>ERZ802822.65-NODE-65-length-76220-cov-14.674507_pt1 | contig 76220 bp, 69 predicted proteins | sample MGYA00345649_ERZ802822 | MGnify/ENA primary metagenome ERZ802822 (study PRJEB30503, sample SAMEA104212359) | marine metagenome | biome: Westerlies Biome; feature: [SRF] surface water layer (ENVO:00010504) within the epipelagic zone...; material: water... | reverse complement strand
GTAGCGGGAGCTGGACTCGAACCAGCGACCTTCGGGTTATGAGCCCGACGAGCTACCTACTGCTCTATCCCGCGATGTAGAGGGCAAAAGTACAAAACTTACCTGATTTGACAATACCTCTTTAGCAATCATTACCTTTGTAACATGCATAAAGCTGGTTTTGTAAATATTATTGGTAGTCCAAATGTGGGTAAGTCTACCTTGACCAATGCTATTTTGGGTCAAAAATTAGCTATTACTACTGCCAAAGCACAAACTACCCGTCACAGAATCTTAGGCATACGCAATTCCGATGATTATCAGCTTATTCTTTCCGACACACCCGGAATTATAGATCCTGCATACAAATTGCAAGAAAGTATGATGGAGGCTATGCAAACCGTTTTTGACGATGCCGATGTGTTAATTTATTTGGTTGAAATTGGTGAAAAGAAGGGTAAAAGCGAAGATGTAATGAGCCGCTTATCCAAAACAAACAAACCTCTAATTCTTGCCATTAATAAAATTGACACGGGTAATCAAAAGCTCCTTGAAGAAACGGTTGATGCATGGAAATTGCAATTACCCAATGCGGATATCTGGAGCATATCTGCATTGGAAAAATTTCAAGTAGATACGCTCATTGCAAAAATAGTGCAGCTGCTTCCCGAACATCCGCCATATTTTCCTAAAGATCAACTAACCGATAGGTCTGAACGCTTTGTTGTTAATGAGGTAATTCGTGAGAAGATTTTACTCTCATACGACAAAGAAATACCATATGCCGTGGAAGTCGAAACAGAATCATTTAAAGTAAACGAAAGCATCATCAAAATTAGTGCTATCATTTATGTGGAGCGTTCTTCGCAAAAAGGAATACTGATTGGACACAAAGGCGCGTCACTTAAAAAAGTAGGCACGCTTGCAAGAAAAGAATTAGAACAGTTTTTTGATAAAAAAATACACCTCGAGCTTTTTGTGAAAATAAACAAAGATTGGCGCTCAAACCCCAATGCACTAAAACGTTTTGGTTATTGACCTCAGACTAAGTTACCTTTGCACCCATTATTATGAGAAACCTAGTAGCTATTGTTGGCAGGCCTAATGTAGGAAAGTCCACCCTTTTTAATCGATTAGTACAACGTAGAGAAGCTATTGTTGACTCCTCAAGCGGCGTTACCCGCGACAGGCATTATGGAAAGTCCGATTGGAACGGTCACGAGTTTACCCTTATAGATACGGGCGGCTACGTGATTGGAGGCGATGACGATTATGAGAAAGAAATTGATCAGCAAGTCGAAATTGCCATTGAAGAAGCAGATGCTATTATATTTATGGTAGATGTAGAAACAGGTGCTAATTTGATGGATGAGGAAGTTGCCAAACTACTTCGCAAATCTAACAAGCCTGTTTTTTTAGTTGCGAATAAGGTTGATAATGCTCTTCGTATCCCAGCTACGGTTGAGTTTTATTCTATGGGAATGGATAATTTGTTTCATATCTCCGCCATAAATGGAGGTGGTACAGGCGAGTTGTTAGACGCATTGGTTGAGGCACTTCCGCAACAAACTACCAGCCTGAGAGATGACCTTCCTCGATTTGCGGTGGTAGGAAGACCCAATGCGGGAAAATCTTCATTTGTGAATGCCCTTATTGGCGAGCCTAGAAACATTGTAAAAGACGAAGCAGGTACAACACGCGACAGCATTGACACGGTATATAACCGTTTTGGATTTGAATTTTGTTTGGTAGATACTGCAGGAATTCGACGAAAAGCAAAAGTAAAAGCCAACATAGAATTTTATTCTGTGATGCGTGCTTTGCGTTCTATTGAGCATTCAGATGTTTGTATGCTGGTATATGATGCTACTCGGGGTTTTGACGCACAGGTAAAAAACATTTTTTGGCTAGCAGCACGCAATCATAAAGGAGTGGTGATTTTAGTAAATAAGTGGGATTTGGTCGATAAAACCACGCAAACTACCAAGCAAGTTGAAGAACAAATCCGAGCTGAAATAGCGCCTTTTGTCGATGTGCCGATTGTATTTATTTCATCCCTAACAAAACAACGCGTATTTAAGGCAATTGAATCAGCAGTTGATGTATATAAAAGACGTTCACAACGCATAGCAACCCGAAAACTAAACGATTATATCCTTCCTGTAATTGAAAAAAACCCACCCCCAGCACTAAAAGGGAAATATGTCAAAATTAAATTTGCAACTCAATTACATTCCGCACACCCACAGTTTGCCTTTTTCTGCAATTTACCCCAGTACGTAAAAGACCCCTACAAGCGATTTTTGGAAAACAAACTTCGCGCCGAATACAATTTTAACGGAGTAACAATTGATGTTTTTATTCGAAAAAAGTAGTTACAACTCAGCCTTGATACGCAATAGCTCTTGACGTATTTTTTGTAGTTTTTTAAGTACGTCCAAGTTCCCTTTTTTCCCTTTTGTTAGTTGCTTTTTAGCACCTTCTAAAGTAAAACCCCGTTCCTTGACTAAAGCATGTATCAGTTCAAACTTTTCTATGTCTTTGGCGGAAAATTTGCGAGTACCGCTTTGCGTTTTTTTTGGGCTTATGATTTGAAATTCCTTTTCCCAAAACCGAATAAGTGATGGCTTAACGTCAAAGGCCTCGGCTACTTCTCCAATGCTGTAATATAGTTTTTCGGATAACTGATGGCGCATTAGTCAAGGGATTGATTTTCCTTATTGGCAGCTTCTAACATCGCCTCAAACTCCACAGGATTTAAATCACCAGAGTAAAAATTAATTGGATTAACCGCTTTGCCGTCTTTGTGAATTTCATAATGAAGGTGAGGTGCTTGTGAGCGCCCCGTATTTCCTACGTATCCAATAATGTCACCGCGTTTAACACGTTGACCTCTTTTTACGTTGTACCCGCTCAAGTGTGCATACAGCGTCACATAACCAAACCCATGGTCAATACGGATGTGTTTTCCATAGCCAAGCGCCCTTGCATCAGCACGTTTAACCTTTCCATCGCTTGTGGCATAAATGGGTGTTCCTCGAGGTGCGGTAAAATCCATTCCTTTGTGCCGCCTACGGGCCTTGGTGAAGGGATCTGTTCGCCAACCAAATCCAGAAGCCATACGCGTCAAATCGTCGTTTGCAATGGGCTGAATAGATGGTATCGCTGCTAAAAGTTTCTCTTTATCAACCGCTAAGCGTTGTATTTCGTCAAACGATTTAGACTGCACTACCATTTGCTTAGATAGTATGTCAAGTCTTTTAGTGGTGCTGATGATCACATCAGAATTGGTAAAACCATCTAAGTTTTTATATCTGTTGGCACCTCCAAATCCAGCTTTTCGAACATCCTCAGAAATGGGATTTGTTTCAAAAACTACTCTGTATATTTGGTTATCACGCTCTTGCAAATGCTCCAAAACTTCCTCTACTTGGCCCATTTTGCGTTGTAATTGCTCGTAGTTGAGTTTATAGTTTTCTAATTCACGTGCTTGAGAAATTTCTGTTGGGGTGCTTAGCATAGGCGTAGAAAGTAAAATCAAAACAAAACCTACACCAAAGATGGCAGATGCCGCGATAAACGCCAACACATTGCGTACTTTACGTCTGTTTTTAACCTCTATCTTTCTGTACGAAAGACTATCTTGATCGTAGTAATACTTAACCTTTGCCATTCAGTAAAATGTACTATTTTTACCCCGTCGAAATGAGTATTAAACAAAGATACATAATTCGCACCAACCATTAAACGGTTTCATGAAAGCACAACAAATCCGCGCACAATTTTTAGACTTTTTTGCTGCTAAAAACCATAAAATCGTTCCTTCTGCACCTATGGTGATGAAAGACGACCCGACCCTAATGTTTACCAATGCTGGCATGAATCAGTTTAAAGAGTATTTCTTAGGGAATAAAAAAGCAAAAGATACGCGCATTGCAGACACCCAAAAATGCCTTCGGGTTTCGGGCAAACACAACGATTTGGAAGAAGTAGGAAAAGATACCTACCACCACACCATGTTTGAGATGCTCGGCAATTGGAGTTTTGGTGACTATTTCAAGAAAGAGGCCATTGCATATGCATGGGAATTTCTGACTGCTGTCATGAAAATTGATAAAAACGATTTGTATGTTACTGTTTTTGAGGGAGATCAAACAGAGGGGTTAGAAACTGATAATGAAGCCATCGAATTTTGGAAAGCGCATATCGATTCAGAGCGTATTTTGATGGGTTCCAAAAAGGACAACTTTTGGGAAATGGGCGATCAAGGACCTTGTGGTCCATGCTCCGAAATCCATGTGGATATTAGAAGCGCCGAACAAAAAGCAAAAATTTCAGGGGCCGATCTTGTCAATCAAGATCACCCTCAAGTGGTCGAGGTGTGGAATTTGGTGTTTATTGAATTCAACCGAAAAGCAAATGGGTCACTAGAAAAACTGCCCGAAAAACACGTAGATACCGGGATGGGTTTTGAGCGCCTTTGTATGGTAGTGCAAGAAGTACAGTCCAATTATGATACAGACGTGTTTATCCCCCTTATTCGGGAAATAGAAACACGCACAGCTACTGCTTACGGGAAAAACGAAGAAATCGATATCGCCATACGTGTCATTGCTGACCACCTTAGGGCAGTCTCCTTTTCTATTGCCGACGGGCAATTGCCCTCCAACAATGGTGCAGGCTATGTGATTCGCCGAATTTTACGTCGTGCCATTCGTTATGGCTATACTTTTTTAGACCAAAAAGAACCGTTTATTTTTGCGTTGGTAGATACGCTTACCGATCAAATGGGTGCTGCTTTTCCAGAACTTAAGGCACAGCAAAACCTAATTCAAAATGTAATTAAAGAAGAGGAACAGTCGTTTCTTAAAACCTTGGCTCAAGGTTTGGTGTTGTTGAATCAATTGATTGCTAGTAACAAAGGAAAAGAGCTTTCGGGAGCAAAGGCGTTTGAGTTATACGACACCTTTGGATTCCCCGTTGACCTTACTGCACTTATTCTTTCGGAAAATAATATGACACTCAACGGAGCTGATTTCAACTCCCAAATGGAACAGCAAAAAGCACGTTCTCGTGCTGCTGCACAAGTTGAAACCGAAGATTGGATTGAGCTCCGAAGTGACGATGAGGAAGAATTTGTTGGCTACGATACCCTCAAAACCGCCGTCCGTATTGTCCGTTACCGAAAAGTAACGACCAAAAGCGGCGCCTCATTTCAACTGGTGTTTAATCTAACACCGTTCTATCCAGAAGGGGGAGGACAAGTAGGCGACAAAGGCTACTTGGAAGCACCAAATGGAAATGTTACCTACATCACTGATACCAAACGTGAAAATAATCTTATTGTGCATGTAGCTAATCAACTTCCTGCAAATCTAGATGCTACATTTACCGCAGTTGTAGATGCTCAAAAGCGTACCGCAACTGCGTGTAACCATACGGCAACACACCTATTGCACCAAGCTTTACAAGCCATTCTTGGCGATCACGTTTCCCAAAAGGGATCTATGGTACGTTCGGGATATTTACGCTTCGATTTTTCGCATTTTGCCAAGCTTACACAAGATGAACTTACGTCTGTTGAGGCATTTGTCAATGCCCGTATTCAAGAGCAAATCGATTTAGAAGAACACCGCAATGTGCCTTTTCAGCAGGCAATGGATAGCGGAGCCACAGCATTGTTTGGCGAAAAATATGGCGATACGGTACGTACCATTCGTTTTGGTGAATCAATGGAATTGTGCGGGGGAACACACGTGGCCAATACAGCTGAACTTTGGCATTTTACGATTACTTCCGAGTCGGCAGTAGCTTTTGGAATTAGACGTATTGAAGCCGTTACTTCTGACGAAGCTAAAAAACTGGTCTACGACCAAGCTGCCATGGTAGACGAGCTTAAAGTACAGTTGAAAAACCCAAAAAATCTGGTTCAGTCCGTACAGGCTTTACAAGACGAAAACACCAAACTACGCAAAGAAATAGAGCAGCTAAATAAGCAATTCGTGCAACAGCTTATTTCAGAACTGGAAAGCAATATTGTTACCCACAATGGGAGATCTGTACTACTACAAGAAGTGGCGTTGGATGCTGCTGGAATGAAAGATGCCTTATTCCAATTGGGGAATAATCGCGATGATTTGGTGGCTGTTCTCGCAAGTCGCAAAAATGACAAACCTATTTTATCTTGCTATGTGTCTAAAGCAATTGCCCAAAATGGAACGATAACTGCGAATGCAATTATCAAAGAAATTGGTCAGCACATTCAAGGTGGTGGGGGCGGACAACCGTTTTTTGCTACCGCAGGAGGAAAAAATCCCGACGGCATTCCCAAAGCTTTGGAAGCAGCAAAAGCCCTTATCGCAGCGGAATAGTTCAATTACATTTTGCTATTCATTGGCATTTGGCGGGTATGCAGCCAATATCTCGGTGACAAACACACGAATGCGTTCCTCGCGTTCTTGCGGCGTTCCTTTGCTTAAACTCCCAGTGCCTTTGCCCTGCCATACTAGTTTTTTGCTAGTGGCATCAATAATATCAATATAAAGTAGTCCTGTTGTAGTGGTATTCACATTATACGGCCTGTTAAAACCCCAGCCCCAGCCCCAACCGCCGTAAGGACCGTAAAATGGACTGCCCCAACCCAAATAACTTTCGCTAACACGTACATTTTTTTCTGCTTTGGTATGAAAACTGATAAGAACATCTGGTGTTTCAGAAGCACTAAATCCTTTGGTGGGAAGCGTGCTTTCGAGAGCCCTTAACACACGACGTTTATCCAAATCTGAGATTTCAACCTTGTCTATTCCAGGTTTAAAAAAAGCATAGGTGGTATAGGTGCTAAAGTCTACATTCGTATCATAATCGCTAGAAATTCGAATGGAAGCACATGACGTTAAGATTAGCGCAGTGGCAAAAAGAATAAACCGTTTCATTGTATAATTTTTTTAAAATTACACAAAAAATATGCCGAAAACACGTTTACATTTTTATGCGTAGCGTTTACATCCTAAAAGCAATACACTACTTTTGAGTATGGAATTTCCTGTTGCGATAAATCAAAGAATACAGTTGCCTTCGTTTGCATCAGCAGGCATTAGTGTACATATCAAACGCGAGGACTTGGTTTTTCCACTAGGATCTGGTAATAAATGGCGCAAACTAAAATACAACCTCAAAGCTTTTCGGGAATCAAATGCCAGCACATTGCTCACTTTTGGCGGTGCATTTTCCAACCATTTAGCCGCTGTTGCTGCCATGGGTGCACGCTACGGCATTGCCACTATTGGTATTGTTCGCGGGGCTGAATTGGCGAAAAAACCACTCAATCCAACCCTTGCAACATGTCAACAAAACGGCATGATACTTAGCTTTGTTTCAAGAGAAGAATACCGTCAAAAAGAACTAGGAGATACCGTTTTAGCACTTCAAAAATCACATGACACATTGTATATTCTTCCCGAAGGAGGCACCAATGCCTTTGCAGTAAAAGGCTGTACAGAGATACTAACTCCAGAGGATGAGATGTTTGACACCATTTGTTGCGCTGTAGGTACTGGAGGAACATTAGCAGGTTTGGCAAATTCGTGCACAACACATCAACATGTAGTGGGGTTTCAAATGGTAAAAGATGTGTCAATCACAGCGCGGATTCGTACCTTTGCTAAGCAAAATAATTGGACGCTTGTGCAACACCCCATACATCGTGGATATGCTCAGGTGAACCCGCCCTTAGTTGCTTTTGCACATGATGTACTGCAACAAACGGGGGTATTGTTAGATCCAATTTATACCGCACCTATGCTGTTTCAGTTGGTGCAAATGATAAAAGACGACATATGGACATTTGGAACAAATTTGCTTTTAATTCATACGGGCGGAATACAAGGAATAGCAGGCTTCAATTCACGCGCTGCGCTCCAGTGGCCCGTGGGTTAAGGTTGTTTTTTGTTGCCCTTTTTCTTGTTTCTTGTGGTTCTAAAAAGGTGGTTTATTCTGGAAGCGTGAAGCGCACAGCAAAAAAAATAGAAAACAAATCCCCCAAAAAATCCGTTAAAAAATTAGCAGAACTCGATGCGCATACCCGTATGAAAGTATATGTGCTACAATATGCCGAAATGGCGCAAAAAGAAATGAAAAAGTACGGTATTCCGGCAAGTATTACCTTAGCACAAGGCTTATTGGAGTCTCAGGCAGGTATGGGTGAATTAGCGGCCAAGTCCAATAACCACTTTGGAATAAAATGCCATAAAGGGTGGCGCGGTGCGCGCGTTTCACACGACGACGATGCTAAAGGAGAGTGTTTTCGAAAGTATAAAAAAGTAGAACAGTCGTACCGAGATCACTCCGATTTTTTACGGAATCGTGGGCGTTACAGCGACTTGTTCAAAATGAAAAAAACAGATTATATACGCTGGGCTCATGGACTTAAAAAGGCAGGCTATGCTACCGATCCACAATACGCATATAAACTTATTTCACTTATTGAGCGCTACGAATTATGGCAATTTGACGGCAGTAAAGCACCTCTAAAGACATCAAAACGGACAAAGAAAGGGCAAAGTTATGTGGTGCAGCAAGGCGACACGCTGTATTCCATTGCTAAAAAATTTGACCTCTCTGTAGAAAATCTTATAGCGATCAACAGACTAAATTCAACTGATTTGGCAATAGGTCAACAACTCAATTTAAAATGATGCAATATCAACGCAGTAGTACTCTTTTTGCCGAGGCAAAACAAGTTATTCCAGGTGGAGTGAACTCACCCGTACGTGCATTTAAAGCAGTCGGCGGTACGCCAATTTTCTTGACACATGCCAAAGGGGCGTATTTGTTCGATGAAGATGGGAATAGATATATCGATTACATCTCATCATGGGGGCCTATGATTTTAGGTCATGCACACCCAAAAGTGGTCAAAGCCATTCAAAAGCGCGCTGAAAAAGGCACTTCCTATGGCATCCCAACTGCGTTGGAAACGCAAATTGCCAAACAAGCTTTAGCGATGGTACCACATATGGATCAAATTCGATTTGTGAATTCCGGCACCGAAGCTTGTATGAGCGCAGTGCGCTTGGCACGCGGATATACAGGGCGCGATAAAATCATCAAATTTGCAGGTTGCTATCACGGACATGCTGACGCTTTTTTAATTCAAGCAGGTAGTGGAGCGGTTACTTTTGGTAGCCCAAACAGTCCAGGCGTAACGGCTGGAACAGCACAAGACACTATCTTAGCTGCCTACAACAACCTAGAACAAGTTGCCGAAATATTTGCTGCAAATCCCGAAAAAATTGCTGCCATTATCGTTGAGCCTGTAGCAGGAAATATGGGCTGTGTTTTACCTAAAGCAGGTTTTTTGGAAGGACTGAGGCGTTTGTGTGACACACACGGTGCTTTACTCATTTTTGATGAGGTAATGACAGGTTTTCGATTGGCACCGGGTGGGGCACAAGAACGTTTAGGCGTACGTGCCGATATGGTTACTTACGGAAAAGTGATTGGCGGAGGACTTCCTGTTGGGGCATTTGCCGCACGAAAAGAAATTATGGCGTTTTTGGCACCTGTAGGTCCTGTGTATCAGGCGGGCACATTAAGTGGGAATCCTTTGGCGATGACAGCAGGACTTACCATGTTACAGTTGCTGCAAGAACACCCACAAACCTATAGCAGCTTAGATGAAAAAACAGCCTATTTGCACAACGAAATGATACCACTTCTCGAACAAAAAGGGATCCCTTACCAAATCAATAGACTAGGGTCAATGCTATCGCTGCATTTTACCAATACCCCTGTGGTAGATTTTGACACCGCAGCTAAAGGCAACAACGAATTCTTTAAAAAGTACTTCCATGGCATGCTTAAGCGTGGAGTGTATTTACCGCCAAGCGCGTTTGAAAGCTATTTTTTAAATGATGCCATTAGCCAAGAAGACCTTGAACATACGCTCGAAGCCTTTTCTGAAACCTTAAAGGAGTTATAATTAGCTCGGGTCTAAAATAGCATCAATGCGCACTACAGATTCTTGTAGGTGGTAACGCGTATTTTGATCATTTACCTTAGCTAAACTTCTTGCAATAGCTGTTTTTAAGTTTATCAGTTGCGCACGACTTACAGCACGAATGTCCGACTGACTCACCAACACTCGCGTGCGGTTGCTATAGCGTCTAGCCGAACCACTTAATGGTTCTTGGCTTTCCGTCATAAGATATTCCAAACGGTCAATATAGGCGCGTTGTAAGTTTCGTCTATACATATCTATGGTATTGTTACTGTACAGCTCTGCCCAAATACCTTTGCGTAATTCGCTCATCATTTGTGTTAAGGCATAGGCCTCCACGCCGTTTAACGCCTCGTTTTCAAGCATACGCGCCATCCGATCAAAAGTTAATAAACGGTTTAACGTACTCGTTTGTGTACGTCGCATGCGGTCTAAGGCACCTGCAAACTCAATCTTATTAAAAATATTTTCGTCAAGCATCCACTTGGGTGTTGCAAATAATTCGTCTTGTAAAAACTCCAGACATGCCTGTTGATGACTTTTATCCACGTGCGTATAGACAGGTCCTTCTTGGTTGTATGTTTTATAGTATTCATAAACACCACCTACATTAGCTGCCACATGACCCATATAACGATTAAACTGGCTCAATACCTGATTATATAAGTCTTGTAAGTCATCATAATTTTTTCCGTCTTCGCCAGTCCAATCTATTAAGTTAGGTACAATACGTTTTAGGTTGGCAATACCATATTGACTTGCTTTTATAGCATCATCGCCCAAGTCTTCCGTTTGTGAGCTAGGGTCAATTGGACTTCCAAATTGCTGGCTTCCAAAGCGATACATAGGATCATCTTGATGTGCTAAAATCCATTGATCAAGCCTTTCTTTTTCTTCCTCCGCTGACGTTGCAGATGGAATAGGGCGGTAGCCCCAGCGTACGGCGTGTATATCATAGATGCCAATATCAGGCATGAGTGACACATCACCATCACCTGGTTGGGCAATGTAATTAAATCTGGCATAATCCATTATAGAAGGTGCCGTGCCGTATTTTTTAGTAAATGATGGCGAACGCAACGAATCTACGGGGTAGGCAACGCTACTTCCCATATTGTGCGGCAACCCTATGGTATGTCCAACTTCGTGTGCGGACACAAATCGGATAAGTCTTCCCATAATCTCATCTTTAAAAGCAACGCCTCGCGCTTCGGGGTTGATAGCTGCGGTTTGTACAAAAAACCAATTGCGCAATAATGTCATTACGTTATGATACCAATTGATATCAGATTCTAAAATCTCACCAGAACGCGGGTCACTAACGTGCGGCCCGTTGGCATTTGGAATAGGAGACGCCAAATAGCGCACCACAGAGTAACGCACGTCTTCGGGACTCCAGTCTGGATCTTCTTCTGGCGTTGGCGGGTCTTTTGCAATGATGGCATTTTTAAAACCAGCAGCCTCAAATGCCACTTGCCAATCTTCAATTCCTTGTTTTAGGTAAGGCGCCCACTTTTTTGGTGTAGCCCTGTCAATGTAGTAAACGATTGGTTTTTTGGGTTCAACCAATTCGCCTCGCTCAAACTTTTCTAAGTCTTCGTCTTTAACTTCCAAACGCCAGCGGTCCAAATAGCGTACTGTTTTACTTTTTTGAACATCTAACCCATAATCGGTTTGTCCCCTTGAAAACCATCCCACACGCTCGTCAAAATAGCGGCGTTTCATAGGTTTTTCAGGAAGCAAAATCATAGAATTACTCATTTCGAAGGAAATAGAACCTGTACTTGAGTTAGACGGTGGATCGCTAGAATTATAAGTCTTTATATGCCTTGCCTCTACATTTAGCGGATAGCTTTTCAGTGTATTTATGAAAGAGCGTGACTTGTCTAAACTTGAAACCTTATAGGTTTTACGCCTAGATTGCGGAAATCCAATGGCTTTTACATCACTTTCAAAAAAACTATTTACGTTAATCACCGTAGATATGGAGTCTTTTCCAATGGCTTTGATATCAAAACGATATAATATGGGCTCAAAATTAGAATTTACAACTGCCTCGTGTATGGGAAGGGAATCAGCCGCAACTACCTGATGAGATACCACACGCAATAGTACTTTTTTGGTATCTTTTTCCCAACGCAGTACTTGCGTATTTTGTTTACCGCCACCAAAACCAATACCAGAGGCAGTTTTAGCAATTCGAGTTACCATGAGCATTTCTTTGCCAAATAGTGAATCGGGAATTTCATAAAAGTAATCCTCATCAACTTTATGAACATCAAACAAACCTATATCTGAAACCGCTTTTTCAGTAATGACTTCATCGTAAGGCTTAATAGCGTTTTTATCTTTCTTTTTAGGTTTTGGGGCTTCCACTTTTTCAGGTGCCTTTTTCTTTTTAAATAGCTTCGGAATTTGTGCATTTACATGTGTTACAAAACACAATACAAACAGGAATCGGATTAGGTTTTTCATGGAATTTTATAAGTAGTCAACTAAAATCTTAAATAATTTGCACATTACCAACCCTTTTGCTGTTGAACTTGACGATAGTTTAAAATTAGGGTTTGATTAGCTAACGAAGCGCAATGTGCAACGTCTCGTTTGTCTTTGTTACTTCTGCCACAGATTTACTCGTAAGACCTTTAACCGCTTTATCCCATTTTTTATTACTAAGTCCTGCTTGTTCTTTCACAGTTGTAAGAGCGGCAGGACTTTCTTTTTTTAGTATATCCATGATAACTTGTTCTTCTGCGGTAAGTGCAGGACCTTTCTTTTCTGGTCGCATTTGTGGGAAAAATAAGACTTCTTGAATGGAACTGTTGTTGGTTAATAACATCGTTAAGCGGTCAATACCAATCCCAATTCCCGATGTGGGTGGCATCCCGTATTCCAATGCACGCAAGAAATCTTGGTCAATAAACATGGCCTCGTCATCGCCTTTTTCTGATAGCGACATTTGATCCTCAAAACGCTCCCGTTGATCAATTGGATCGTTAAGCTCAGTGTAAGCATTTGCCAGTTCTTTTCCATTGACCATAAGTTCAAAACGTTCGGTAAGTCCTGGTTTGCTGCGATGGGCTTTGGTCAGCGGACTCATTTCTTTTGGGTAATCCGTGATAAATGTCGGCTGGATGTAGTGGTGTTCGCAAAGCTCCCCAAATAACTCATCAATAAGTTTTCCTTTGCCCATGGTGTCATCAACTTCAAGGCCAAGTTTTTTAGCCGTTTCACGTAATGCGGTTTCGTCCATTTCGGATACATCAATTCCGGTGTGTTCTTTTATTGCCTCTAAAATGGGAACCCGCGGATAGGGTGCTTTAAAATCAATGGAGTTTTCACCCACTTGCACGGCAGAACTTCCGTTGGCTGCCACCGCTACTTCTTCAAGAAGTGCTTCAGTGGTGTTCATCATCCAATGGTAATCTTTGTATGCAACATAAAGCTCCATGACCGTAAACTCAGGATTATGGGTTTTGTCCATACCCTCGTTTCTAAAGTCTTTGGCAAACTCATACACGCCATCAAATCCACCTACAATAAGGCGTTTGAGGTACAACTCATTTGCAATACGTAAGTAAAGTGGAATGTTTAGTGCATTGTGATGCGTTACAAAAGGCCTTGCGGCTGCGCCACCTGGAATGGGTTGTAAAATAGGCGTTTCTACTTCTAAGTAACCACGATCGTTAAAAAACGAACGGATGGTGTTTGTAATCTTAGTACGTTTTACGAATGCATCTTTCACGCTGGGGTTTACAATCAAATCAACATAGCGCTGGCGGTAGCGCTGTTCCGGATCGGTGAAGGCATCGTACGTATTGCCATCGGCATCTACTTTTGGAAGTGGTAACGGACGCAACGATTTGCTAAGCACAAAAAGCTTGTGTACTTCAACGGTTTTTTCACCTACTTGTGTGGTAAATAATTTTCCTTCAACTCCAATAATATCCCCAATATCCAATAACTTTTTATAGACATCGTTATACAGGGTTTTATCGTCATCTGGACACAAAATATCTCTGTTAAAATACAACTGCACTTTTCCAGTAGCATCTTGCAATTCGGCAAAACTTGCCTTTCCTTGCACCCGTCTCGACATCAATCGTCCTGCCAAGCAAACAGCACCATCTTCTGTATATTTTTCAGCGACTTCAGTAGCGTAGTGTGTGGTGTCAAATGCTGCTGCAGGGAAGGGGTTTATGCCCAACTCACGCAGTTTTGTGAGCTTTTCTCTGCGGACAAGTTCTTGTTCTGATAATTCGTGCATCCCAAATTTTTCTGTTGCAAAGATAACCAATGCGCATGAGTTCTCAAGAACGCATGAATTTGTATATTTGGCTAACCCATGAGTCTGTTTCGTGTACTTCTAGCTATTATTTTTCCGCCTTTGGCAGTTATTGACAGAGGCTGTGGATCTGTTGTTATTGTTTTTTTACTCACGCTTTGTGCATGGGTGCCCGGAGTTATAGGGGCGCTTATCATTTTGAACAGACCCTTTTATTATGAACCCTAAACCTGTTGTTCAGGTGCGCAAATTGGGCTTGGCAGCATACGATGCCGTTACCGATTTGCAACAAGAATTGTTTCAACGCACCATTGACCAGAAAATTCACAACCGTAGAAATCCAGATGCGCAAGTGACTACCGAAAATCATTTGCTTTTTGTGGAGCATCCGCATGTGTATACCCTCGGTAAAAGTGGCGACGAAAATAACTTACTCATCAACAATGAAACCCTTGCCGAAAAAGGCGTTTCCTTTTACCCTACAAATCGTGGAGGTGATATTACCTATCACGGCCCGGGGCAGTTGGTTGGCTATCCCATTTTGGATTTGGATTGTTTTTTTACCGATATCCATAAATATTTGCGTTTGTTGGAGGAATGTATCATTGCAACACTTGCCGATTTTGGTATTTCTGCCACACGCAGCAAAGGTGAAACAGGGGTTTGGATTGATGTAGATGGCGACAATCCCCGTAAAATTTGTGCCATGGGAATTCGTACCAGTCGCTGGGTTACCATGCATGGATTTGCTTTAAATGTAAATACAGATTTATCGTATTTTAACTATATCATCCCCTGCGGAATTCGCAATAAAGACGTGACCTCTATGCAAAAAGAGTTGGGGAAAACCATTGATATCAAAGAAGTTAGTGCCCTTTTTCAAAAACACTTTGCACATCACTTTGAGGCTGAGGTGCGCTAAGGCATTCGGTAAAATCGCAATTCCTTGTTGTTGTTTTGTGCGGCTAAATATACAGTCGATCCGGGCGTTCCTTGTCCCAACATGGCCCAACCCTCGCCGATTACGGGAAAGCTATCCAGAAGTTTTGCGTCGCGATTAAACACATACACTTTCCCCGACTGATTGTCCCAAATTAAAATATAGGTGCGGTTGTTTACTACCTGAATTTGCGGTGGTGCATATACTCCGAAATCCAATTCTACCAACTGGTTGTTGATGGTGATTTTATTTTCGGTTTGGGTAACCAAGGTGTTTTTATTGGCCTCCAACGTATAGCGGGTTTCAAACGGCAACGCTTTTTTGGTGATTTTCCCCGAAGTGCTGATTTGAATCAACCTGTTTTTGGCATCAATACTCACAAAACCGCTTTGGTATGGGTAGATGTTTTGCGTGAATTTGATATCCGTTGGAATTTTAATGCGTGTTTTTCCGGTGCGGTGCAGCAGCTCTGCTTTACCAGATTTTTGAACTATGGCAATATAATCACGGTTTCCAATGCGAATGTGTTTGGGTGAATATGCCAAACTGCCAGAGAGTCTTGTTTTACGCCAACCGCTTACTTTTTTCATACGGCGGTCATACATGCCTAATGTTTTTCCAGTCGATAACACAATGCGGTAGTCCCGTTGATTGTCATAATCAAAAATGCCAAGTGTGCTGGACGTGCTCATCCCCGATTTGCTAAACCCTTTTACGGCGTTTCCATTTCGGTCTAAAACTTGAAAACTTTTGGTAGTGGTAAAAGCGAGCTGCAAGCGTTTATTTCGGTATACGTCCACTTGTTGAATAGCTCCTAAAATAGCGCCATCAAGTTGCTTTTTCCAAAGCAATTTCCCAGTAGAAGTTAACAGGTAAAGTTGATGTTCCTCGTCCTGAACGACCCATTCCAATGCTTTGGTATTGTGATTCTGTACGGCATAGGGCCCCCATGCTATGGGCGTGCTAAACGGTGCGGTTCCAGCCGATTCTATCCCTTGCAATTTACTACCGCTTTCGCTGGGTTGTTGTAAGCTTAATGTGATATAAAACACATCGCCTTCTACAACACCTATATAATCGACTTGACGAAAAGCCCCAAAATCGGTTTTCGCCAATTTTTTTACATGTTTTTTTAATGTAGATTCAACTTCTGAAGGCGCTGCCCATGCCCACAGGCTACTTTGGCGCGGAAGGGTTTTTACATAGTTTTCAAAGCGGATGTCGTTGGCAAGCACATCGTCTTTTTCTAACGCATTTAAAAGCGACTCCATCACCGCTTTGGACGTGCCAAAATAGAGATGCTCGTTTAGAAACGCGGCGTATGGATAGGTTTCGTTTTTGGCAAGTGGTGCAAGTACGTTTGTCTTTTGGTTTTCTTCCAAAAATTCAAAAATAGTTTGCCCGCTTACACTATGCTGTGCCTTGGATTGGCGCGAAAGCGCAGTGCGTAATTCTTCCGCTTCTTGATTTGATTTTAACGCAAATACCACATCATTTCCCAATCCAACTTGCGCCACATAAGCGGCGTCTAACAGTAGTGAATCGGTGGAGGTTTCGGGTTGGTTGTGGGTAATTTGAAAACGCTTGGCAGCTTTTGAAAACACTTTGTCATCAAAGGCAAAGGCCTGAATACTTTTCGCACTGCTAGGCAGATGTGCTGCCACGTCTTGCAAGGCTGTCGTTTGGTTTGCCAATGGCGATAAGCGCGACGCACCATTTGCCGGCAGAACACCATAAGCACGCAGATATACGCCGTTCGTATTGACACTTGGCACAAAGGCAGTCCAGTTGCTCCATTCGCTCCACGGTACAGGAGAAATATCATCAAAAAGCGAATTAAAAAAGGGTGCAATCTTGTTTTGTACAAAAAAGGTTTGTGGCTCTTTGGTGCTGTTGTAGAGTTGCGTTAGCGTGCTATCGATGCTGTTGGGTGTGCTGCGCAGGCGAATGCTACTTTCCATCAACAGTTTACTTGACGATTGCATGTGCAAGCTGTCCCAAGTTGCGTAATAGGTGGGCGGGGAAGTCTTGAATTGCAGCAGTTGTGTTTTGGCATAGCTTAGCGTATCGGCAGCTATGGAATCTAACTGTTGCGGTTTTTGATGCGTAATCCACAGGTAGCTGAGGTTGTCTTTACCCTCGGGGTGAAAACTCAATTGCCCACTGGTGTTTTCCGCTACGGCATCCATTTGAGCGAAGAAGTCGGGGAATACTTCGGCAAGTGCCGCCGCTGCGGTATGCTGCGTGGCATAGGATTTCATGGGTCCAAACGACTCACTTTTGACCACTACTACGGCATTGTTGGGCAAATAGTCCAATAATGATGCTGAATGGGTTTGTTGTTGTTGGCAAGCACCTATACTAAGGCAGAGCGCAAGGAGCAGCAGTCTTTTCATACGGCAAAGTTATAAATCCAATGCCAGTTGTTTGGGGTATAACGCAAAAGTTTTACGGTGTATTTTAACAGCGCCATGCGTCATAATGGCCTCTCGATGTTTGGCTGTGGGATAGCCCTTGTTGGTGTCCCAACCGTAGTGCGGATGCTTTTGATGATGCGCTTGCATGACATCGTCACGGGTGGTTTTTGCCAAAATGGACGCTGCTGCAATGTTTAAAAAACGGGCATCGCCGCCTACCATACAATGGTGCGGAATGTTGTGGTAGGGTTTGAATTTATTTCCATCTACCAAAATGGTTTCGGGAACTACCTCCAATTTGGCGATGGCCAGTTGCATGGCTTCTATGGAAGCATTTAAGATATTGATTTTATCAATGCGGGTATGCGACACATGCGCAATGCCATAGGCCAAGGCAACTGTTTTGATTTCCTCGCGTAGCGCATAGCGTTGGTTGGCAGTAAGTTTTTTGGAATCTGTTAGGAGCGGATGCGTATAGCTGGGCGGCAGGATGACCGCTGCTGCCGTAACAGGCCCAGCCAAACAACCCCGACCCGCCTCGTCTGTACCGCATTCTAGCGTTTGCGTAAACTGTGTTTGCATAAAAAGTAAAAATACAAAAGAATGTTTGTTTTTGGTTTCACAAAAAAGCGTTCTTGGATACGCCCTAATGTATGTGTAAGTAGCTTATTTTTGCTAGGCCACTAATGGCCACACAAACAGTTTCGTATATGACCGCATTGACCGACATCAAAGACCTTGAACTTCAACGTATCCTTAATGCGTTTCTTATCGCAGGAGTTCAAGTATATCAAGAGGTTAAAATGGGCAACGGCCTAGACCTTACTGCTGCGTCAAATGCATCTGGAGACAGTCAGTTGAATCTGGACATCATCGCCGACACCTATTTTCAAGATGCTATTGCCAGCACTACCCAAGTGCGCTATATCATTTCTGAGGAACGCCCCAATTTACAATCCTACGGCAAAGGAGAATACAGCGTTTCTCTCGATCCGTTGGACGGTTATAAATCGGCGGCTGTGGGCATTCCACCGGGTGCTATTTTTGGGGTTTTTAAAGACGCACAGCAGATTTCAGATTTTAACGGGAAGCACATCGTTATGGGTGGTTTTTTTGTTTTTAGCATAAACCTAGAACTCTATTTTTCGCTGCATGGAACCGCCACAAAAGGCGTTTGGGATGCAGATACCAACCGTTGGAAGTTTAGCGCTCTGCCCGCCATGCCAACTAAAAAAATGATAGCCATTAATGCATCTAACCGAACAAAATGGGACAATTGGCTGCAAGACTACTTTGATAGGCTTATCAATAATGAAGATAAAAACGGCACTTCCTTTAACCTAAGGTGGTATGCCTCTATGGTTTCCGAAGTAAAACGGCTTCTTTTAGAAGGCGGTATTTTTGCCTACCCCAACGACAACAGACCAGGCTATGCCCACGGGCATTTACGCCTCGTGTATGAAGCCATTCCCATGGCGTATGTATTGGAAGCGGTAGGCGGAACATCGTCAAATGGCGATACAGCAATCCTTGACCTTGATGTGACCGAACTCCATCAAAAAACACCTGTGTTTTTGGGTGAGGCTGCCTTAATTGCTGAAATGGGAAAAGCTAAAAAGGGGGTTGGGGTTTGATTTAGAGGAGGATAACTGTTTGTGGATTTCAAGCAAGTGAAAACATAAAAGAAATGGATTGTGTGATTTCTTTCAGTTATTCCCGAAAGCTATACCTTTACCAAAATTATCTAAGGTGCTACACAAGCTACTTTTTTTATGTTTTTCGGTGGGTGTTTTGGCGCAAACCAAAAAGGCGGTCTTCGATTCTATAGCAGAAAACCTACCTGAGTTGCAAGAGTTCCAACAACCTCAAACAGACCCTACGGCTTCTGAAAATACCACGCCCGAAATAGCCATTACAGACTACCTGATTGTTTCGCAAGCCCGCGACACCACCCATGTGGATACCACGCTTACCATGGCAAAATACTATAAGATGAATTCCCAACGGCGAGACAATTTTGCGTGGGTATCGCTAAACAATTCGGGGCAGGCGCTTAATCCGCTTTCGTTGGAAACCTGGCGTAAGAACACTGCTGCCGTTGCTGGTTTTCGCGCCAAAGAAAGTCAGCGTTTTTTACCGCATCAGCTCGCGTACTACCACGTACCTACACCACTTTCAGAAGTGTTTTATAAAAGCACACAGTCGCAAGGGCAGTCTTCCGATGCATTGATTACCGCCAACATCCACCCACGGTTAAACTATGCCATTGGCTATCGCGGACACCGTTCATTGGGGAAGTATCAACATCAAATTTCAGGGCGTAGCCAACTGCGTTTTACTACCCGTTACGAAAACCCAAACGGGCGTTATCGCTTGCGCTTACAAGTTGCCAATCAGAAAATAGAACAACAAGAAAATGGCGGTTTAGACGTTGCGTCTATTGAAGATTTTAAATCGGGTGATGATGAATTTTTCGACCGAGATGTGCTAAGTGTCCGATATGAAAATGCGAATAACAATTTCACCGGCAAATTTTACCTGTTGGAACAAGATTATTTGGTGTTGCGTTCCAAAGATACGCTGCAAACGCCACGATTGCGCGTAGGGTATAGGGCGCAAAGTAACATTCACGACAATCGGTTTAGTCAAACCACTGCTTACGAAGGCTACGGCAGCTTGGCAGAAGGCATTTCCAAACCCTACGACAAAACACATTACAGCTTACGTCAGTTTGATGTATATACGATACTTACGAATCCTTCCTTGGGGTGGTTTTCGGGCTATGCACGCCACCACAAATACAGCTTTACAGAAAAGCATATTGAGGGTAGTGCTGCGCTATCGGAAAATGCCTATTCGGTAGGAGGCGAGTGGCGTAAAAAATTTGGTGCATTGCGCCTTCGTGCTGAGGCGGAATTTGCCCTTAGCGGTTCGCGCACAGGAGATTTTATACACGGTGAAATAGCATTGCCTTGGTTTAAAACAGGAAGCATCACGGCGGGAATCCGCATACAACAACAACATCCGGGGTTTGTCTTTGAACGATTTACCAGTAGCTACGCCGATTACCGATGGAATACATCGCCCAAAATGGAGCAGCGAACGGCCATTTACGGAGCCTTACATCATCCGCGTTTTGGAACACTTTCGCTAACGGCAACGAACATCAACAACCACGCCTATTTTTTACAAGCCGATGCCGATGCGCTAACGGTAACGCCCACACAAACAGAAGAGGCAATAAACCTATTGCAACTCGATTGGGAAGGCGGACTAAAATTTGGTGTGTTTCGTTTCGATGCCAAAGTACGTGCCCAGCAACTTAGCGGCGCTACAGACGCCATGCCATTACCCGATCTTATTGGTCGGACGGCCTTGTATTACGAAGATCACTGGTTTGAAAAAGCCATGTTTTTACACCTTGGCGTAAGTGCGCATTATTTTTCTGCTTTTAAGATGCGCGCTTATCATCCGCTATTGTCGGATTTTGTGGTGCAAGAGCACGAAGAATTGGGCGGTTACCCTGTGGTAAATGCCTTTTTTAATGCCAAAATCAGACAAACACGGTTGTTTTTGGTGGTAGAACACGCCAATGCCAACCGCAAAGCACCCGACTATTTTGCTGCTCCTGGTTATCCCTATCGCGATTTATTGATTCGTTTTGGAATTGTGTGGAATTTCTTTCAGTAGATTCGTTTGTGCGTAAATGAAATACGCTGTCGCATATTAAATTCTAAATATTTGTAACGTTCATTTTGTCTTGAAACAAAACGAATCAAAAATTTAGCTTACAAAAAAAGCGAAATAAAACGAGCTTAGTTTAAAGGTAAATCGCCACCTTCCTTGATAGGAAGTTTAGACGATCCCATCAAAAACGCATCTACGTGGTGTGCCGCTTCACGACCTTCCGAAATGGCCCAAACAATCAACGATTGCCCACGACGCATATCACCAGCAGTGAATACATGTGGTACATTGGTTTGGTACTTTTCGTTTCCTTTTACGTTAGAACGATCGTCTTGATCCAAGCCTAATCGCTCGGCTAGTGTTGGCTCAGGACCTGTAAATCCAAGGGCTAACAATGCCAATTCGCATGGCCATTCTTTTTCAGAATTGGGTTCTTCTACCAAGGTAGGCCTACCGCTTTCTTCGTTCTTTTCCCAGCGCACGTTTACTGTTGTTAAACCTTTTAGCTTACCGTCATTGTCAGCAACAAATTTTTTGGTCATGATGCTCCACTCACGGTGAATTCCCTCCTCATGCGACGAAGTCGTTTTGAGCTTGAAGGGCCAAAACGGCCATGGGTGATCTTCGGTGCGTGTTTCCGAAGGCTTTGGCATAATCTCAAAGTTGGTAACACTAGTTGCCCCTTGACGGTTTGATGTTCCAATACAGTCAGAACCCGTATCACCACCACCAATTACCACCACATTTTTGTTGGCAGCGTGGAGTGAATTGTCTATTTCTGTAAGCCCATCTACCCAACGGTTGCTCTTAGGTAAGAAGTCCATCGCTTGTACTACGCCTGGCAAGTCTGACCCCGGAATAGGAAGTCTTCTGCGAATGGTTGCGCCGCCACAAAGTACGACAGCATCAAATGCGTTTAGCTCCTCAACCGGCATATTTTTTCCTACTTCAACACCCATTTTAAACTGGATGCCTTCTTCTTCCAAAATAGTTAAACGGCGATCGATAACGTTTTTTTCCATCTTAAAATCTGGAATACCATAACGCAATAATCCACCTACTTTTTCGTCGCGTTCAAAAACTGTCACGGTGTGTCCGGCACGATTTAATTGTTGTGCAGCAGCAAGTCCAGCAGGTCCAGAACCTATAACGGCAACGGTTTTTCCAGTGCGCTGTGCAGGTGGGTCAGCTTTAATCCAACCTTCTTTAAATCCACGCTCTACAATGTATTTTTCAATCATTTCGATAGATACCGGTGGATTGACAATACCTAAAACACAAGCCGCTTCGCAAGGAGCAGGACATAACCGCCCTGTAAACTCTGGGAAGTTGTTTGTCGAATGTAAAATGCGTAATGCCTTTTGCCACTCATTGCGGTAAACCGCATCGTTAAAATCAGGAATCATATTTCCTAATGGGCAACCGCTATGACAAAACGGAACACCGCAGTCCATGCAGCGTGCGCCCTGATCTTGTAGCGTTTCTTCGCTTGGCGTTACTGTAAATTCTTTGTAATTCTTCACACGGTCTTCAACAGCAATATTCTGTTCGTTCACGCGCTCATACTCCATAAATCCTCTTAACTTTCCCATGCTTATGCGTTTTGTTTTTCGTTTGCCATGCGCTCAAGTGCTGCCTTGTAATCTGTTGGCATGACTTTGATAAAATGTTTTTGAGTTGTTTTCCAGTCATCTAAAATTTGTTTTGCTAACGGGCTACCCGTATAGTCGATGTGGTTTTGAATAAACTCCCCAACATGCGTAATGTCTGCATCGCTAAGGTCTTCCAATCCAATCATTTCCATATTGAAATTACGATCGTCAAACACCCCATTTTCAGCATAAATATACGCAATTCCACCGCTCATTCCCGCTGCAAAATTTCGTCCAATTTGACCTAAAATGATGGCTTCACCACCTGTCATGTATTCACAACCGTGGTCACCAACACCCTCAACTACGGCAATGGCTCCTGAGTTACGAACACAGAAACGCTCCCCTGCAATTCCATTGATGTAGGCCTCACCGCCTGTTGCACCATAGAATGCAACATTTCCAATAATGACGTTTTCTTCTGGTTTAAAGGTTGCTTCTTCTGGAACTTTAGCAACTAAGCGTGCACCTGAAAGTCCTTTTCCGAAGTAGTCGTTGGCGTTCCCCGTAACTTCCATATGAAGTCCTTTGGTGGCAAAACAGCCAAAGCTTTGACCTGCAGCCCCTCTAAATAACAGTTTTAGGGTATCGGCTGGTAGTCCATCACGTCCGTGAGCTTTGGAAATTTCGTTACTCAATAATGCACCAACACTTCTGTCGGTATTTTTGATATCAAAATGCAGTGTTTGCGGTTCTTTCGAAATAATCGCTTTTTGCGCTTTTGACACAATATCCACGTCAAGTACGTTGTCAAGACCGTGGTCTTGCTTAGACATATTTCGAACAGGAACATTTTCAGCAACATCAGGCTTGTATAAAATCGCTGATAAATCAATGCCCTGCGCTTTGTAGTGCTCAATGGCAGAGTTCATGTTTATCTTTTGGCTTTGTCCCACCATTTCGTCAACACTTCTAAAGCCAAGTTGTGCCATAATAGCGCGCATTTCTTCTGCCACAAAGTGCATAAAGTTAATGACGTGCTCAGGCTTCCCTTTAAAGTTTTTACGTAGTTCTGGGTCTTGCGTTGCAATTCCAACAGGACATGTATTTAGATGACATGCACGCATCATGATACAACCAGAAGCAACAAGCGGTGCTGTAGAGAAACCAAATTCCTCAGCCCCTAAAAGACATGCAATAGCAACATCACGTCCCGTTTTCATTTGCCCATCACACTCCATAACGATACGTCCGCGGAGGTCGTTCATGACAAGTGTCTGTTGTGCTTCGGCAATACCAAGTTCCCAAGGCAATCCTGCGTGTTTTAATGAGGTTAGGGGAGATGCGCCTGTACCACCGTCATAACCCGAAATTAAAATTACATCTGCTTTTGCTTTAGCAACACCAGCAGCAATGGTTCCAACGCCTACTTCAGAAACGAGCTTTACATTAATTCGCGCTTCACGGTTGGCATTTTTCAGGTCATAAATAAGCTGTGCCAAATCCTCAATTGAATAAATATCGTGGTGAGGCGGTGGTGAAATGAGCCCAACATAAGGCGTAGAGTTTCGCACCGAGGCGATATATGGATTTACTTTTGCACCAGGTAGCTGACCACCTTCTCCAGGCTTTGCTCCTTGTGCCATTTTAATTTGAATCTCGCGCGCATTTGTAAGGTAATGTGACGATACGCCAAACCTTCCCGATGCAACTTGCTTAATAGCAGAATTACGCCATTCGCCATCTTCGTCGCGAGTAAAGCGTCGTGGGTCTTCACCCCCTTCACCCGAATTACTTTTACCACCAATTCGATTCATGGCTTTGGCTAAGTTTTCATGCGCTTCCTCGCTGATAGAACCCAAAGACATCGCTCCTGTTTTAAAGCGCTTTACAATAGCCGTCCACGGCTCAACTTCCTCAATTGGAATGGGGTCTAAGTCAGTGAACTCAAACATACCACGAAGAGTCATCAATTGTTTGGATTGATCGTTTACGAGCGCTGAGTATTCTTCAAAAGTATCGTAATTCCCTTTGTTTGTGGCGAGTTGTAACTTGGCAATACTAGCGGGATTCAGCATATGCGCTTCCCCGTTTCTACGCCAGCGATAACTACCGCCGATTTCTAAGTCTAAGTTCTCTCCAGCGGCTTTTTCACCAAAAGCAAAATCATGACGTTTGGCAATTTCTTGCTCTATTTCCTTGAGTCCAATACCCTCAATTCGCGTGGCGGTTTTGCAGAAGTAGGTATCAATAAATTTTTTGCTTAGGCCAAGTGCTTCAAAAATTTGTGCTCCACGATATGAATGTAGTGTGGAGATACCAATCTTATTCATGATTTTAACCAATCCTTTGGCAATGGCTTTGTTGAAATTCGCAATGGCATTTTCAGCAGAAAGCCCTTTGATTGCGCCGGTTTCAATTTGCTGCTCAATGACTTCATTTACCATATACGGATTGATGGCACTTGCGCCATACCCAAATAGGAGTGCAAAGTGATGCGGTTCGCGAGGCTCAGCAGATTCAACAATGATTCCGAATTTGGAACGCAAGCGATGCTTCATCATGCCATGATGTACGTGTGCACATGCTAATAGCATAGGTATTGGAGCTTTTTCGTTGCTTACTCCTCTGTCTGAAAGGATGATGATGTTTGCACCAGCTTCCACTTGGCTTTTAACCTCCAAAAGCAAAGCATCTAGAGCACGCTCTAGTCCGTTATTTCCCGATTGTATGTCATATAACGCGGTGACAGAGCTTGTGCTGAAATTTTCGTGTTCAATGAACTTAATCTTGTCCAAATCTTCATTGGAAATAATAGGATTTTGAATACGAAGTTTTTTCGCATGATCGGCGGTAACATCAAATATATTTACGTCACTGCCAACACCCATCGAAGTGTCCGTTACGATTTCCTCGCGAATACCATCTAGTGGTGGATTGGTTACCTGCGCAAATAATTGCTTGAAGTAGTTGTAGAGCAACTGTGGCTTGTTGGAAAGCACCGCTAGAGGCGTATCCGTTCCCATCGAGCCTATCGCTTCTTTACCCTGTGTGCTCATGGGAGTGATCAGTGTTTTGATGTCTTCTTCGGTATATCCAAAGGTTTGTAGACGCTTCATAAAAGGCTCTGCCTCGACCGGAGTTTTGTTTCCTGTGTACGGTACTTCTTTTAGGGGTAATAAATTTTCTTTGAGCCAATCGCCATATGGGTGTTTGGCAGAAATTTTTTCTTTTACTTCACGGTCTTCAATAATACGCCCTTCTTCCATATCGACCAAGAACATACGTCCCGGCTCTAAACGTCCGTGCAAAGATACATTGGCAGGGTCGATATCAATAACCCCAGTTTCAGACGACATGACAACATAGCCGTCTTTGGTTACCGTGTAACGAGATGGTCTAAGGCCGTTTCGGTCAAGTAATGCACCGATGTATTTTCCATCCGTAAAAGGTACTGATGCTGGGCCATCCCAAGGCTCCATAATACAGGCATTGTAAGCATAAAAATCCTTTTTGATTGGCTCCATAGATTGATGCTTTTCCCAAGCCTCAGGAACTAGCATCATCATAACCTCAGGAAGCGAACGACCCGTGTGTAAGAGGAGTTCGACTACCATATCCATTGATGATGAATCTGATTTTCCTGGCAATACAATTGGAGTAATATGCTTCATTTCCTCTCCAAAAAATTCGTTTGCAAAAAGCTCCTCACGTGCTTTCATCCGGATCACATTTCCTCTATAGGTGTTGATTTCACCGTTGTGACACATATAGCGAAAGGGTTGCGCCAAATCCCAAGTGGGGAAGGTGTTGGTGGAAAATCGTTGATGCACCAACGCTAGACGTGTAACTACTCGTGGATCTTTGAGATCCATGTAGAAGCCTTCAATGTCCTCTGGCATTAAGAGTCCTTTGTAGATTACGGTGCGTGTAGAAAAACTCGGTAAATAGAAATATTGGTTTTGCGACATTTTGCTACTAAACACACGGTGTTCTGCACGTTTACGCGCAATAAAGGATTTTGTGTTAAGTTGGTCCTCTGTGAGGGTTCCCGTGGCATCTTCTACAAAAACCTGCTTTATGTTTGGAAGGGTTTGATTTGCAATTTTTCCAACCACGTCTACATTCGTGGGTACATCACGCCACCCAATAATACTAAGGTTTTGTCTGCTCAGTTCTTCCTCGAAAATCGCTACGCAGCGCGTACGTTGATTTAATTTTTGTGGTAAAAATACCATGCCTAGCGCATAGGTTTTTGGTGCAGGGAGTGTAAAAGAGCAAACTTCTTTTAGAAAATCATGTGGGATATCGATAAGAATTCCAGCGCCATCTCCTGTTTTACCGTCAGCACTGACCGCACCACGATGTTCCAGTTTCACGAGGATATCCAATGCCTTGTGTATAATATCGTTGGTACGTTTGCCTTCTAGGCTGCAAATAAAGCCAGCACCACAATTGTCGTGCTCGTTTTCTGGGTGGTATAAACCTTGAGGATTAGGTAGCATATTGAATTTTTATCAAATATAATTTTTGACTTTAAATTATTTAAATAAGTGAGAGCTATAACGTTATTCGACTACTGTATTGCCAAAATGCACAAGCAGTATTGCCGAAAAAGTAAATTCACCACTATATAATTAACAAATTATAAATTTATAAGGGATTAGTGTTACATCTTCCCTATAATTTTAGGGGTCAATTATTTTATTAATGCAAATCTAATACTTTGTACCCACAATTTAATGGGGTTTATTGATAAAATATATTAATTTATAACTATTGATGTGGTAGTATTTAAGTGTTGTCACATAAAATTTTTATTTTCCAAACCCTATTGCATTACTATATTTGTGCTATATAACGACATACCAAAATTTATGGAAACCATCATATTAGTAGTATTCTTTTTAGGATACCTGTCCATCACCCTTGAACATAACCTTAAAATAGACAAACTTATTCCTGCGCTTGCCATGATGGCTATTTTGTGGGCGCTTATTGCGTTAGGGCACCTTCCGGTTTTTGATGTTGATACTGTTTCTAAAAGCTTACACGAAACACATATAGATGAAATTTTGCTGCACCACCTTGGGAAAACTGCTGAAATTTTGGTTTTCCTACTGGGCGCTATGACCATTGTTGAAATCATTGATTACTTTGATGGATTTGCAACCATCAAAGGATTTATTCAAACGCGTAGTAAAGTCAAGCTTTTATGGATATTTTCCATTTTGGCATTCATCTTATCAGCTATTATTGACAACCTTACCGCCACAATCGTACTCATTACTATTTTACAAAAAGTTGTTAAAGAGCGCGATACCAGGCTTTGGTTTGCAGGGCTCATTATTGTGGCTGCTAATGCTGGCGGGGCGTGGTCGCCCATTGGAGATGTTACGACAACCATGTTGTGGATTGGCAAAAAAGTGACCACACCAGAACTAATTAAATATTTACTCATTCCATCTTTAGTATGTATGGTTATTCCAACGCTGATTGCTAGTAGATACAAAGCCTTTAAAGGAAAAATAGATGCTATTGAAGTCAATGAGAATTCCAAAACTCCTTTTGGCGCAACGATGCTTTATTTGGGACTTGGTTCTATTTTATTTGTGCCCGTTTTTAAAACAGTCACGCACTTACCTCCCTACGTGGGCATGATGCTATCGTTGGCAGTTGTAGCAACGTTTGCAGAGATATACAGCAATTCAAAATTTTCAATGTCATCCATAGATGCTGATTCTGACGTGCATGGCTCACACAGTCCTGTTCATAGCGCACTGACCAAAATTGAGTTGCCTAGCATCCTGTTTTTCTTAGGGATTTTAATGGCTGTTGCTGCATTAGAATCGTTGGGCTTGTTGTTTAATTTCGCACAAGATTTAACCACTACATTCCCTAATATGGATGTGGTAGTAGCATTGCTTGGCTCAGGTTCAGCGGTGATTGATAACGTTCCGCTTGTTGCTGCAAGTATGGGCATGTTTTCACAAGGAGTTGACGATCCGCTTTGGCATGCCATTGCCTTTGCAGCTGGAACAGGTGGAAGTATGTTGGTTTTTGGATCTGCCGCCGGGGTGGTTGCCATGGGAATGGAAAAAATTAACTTTTTCTGGTACCTCAAAAAGATTTCACTTTTGGCATTTGTTGGCTTTGTGACAGGGTACATCACCTTTATGCTGATGCGTGATTACTTGTTTGTGTAATGGATTATGCGGCTACGCTACAATGGCTGTACGCCCAACTTCCCATGTATCAAAGGGTAGGCGCAGCAGCACTCAACCCAAATTTAGACCGCATTGCCGTTCTTTCTGCCCATTTGGGTAATCCTCACCTTAAATTTAAAAGTATCCACGTTGCAGGAACGAACGGCAAAGGATCGTCGTCGCATATGCTAGCTTCTGTATTGCAAGAAGCTGGGTATAACGTGGGGTTGTATACCTCTCCGCACATAAAAGATTTTAAAGAACGCGTTCGTATAAATGGCACACCAATTACGCAGGAGTTTGTTGTGGATTTTGTAGCGGAAAACAAATATTTTTTTGAAGCAAAATCCTTTTCATTTTTTGAAATGACGGTGGCGCTTGCCTTTAATTACTTCGCTTCTCAACAGGTAGATGTGGCAATAATAGAAGTTGGTTTAGGTGGTCGATTAGATGCTACAAATATTATTATGCCAGAGGGCTGTTTGATTACCAATATTAGTTTAGACCACCAACAATTTTTAGGAACTACTCGTGCCGAAATCGCGCGAGAAAAAGCCGGAATCATCAAGTCTAAAATACCTGTTGTTGTAGTAGAAAATGACGCAGAAACTTTCCCTGTTTTTAAAACAATAGCGCAAGAGAAAAACGCATCCTTACACTTGGCTTCCCAGCGTCAATTTACCACCGATTTATTGGGTGATTATCAAAAACAAAATATCAACGGGGTGGTTTCACTATTGCATGTGCTACCACAGTTTTCAGTTTCCGAGCTACACATAATAGATGGACTACAACGGGTTGTCAAAAACACAGGTTTGCGTGGGCGATGGGAAATACTCGAGAATCAGCCCAAAATTATAGCTGATGTGGCGCATAATCCAGCAGGATTGCAAGCCGTTTTTGCACAATTAAAAAAGGAACAATCTGATAAATTGCATATTATTTTTGGAGTAGTTTCTGATAAAAAAGTAAGTGAAATAACAACATTCCTTCCCAAAAAAGCGCATTACTATTTATGTACCGCAAATGTTCCTAGAGCAATGAATACGTCTGAACTGGCATTTGAATTTATTAAGAATGACTTCAGTTTTAGTACACACGATAGTGTACAACAGGCTTTTGAGGCAGCCAAAACAGCAGCTTCTAAAAACGATTTGATTTTTGTGGGTGGAAGTTTGTTTGTAGTGGCTGAAATATTGGCCTAAAAAATTGCATTAAAAAGTAATTTTTGAACGAACGGATTTTTATATATTTGCAGCCTTCGGGCGCTTAGCTCAGTTGGTTCAGAGCACTTGGTTTACACCCAAGGGGTCGGGGGTTCGAATCCCTCAGCGCCCACATCAAACAAAATCCTAATGCAATGCATTGGGATTTTTTGGTTTTTAAAATGGGGGAAGCTTGTTTTTTCATTTAAAAGGAAAACTAATTCTTTTAATTTATCCCGCACAGTAAAGTTCCTTTTAATTATTACAATATCTTTGTATTAGATATATCTTTAAAAAAACAACTATGTGTGGAATAGTAGGATACATTGGACATAGAGACGCTTATCCCATCATTATCAAAGGGCTTAAACGTCTTGAGTATAGAGGATATGATAGTGCTGGAATTACGCTTTATGGCAATCAAGTAAAGCTTGCAAAAACCAAAGGGAAAGTTTTCGATTTGGAACAGCTTATGTCAACTCAAGATTTGCAAGCAAGTGCCTTAGGTCTTGGCCACACCCGCTGGGCTACTCATGGAATTCCATCCAATGTAAACTCTCATCCACATACCTCAAATTCGGGAAATATATCCATTGTTCACAATGGTATAATTGAGAATTACGCTGCTATTAAAAAAGTACTGACAGATAACGGATTTACCTTCTCATCTGAAACAGATACCGAAGTTTTGGTAAACCTTATTGAGTTTATTAAAATCTCACAAAATGTTAAAGTTGGTCAAGCGGTGCAGATTGCACTTAATCAAGTTGTGGGTGCCTACGCCATTGCTGTATTTGACTCCGAAAGACCACACGAAATCGTGGTTGCTAAACTTGGAAGTCCACTGGCTATTGGTATCGGAAAAGACGAATACTTTATAGCCTCAGACGCCTCCCCATTCATAGAATATACTAATAGAACGATATATTTGGAAGACAATGAAATGGCGGTTATTTCTAGAAAAAAGGGATTTAAGATGTATTCAATAGCGGATGACAAAACCGTAACGCCAAAAATTCAGGAAATTCAATTGTCGTTGGAAAAGATTGAAAAAGGTGGTTTTGATCACTTCATGCTTAAAGAAATTCACGAACAGCCTACTGCAATCACAGATACATTCCGTGGGCGTTTATTAGTGAAAGAACAAAAAGTAAATATTTCAGGTATTGAGCAACATTTGGATGTTTTTCAGCAAGCTGACAGAATTACCATAATAGCTTGTGGTACATCTTGGCATGCTGGGCTTGTAGCGGAATACCTATTTGAAGATGCTGTTAGAATACCGGTTGAAGTGGAGTATGCTTCTGAGTTCCGTTACCGTAATCCTATAATTAGAAAAGGAGATGTTGTTATTGCCATTTCACAGTCTGGTGAAACAGCAGACACCTTGGCTGCAATTAAGCTTGCCAAAGAAAAGGGCGCATTTGTTTTCGGAGTTTGCAATGTGGTTGGGTCGTCAATTGCCAGAGAAACGAACTCGGGTGCTTACACACATGCAGGCCCTGAAATTGGTGTTGCATCGACCAAAGCTTTTACCACGCAGCTAACCGTGTTTACTATGATGGCATTGCGTTTAGGTCAACTTAAAGGAACTATTGATAAAGACAATTTTAATAGAGTAGCAACGCAATTGGTATCGCTTCCAAGTCAAGTTCAAACGGTACTTAAATACGATCCACTAATCAAAAAAATCGCTGCGGCCTACAAAGACGCAACCAACTTTTTGTATTTAGGAAGGGGATACAATTTTCCAGCTGCCTTAGAGGGCGCACTTAAGCTTAAGGAAATCTCCTATATCCATGCTGAGGGTTATCCTGCCGCAGAGATGAAACACGGCCCTATTGCACTTATTGATGAAAACATGCCTGTAGTGGTTATTGCCACCAACAAGGGGCATTATGAAAAAATCGTTAGTAATGTGCAAGAGATAAAATCTAGGAATGCTAAAATTATCTCAATAGTAACCAAAGGCGATGAAAGTGTAAAACTATTATCAGACCATGTGATTGAAATCCCTGAAGTTACCGAAGCCTTGGTGCCTATTTTGGCTTCTATTCCCCTTCAATTGTTGTCGTACCATATTGCTGTAATGCGTGGCTGCAACGTAGACCAACCCAGAAATTTGGCCAAGTCGGTCACGGTGGAGTAGGTCCACAACAATAATTAATTCTGAAAGAATGAAAATGGACATTACTAGAATAAGTATAACAATAGGTATAAAACCCATACATATTGGTCTGTTCTTCATTTTAACTCAGGGTATCATAATCGCACAACACGATAAGCCCAATATCATCATTATAATAAGCGATGACTTAAATGATTCTGTGGAGGGTATGGGCGGACATGCACAAGCACAAACGCCAAACATTAATAGGCTAATAGACAAAGGTGTACAGTTTGTAAATGCACATGCAAATGCAGCTATTTGCGCGCCATCAAGAGCAAGTCTTTGGACAGGAATGTATCCCAGTAAAACGGGTTTTTATGGGCACAATCAACAACAAAATAGATGGCGTAGTTTTCCAATTTTAGAGGATGCAGTTACATTAATGGAGTATTTTGCCTCTCATGATTACAAGGTGTATGGCAGCGGAAAAGTGTTTCACAATGGACACGAAGACAACAGCGTGTTTAATCAACCCCTAGACGGTGGGCCTTCTAGTTTTGGTCCATATCCTTGGGATGGCAATTCCATGCATAATTGGGGCAAACCAATTGGTATGGGTCACTCCTCTATGCCACCGAACATTAGAAACAGTAAATGGGGTGGGTTTAGTCCTTTGAGCGATGTGCCAACTGTGGATGGATACACAGGTTGGGCAAAAGATTGGGAATCGCCTTGGGACTTTCACTATCAAAGCGAAAACGACAGGGATTTTATGCCAGATGAAATTACTTCTCAATGGGTTTCAGAAAAGTTGAGCGAATCACATGATAAGCCTTTTTTTATTGTTGCAGGAATGAATAGACCTCATGCGCCTCGTTATGTACCCAAACAGTTCTTCGATTTGTTTCCTATTGAAGGCATAACCTTGCCGCCTTATTTAGAAGGAGATCTAGAGGATACGCCAACTATTTTATGGGAAAATAGTAGCCGTAGTAATGCGTTGCCAAAATTTCTTCGCGACACGGAACTAACTGAAATTGGAAGCGATATGTGGTGGAAGAAATGGGTTCAATCCTATTTGGCTAGTGTTGCATTTGTAGACCATCAAGTTGGGGTCATTTTAGATGGCCTTGATAACAGTGCATATGCCAATAATACCATAGTCATTTTTACTGCAGATCACGGATATCATATGGGAGAGAAAAATCACTTGGCCAAGACAACCATTTGGGAAGAATCAACTCGTGTGCCTTTTATTTTTTATGCACCAGGAGTATCAACTGCTGGTGGAAAAGTTTCACACCCAATATCACTCATTGATCTTTATCCAACACTGATTGATTTGGCCTCTTTACCCAATAATCCAAATACAAATGGTAACGGACACATCCTAGACGGATATAGCATAAGACCATTTTTAGAAAATCCTACAAGTGGAACTTGGGATGGACCAGCAGTAGCATTGAATCACCTTCATGGTGAGATCACCCCACAAGATAATATCCCATCTCCAATTTCTGAAAATCACCACTCCGTGCGCTCAGAACGCTATAGATACACACTCACAAGTGATGGCGCAGAAGAGTTATATGATCATTTAAATGACCCTAACGAGTGGAATAACTTGGCTAATACAGTAATGAATAACGAAACAAAATCTATCTTGGATTGGCATAATGCGGAATTACTCAAACTACTTAAGAAAAACACAATGTCCAATTCAATGCAAGCACAAAACACTAGCTTTAACTTTTCTCAAAATTACCCAAATCCTTTTAAAAAAACGACTAAAATAGAATACACAATACCCGAAGCGCTTGAAGTTAAGCTAGAAGTTTTAAATGTGGATGGCAAGAAGATTGCTGAACTAATCAATGGCCCTAAACCAGCAGGTAAGCATTCGGTGGTTTTTAACGGGTCAGAATTACCTAACGGCTTATACTTCTATAAAATATCGACCCCAGTATTTATACAAACCAAAAAAATGCTCCTGCATTGAAATCTTTGATTAAAACTTTTTGAATTGTGAGATATTACTAATAGTTCATTCTACTGTTAACAATGTCCTAAAATACTCACACGAAATCAGCATATCTTCTTTAAAATACGCGCCCGCCTTTTTCATTTCTCTACTGTAGTAGTCTTGATGTACTTTTCTCCAAAAGGCTAAACTCTTATCTCCCTCGCCTTCAACTTGGGCAAACGCTTCTGTTACGTCCGTAAAGCGGACTTGTTCCATTTTTGTTATTTCAATAATGGCTTTTGCCACTCCGTGCCAATCGGTGACTATAAACAAATCCCCCACTTTTGGCATGGGTTCGTTATGATGCTCATACCACCACATAGAGGGTGCAGTAGCCTGTTTTATGTTTTGCATTACTAATGCCGCACATAGGTTAGCATCTTGCTCGTTGTCACAAAAATGGAAATATGGAGGTGTCGGATTAGTAGCATATTTGGGATTATGCTGAATAAAAGATTTCCAAAGATTAAGCACAGAAAGGTTGGGTGTATGCATAGGCTAAAAATACATATTTCAATAGAAGATTGTATATTCACCCTATGCAACCCAAAACGACTTATCGAATCCGTGAATACACGGCTTTTTTACAGCAACACTATGGGCTAAGATTTTCAGATTACGACAGTCTTCACACATGGAGCATTTCTGAACAAGGGATATTTTGGGAAAGTATTGCACGCTTTTTTGATGTTGATTTTGACAGCCCTTACCAAGAGGTTTTTGTGCCAAGAACACATTTTTGGGAAACCAAGTGGTTTACAGAAGCTACATTAAATTATGCCAAGCATATATTTAAAAATGCTTCGTCTGAACGTGCTGCATTGGTGTTTCAAAACGAAACAGAGAAGCTTGTCGAAATTAGCTGGGCGCAGCTTATTTCCAAGACATATGCATTCCAAAAAAAACTTATTGCATTGGGAGTAACTAAGGGTGATGCTGTGGTTTGTTTTGGTACAAATAGTCCCGAGACCATTGCAGCGTTTTTGGCAACAAATGCGCTGGGCGCAGTCTGGTCTTCTTGTTCGCCAGACTTTGGTGTTGACGCTGTTTACGATCGTTTTAAGCAACTCCAACCTAAAGTATTTTTTGCGCATCAATCATATCAATACAATGGAAAGCAGCACGATTGCACGGAGCGTATAGCAGCAATTCAAAAGCAAGTTCAGTCCATTACACATACGATTCATTTGGATGCACATGCTGTTTTTGACGATGTGTCTGCCCAAATAGACCAACTTCAATTTGTTTCCGTTTCCTTTTCTGACCCCATTTGGGTACTGTTTTCATCAGGGACTACTGGAAAGCCAAAAGCACTGGTACATGGCACTGGACATATGCTTCTAGAGCATCTCAAAGCGCTGGCATTACATCAAAATGTCTGTGAAGGCGACACGTATTTTTGGTACTCCACTACGGGTTGGATGATGTGGAATTATGCGCTGAGCAGTCTTCTCTGTGGTGCTACATTATGTTTATATCAAGGCGCACCAAATCATCCTACAAAAGATAGCTTATGGCATTTTGCTAAAGATGCAAAAATTAATCATTTTGGTGGGGGAGCGGTATATTTTCAAAAACAGATGGAGCAACCTTCGGCATTTTTGCAATCAACTAATTTTCTATTTCTAAAAACAATGGGTTCTACGGGTTCGCCTATGTCGACAGAAGTATGTCAGAAATTGCAACAGCAATTTCCAAAAACCCACATTGTTTCGCTTAGTGGAGGCACAGACGTCTGTACAGCTTTTGTGGGCGGTCATCCAGATATGTCCGTTATTCCAGGAGAAATCCAATGTAAAATGCTAGGTGCATCCGTTGAGGTTTGGAATGCTGATGGGTATGCTGTGAAAGAAACGTCAGGCGAATTGGTTCTTACAGCCCCCTTGTTATCCATGCCGCTTTATTTGCTTGATGACTCAAATTTTTTACGCTACAGGCAAAGTTATTTCGCCATGTTTGACACTGTTTGGAACCATGGTGACTGGGCAGCAATAACCCATAATGGCGGCATTGTTGTTTATGGGCGTTCAGATGCAACCCTAAATCGATTTGGAGTGCGGATTGGCACAGCGGAGATTTACGCTGCTTTGGCTCAATTTCAAGGAATTGATGATGCACTGATGGTGCACTTACAACATGAAGATAAAGACGAGCTTGTGTTGTTTATCCAATCAGATACCGAATGGGAATATGAAGAAATTAAATCACACATTCGCAAAACATGCTCGCCTCGTCATGTACCAGATCAAATTCTTAGTGCACCCGAAATTCCATACACCATTAGTGGTAAAAAAGTGGAAATCCCAGTGAAACGATTACTACAAGGAGAAAAATTAGAAAATGTGATTTCATTAGATGCCCTAAAAAACCCAAACGCCATGCAGTGGTTTTTAAAAGCATTTGGTTAAATAGGTTTTAATGATTCAAAATAAGTAAAAAAAGAATTTTGATTACCCTTTAAAAATACCTTGCATAAAGGATTCTTGCTCGTCGGCTAGGTCTTTGTCAACCAAAATACGTCCGCTGTGTTCATCTGTAATGATTTTTTTGCGAGACGCAATTTCCATTTGTACCTGAGGGGGAATGGTAAAAAACGAACCACCAGAAGCACCACGTTCTACCGAAACGATTGCCAAACCATTTTTAACAGAAGAACGAATACGCTGGTATGCTGTCACTAAACGTTCGTCGGCTTTCGCAGCAAAATCTTTGGATTTATCAAGAAGTACATCTTCTTCTTTTTGTGTTTCAGCCAAAATAGCATCCAGCTCATCTTTTTTGTGCTGCAAATGGCTTTTACGCTCTTCGAGTTTGGTGGTTGTTTCCGTCACCGTTTCGTTTTTTTGCTCGATAAGCGCTCCAAGCTGCTTAATCTGCTTTTCAGCTAATTGGATTTCAAGTTCTTGAAATTCCACTTCCTTATTAAGCGATTCGTACTCACGGTTGTTCCGAACACTCTTCTGCTGTTCAGTATATTTTTTTATTAGCTCTTTAGAAGTCTCAATCCCATTTTTTTTGGTTTTAATCTCGTCTTCATAAGCCGTAACCTCGATTCCTAAATTGTTGAGTCTTTTATCTAAGCCCGCAACTTCTGCTTCTAAATCCTCAACCTCTAATGGAAGTTCGCCACGAACACTCCTGATTTCATCAATACGCATATCAACGAGTTGGAGGTTATATAAGGCGCGTAATTTTTCTTCGACAGTAGTTTCCGTTTTCTTTTTAGCCATAGTTTAGAAATAATGAACAGGATTTGTATCCGTTTTAGATGAAATGAACGCAAAATTAGGGAAATTTTTGCTAAGAAACTCCATGATTATTTTTTTGGTGTGTTGTTCGCTTTCGTAATGACCAACGTCAACCAGTAGAATGCTATTTTCTGCTTTAAAAAAATCGTGATATTTTAAATCTGCTGTGATAAAAACATCAGCACCATGGCGTTTGGCAGCATCAATAGCAAAGCTCCCAGACCCGCCCAAGAGGGCAACCCGCTCAATTTTTTTTCCTAAAAAACTACTGTGACGAAACATGGGCGTTCCCAGAATATCTTTTAGCTTTTGTATAAAGCCTTCTTCAGCTACTGGTTTGGGTAATTCTCCAATGCAGCCCATTCCCAAATCGGTTCGACTATTTTCTAGCACGGTTAATTCATAAGCGACCGTTTCGTATGGATGTGATTCTTGTAGGGCATATATTACCTTGCTTTTGTCATGTTTGGGTAAAACCACTTGCAATTGTGTTTCTGATTCCACATGTCGCTTATCTTTTTCACCCACAAAAGCATTACTACCTGCCAACGGCATAAAACTTCCTGCTCCTTCTGACGTAAAACTACATTCGGCATAATTCCCCAAAGCACCAGCGCCCGCAGCAAAAAGTGCTGCTTGCACATTGCTAAGCTGTGTGTTCGGCACGTAGGTGTTGAGTTTGAGTAAACTCCCTTTTGATGGTACTAAAACACTTCTGTCATTGAGTTGTAGTGCATCGGCAATTCCTTTATTTACGCCGTGAAGTTGCATGTCAAGAGCCGTATGCAAAGCATAAATCGCAATATCATTTTTGATAGCTTTCGTTACAACTCGTTCCACATAGGTACTCGTTGTAATACGCTTAAGTCCTTGAAATATAATGGGATGGAAGCAAATAATGAGATTACACTTTTCTTTTATTGCTTCATCAATAACCGTTTCAATTGCGTCATGCGTTACCAGTGCACGTTCAATTGTTTGGTCAAAATTACCAACCAATAATCCTACATTGTCAAAGTCTTCGGCATAGGCGAGTGGTGCCCATTGCTCCAAACATGATGTTATTTCGCGTACTGTCATAGTTCCAAAGATAAAAGTTCTACTTTTGTTTTTATGGCTGTATGGAGAAAAGCATTATTTCCGCTTCAAATTGTCTTTGCAGGAGCGGTTTTCTTGCGTAAATCGTTGTATAAAACGGGTTTTTTTTCACGCTACACTGCCCCAGTTCCTGTTATTGCTATAGGGAATATCTCTACGGGTGGTACCGGAAAAACGCCCATGGTGGATTATTTACTAACTAAATTTTCAAAAAAATACCAACTTGGCGTTCTTAGTCGAGGCTATGGACGCAGTAGTAAAGGTTATGTTGCCGTTTCCGCAGAAACAACTGCCGATTTGGCTGGCGATGAGCCTAAAATGCTTGCACAAAAGCATCCCAACGTAGCGGTATCCGTATGTGAACACCGTCCCAATGGACTTGTTCGAATGCTGCAAGAACATCCTATAATTGATGCCTTTTTTTTGGACGATGCGCTTCAGCATTTACGTCTAAAACCATCTTTTAAAATGGTATTAACGACTTTTCAAGATCCGTGGTTTTTGGACACACTTCTACCTGTTGGAAATTTACGTGAACCTGCTTCGGCAGCCCAACAAGCCGATGTGATTGTCGTGACCAAATGCCCAGCAAAACTCCCCGAAAAAACCAAAAAGGCATACACAGCAAAACTGGGTGTCCTACCAACCCAAAAGTTGTTTTTTACCACGCTCGAGTATGACACTAAGGTTTATGGTGCATCTGAAATACCTTTGGAAGAGTTTATGAAAACTCCCTTTGTGTTACTTACTGGCATTGCCAATCCAAGTACACTATGTGCTTTTTTGGATGAAAAAAAGGCTACGTATACACATCAATCGTTCCCAGACCACCATGTGTTTACCAAAGCAGAAATTGTAGCACTACAAAAAAGCAATACGCCCATTTTGACCACAGAAAAAGACGCGGTACGTCTTGCGCCTTATAACTTACCGCAGCTGAATACGTTGGGTGTTCGTGTAAGGTTTTTGGAAGAGGAAGAAAAGTTTATTAGCATTCTTGAGAATGCAATTGAAAATTAACTAAAGTATATGCTTGTGCGCTTTATACGAAGAACGTACTAATGCGCCACTTTCCACGTGGCGAAAGCCCATTTCCTTGCCTAAAATCTCATATTTTTTAAACTGTTCTGGGGTGATAAATTCGGCCACAGGCAAATGTTTTTTAGAGGGTTGCAAATACTGACCAAGTGTAATGATGTCCACATTTGCGTTACGTAAATCTTCCATAGATTCAATAACTTCTTCCTCTGTTTCACCCAAGCCAAGCATTAAGCCAGATTTAGTACGGTGAACACCTTCTTGCTTTAGGTAACGTAGCACTTCTAAACTCCTGTCGTATTTGGCCTGAATGCGTACTTCACGCGTTAGTCTACGTACGGTTTCCATATTATGTGAAACTACCTCTGGAGCAACAGTAACGATGCGATCAAGTAAATCTTCTCGTCCTTGAAAATCAGGAATAAGGGTTTCCAATGTGGTGTTTGGGTTCATACGCCGGATGGCCTGTACGGTTTCGACCCAAATAATAGTACCCTGATCGGGCAAATCGTCACGGTCAACAGAAGTGATTACGGCGTGCTTGATGCCCATGATTTTAATAGAACGCCCCACTTTTTCTGGCTCTGCCCAATCAACCGTATCGGGTCTACCTGTTTGTACGCCACAAAAACCACACGAGCGCGTGCAGATGTTTCCTAAAATCATAAACGTAGCTGTTCCTTCGCCCCAACATTCGCCCATATTGGGACAACTGCCCGAGGTGCAAATGGTGTGTAATTCGTATTTGTCAACCAATCCACGAAGCTCTGTGTATTTTTTGCCGGTAGGCAGTTTTACACGCAACCATTTTGGTTTGGGTGCTCGTACAGGAGCGGTAGTAGTAACAGTATCAGACATTCAGCAATTTTAGTATACAAATTTACAAAACAAAAACGGTATCAAAAAAGTACAGTAAGGTATATAACGCTAAAGCCTATTAGGAACAAAATTCCTAACATACTTGCTATACGAAACCATTTTTTAGGACGATGTTTTTCGGGCATGTGACTGCTGGTAACCAATATTAAATTTGCAGCTGCATAGAAAGGCGCTGTTAAAAAGGAAAGTACCGTTGCAATTTTTACGAGCAATCCCATTTCAGCAGCAAAGACCAAAAAAATAAGACAAGTTCCCATGGTCAGCATAACTATCCACGCGAATTGGTTGTTAGCATATTTCCCTTGGAGTAACGTTGTGGTATGTGCCATCACGCGCGGTGAGGCATCGAGTGTGGTTAGGGTAGTGCTTATCATAGTAGTGAGCGCAGCAACTGCAATAATCACAAACCATCCATTTCCCATAAGGGAGGTGTATAACCCAATCAATTGTCCCGCAAAAGTTGCCCCACTTGAAGAAAAAGAAACACCGGATCCAAACATCACCGTCGCGCCCAAAACAATAAAGCACAAGCCCAAAAAGAGTGTTACGCCGTACCCGATATTAAAATCAAAAAGAGACGATTTTAGTGTTGTTTTTGGATTGATTTTTTTCTTTTCAAGTGCCCAAAGGGAATGCCAAATCGAAATGTCCAAAGGGCCAGGCATCCAGCCCATAAAGGCAATAAGAAAAACCCACTCAGAAGAAGTTACGGGCAATACTTGTGTCATTGTGAGATTGGGCTTAGTTCCGAGGGCAAATACCACAGCAATTAGTGTGCTAATACTTAGTGCGAGCACAATAATTTTCATGCTTTTATCTAACCAACTGTATTTCCCGCGCCACAATACGGCAAAACACAACAGTGCAACTACTACCGATAGCATCGGCGATGATTCAATGCCTAAGAGTCGTGCAGCTATTCCAGCTGTGACAGCTGTAACGGCAGCCTGAATGGCAAACATTGTCCCTAAATTGAGGATGTAATAGGAAATCAAAATACCTTTTCCCAAGCGGCGATACCCATCCAACAGACTTTCTCCAGTGGACAACGCATAGCGTGGTCCAAATTGGAAAAAGGGATATTTTACCAGATTTACAAGAAGAAGTACCCAAACAAGTCCAAGACCAAAGTCGGCACCTGCGCGGGTAGATTGAACTAGATGAGAAACACCAATGGCTGCTCCTGCAAAAAGTAATCCTGGTCCTAATCTTCTAAAAACAGCTATCACTTACAGGTTTTGAGTTGCTAAAATTTCTGCCAATAATTTTCTGGCTCGCATCAATTTTACCTTCACGGTACTTTCGCTACTATCCAGTTTTTTTGCCATTTGTTTGATGCTAAGTTCTTGTAAGTATTTGAGTTGGATAACCTCTCTGTAGTGTGGTTTTAGCGCTTTGATATTATTAAGTAAGGTTTCAAGACGTTGTTTTCTAATTAGGTCATCCTCTGGATCAGGCGCATTGTCAGCAATAGCATGTGCTACTTCCTGATTTGCTTCTGTAGTAACTGTAGAAAGATTTTTTTTTCGCACTTGGTCAATATGTAAATTTTTGGCAATGGTTGTTAGCCATGTTTTAAATCCATATGCTTTATTGTATGTATCAATTTTTTCAAAAGCTTTTCCAAAACAACGAATAGTAAGCTCTTCTGCCTCGTTCTCATTTTGGGTGCGTTGAATCATGAATCCAAGCACGTCACTCCAAAAAAACTCTAATAAATAGCGAAAGGCATGTTGATCTCCTTGTTGGGCCAACATAATGTTTTCGTCAAGTGCCGCAGGTTTTGCCACGGTTTAGTTGTGTTCGGGTTTAGGTAGTTCACAGTCTGTTTGTTGACTGGGCAGTTTTCCACAGAGACTGCAAGCTTCACCTTCTTTGTTCAGAAATGGACTTTGACTGGCACAAGTACCTGCAAACTCACCTCCTTTTTTTGCCCAAATTTTAATGGCAATTCCCGCAAAAGCTAATGCAATTAATATGAGGGTGATAATAAAGAGTTCCATGTTATAAAAATAGCTAAAAATTAATTGATGAGGTTTACCTCAGGTGCTAGCTCAATATCAAATTTTGACATTACAGCATCCATGACGCGTTGTGCGTGTTCCCAAAGTTCGGCACCTGTGGCATTACCGTAATTCACCAACACCAATGCTTGCTTGTTGTGCATGCCGACATTTCCGAAAGTTTTGCCTTTAAACCCCGTTTGCTCTATCAGCCAACCCGCTGGTATTTTCGTGAACTGATCATCAATGCTATATGAGGGCATGTCAGGGTAAAGCGATGCCATTTGAGCAGCTTTGGTTTTAAGCACCACTGGATTTGTAAAGAAACTTCCCGCATTGCCCAATGTGCTGGGGTCGGGGAGTTTGGCTCTACGAATACGGATAACAGCTCTTGCCACATCATCTAGGGTAGGGGTTATAACACCCATTGCATCAAGTGTTTGTGTAATACCTCCATAATCTAAATGGAGTTGGTGATTTACTTTTGTTAGCGATAAACGCAGGGTAGTAATTACGTATTCATCTTTTAATTCGTTTTTAAAAATAGAGTCCCGATAGCCAAAGTTACAGTCCTCAGCTTCAAATATTTTTGAATCCCCCGTTTTCCTACCTATCCCGATAGCATTATAAAACACATCACTTAGTTCAACGCCATAGGCGCCAATATTTTGAATGGGTGCTGCACCTACCAAACCAGGGATAAGACTTAGGTTTTCGATACCGCCTAAATTGTTTACGATACACCACATAACCAAATCGTGCCAAACCACACCAGCGCCAGCCGACACTATAGCAGTTTGCTCGTTTTCCTCTGAAATTCGAATACCAGGTATGGAAATTTTAATAACAGGTCTGGATAAATCCTGAAGCAATAAAACATTGCTTCCGCCTCCCAAAATAAGCGCGTTCTCAAAGCGGGGGTCTTTGAGTACTTCTTGTAACGCCAAACTTGTTGTTACTTCCACAAAAAGGGGTGCGTTAACTGAAAGACCAAAGGAGTTGAATTGCGTTAAGGAAACCTGCTCTTTAATCTCCATATCCTTCTTTAATATATCTTACTAAGCCTATTTTTAGAAGTTCTAAAGCTCTTTTTAGCTTATCGACATTAAGCACAAAGGCAATGCGAATCATATCTTTACCCGTGGCATCTCCAGAGAAAAAACCGTTGGCAGGAGCCACCATCAGCGTTTCGTTATTGTCCGCAAAAGACTCGAGCATCCATTTGGCAAAATGATCGCTATCAGAAACAGGAAGGCGCACCAAACAATAAAATGCCCCTTTAGGTTGCGCGACTTCAACGCCTTTAATCCCATGAAGACATTCCATAGCTGTTTGTCGTCTTTTTTGATACTCTTCAACAGCATCTGTTAGGTATTGTTGTGGTTCGTCAAGGGCAGCTTCACATGCGTGAATTGCAATTGTTGGTGGACATAGCCTAGATTGTGCAAATTTCAAAGCAGCATGCGTAATTTCCTTATTCTTGGTTATGAGGCAACCGATACGCGCACCACACATGCTATATCTTTTAGACATAGAGTCTATCAAAATGGCATGTTCTTCAAGGCCGTCAAATTGTAGTACTGACATATGTGTATGTCCATCGTAAACAAACTCCCTGTATACTTCATCTACAATAAAAAAGATATCGTGTTTTAGGGCTATTTGAGCTAAAGCTTCAAGTTCAGACTTGGTATACACATAGCCTGATGGGTTGTTGGGGTTACAAATAAAAAGGGCGCGTGTTTTAGGTGTAATTGCAGCCTCAATTGTATTAATTGACGGCAAGGCAAATTGATTTTCAAAATCTGAAGGAATGCCAATAACATTTACACCACAAGCAGCTGCAAAAGTTTCATAATTGGCATAAAAAGGTTCGGGAATAATGAGCTCGTCGCCTTCGTTTGTAATGCAATCGAGCGCCATGATAATGGCCTCGCTTGCTCCAGTGGTTACCAAAATATCATCTGTATCAACATCAATATCATGTTGTTTGTAGTATGCCACCAACTTCTCTCGAAAAGACTGAGTTCCTTCAGAAGGGCCATAAGCAATAACAGTTTCCTCGTAAGATTTTATAGCCTTTAGCGCCTTATTGGGACTCGGCAAATCGGGTTGGCCAATATTAAGGTGATATACCTCAACACCTCGTTTTTTTGTCAGGGTAGCTTCACGAGCTAGTTTACGAATAGGCGAGGTGGGTAGATTGGCTCCCTTGCGTGAAATTTTAGGCATTGACAAATAATTTGCCTGCAAAGATGCAAAAAATGAGCGTGTTCTCTTAGATTTTATTCTTCGATGGGTTCTTGTACTTCCCCTTTAATTTTGAGTGCCACCATTCCATTTGAAGCATTCGAGGCCACAGTAATCGTTTTGCGAATCGGTCCAATACGTTCGGTATCATACTTTACTTCAATAACATCAGATGCGCCAGGTGCTATAGGACCAGACGGTTTTTTGGGGATGGTACACCCACAAGAAGAACGCACTTGTGTTATTTCCAAATCAGCAGTTCCTGTATTCGTGAATTTAAACTGACGAACGCCATCTTCGCCTTTATTTATAGTTCCATAGTCTACTATTAACGAGTCGAAAGTGATGGTTGCAACTTCTTGAGCTACAGCAGTAAAACCTAAGCCTACAAAGAAAACGGATAGAAATATTTTTTTCATGACATTAAATTTGGTAGTACTAAAGTACACATTCTAATGAACAGAGCAAAATTAGGCCTTTCAATTTCACCTTTCGATGCCTACATTTGCGCATATTAATGCGTAACATATGTCCATTCCTTCAAAGTTTACTCCTTCAGCCATAGAACAAAAATGGTATGAGTATTGGACTGAACACAATTACTTTCATTCATCTCCTGATGCGCGCAAAGCCTATACTATTGTTATTCCGCCACCAAATGTAACGGGGGTATTGCATATGGGGCACTTGATGAACAATACGTTGCAAGACGTTCTTATTCGAAGGGCGCGAATGCGCGGCTTTAATGCTTGCTGGGTTCCTGGAACTGACCATGCTTCCATAGCCACTGAAGCAAAAGTGGTAAACAAACTCAAAAATGAAGGTATTGACAAAACAGATATTGGACGTGAAGCTTTTTTAGAGAAGGCATGGGATTGGACACATGAGCATGGCGGTATTATTCTAGAACAATTAAAAAAATTGGGATGTTCATGTGATTGGGAACGGACAAAATTCACCCTTGACGAGGACATGTCCAAATCTGTCATTAAGGTTTTTGTCGACTTGTATGAAAAAGGGTTGATTTACCGCGGTTTCCGCATGGTACATTGGGATCCTGAAGCGCAAACTACACTCTCTGACGAAGAGGTTATTTACGAAGAAAAGCAAGGCAACCTATATCATATTGCTTATGCGGTGGAGAATAGTGACGAAAAGGTAGTTGTTGCCACTACCAGACCTGAAACACTTTTTGGAGATACGGCAGTTGCCATTCACCCCAATGATGAGCGTTATGCAAATTTTCATGGAAAGAAAGCCATCGTTCCGCTTGTGAATAGAGTAGTGCCCATTATCAAAGACGACTACGTTAGCCTAGAGATGGGAACCGGATGCCTAAAGGTTACGCCTGCCCACGACGAAAATGACAAAATGCTAGGCGATAAGCACAAGCTTGAATTTATAGATATTTTTAATTCCGATGGATCCCTTAATCACCAAGGACTTCATTTTGAAGGCCAAGATCGATTTGCGGTACGAAAAGCTGTTGTAAAAGAACTTAAAACCAACGGAAGCTTAATTAAAGTTACACCACATACACATAAAGTAGGGACTTCGGAGCGAACAAAAGCAGTAGTAGAACCACGCCTTTCAGATCAGTGGTTCCTGCGCATGGAAAGCTTAGCAAAACCTGCCATTGATGCTGTGGAAAATGAAGATGTACAGCTCGTTCCTAAAAAATTCATCAACACCTATCGGCATTGGATGAACAACATACGCGATTGGAACATCTCTCGTCAGTTGTGGTGGGGACATCAAATTCCAGCATATTATTACGGTACTCACAACGAAAATGTTGTTGTTGCTGACACAAAGCAAGAAGCATTAGAAAAAGCAAAAAAGAAGACGAGCAACAACACTCTTACATTAGAAGATTTAACACAGGATGAAGATGTGCTTGACACGTGGTTTTCATCCTGGCTATGGCCTATTTCGGTGTTTAATGGCATATTGGAACCTGAAAATAAGGAAGTTTCTTATTATTACCCCACACAAGAATTAGTAACAGGTCCTGATATTTTGTTTTTTTGGGTAGCACGGATGATTATGTCTGGATACGCACTACGCAACGAAAAGCCTTTTTCACACGTGTATTTGACTGGTCTTGTTCGCGATAGTCAAGGACGTAAAATGTCCAAGCAGCTTGGAAATTCGCCCGATGCTATAAAATTAATGGACATGTATGGCGCAGATGGTGTTCGAGTTGGATTGCTGTTAAGTGCAGCGGCAGGAAACGATTTGTTATTTGACGAAAATCTATGTCAACAAGGAAAGAATTTTGCCAACAAAATTTGGAACGCTTTCCGCTTAGTACAAAGTTGGAATGTAGATGAAAATCTTTCCGTTTGTAAAACAGCAGCCGTTGGGTTGGATTGGTATACAGCGAAGTTCCAGCAAACACTAGCTACTATTGATGATCACTTTAGCAAATATCGAATTTCGGATGCCTTGATGTCAACCTATAAACTGATTTGGGACGATTTTTGTTCGTGGTTATTGGAGATTGTAAAGCCTGCCTACGGCGCAAGTATTGATGCAGAAACCTACCAAAAAGTCTGTGTGCTTTTTGAAGACAATTTAAGATTGTTGCATCCATTTATGCCTTTCTTGTCAGAAGAATTATGGCATGCGTTTACGCCTCGCACCAAAGAAGAGGCGCTTATTGTTTCGTCTTGGCCAACACAGCAAGACATCGATATTGAGCTATTAGATAAATTTGACTATTCAGCTGAACTAATTTCACAGCTTCGTACCATTCGAAAAAAACAAAACATAGCGTTTAAAGAACCTATACATTTATTAGAAACATCTGAAGATAAAATTTCGTTGCGCCTAATTGTACAGAAACTGGTAAATATTTCTTTATGGGATTTGACTGACGCGGCACCTGAACAATCACTTTCATTTCGGGTTAACGCACATGAGTATTTCGTTCCTGTGACAGCATCGAATTTAGAAGAAGAGCGCAGTAAAATGGAAGAAGAACTTAGCTACCAAGAAGGGTTTTTAAAATCAGTACAGAAAAAACTTTCCAACGAACGCTTTGTGGCAAACGCACCTGAGCAAGTGGTTGATTTGGAGCGCAAGAAAGCTGCTGACGCGGAAGAAAAAATTGCCACCCTCAAATCTCGACTAAACGCATTTTAGTTCGCCTAATCAGAAATTAGCGTAATACCACCCTTTACCTTTTGTCCAATTTTTACTTGAATAGGAGTATTTGGTGGCAAAAACACATCAACTCGAGAGCCAAACTTTATAAATCCAGCATCTGCTCCTTGAATAGCATGCTCACCCACTTCAGCATAATTTACAATACGACGCGCTACCGCACCCGCGATCTGCCTGTACAATACATCTCCGAAAGTTGGATTATTAATGACGATTGTAGTGCGTTCGTTTAAAGTAGATGATTTTGGATGCCACGCAACTAAGTATTTTCCAGGATGGTATTTGCTAAAAATAACTTTGCCCGTAACAGGGTATCGCGTAACATGCACGTTAAGAGGCGACATAAAAATGGAAACTTGTAATCGTTTCCCCTTAAAATACTCAGGCTCCTCTACTTCTTCGATAATGACCACTTTCCCATCAACAGGTGCGATTACAGCATCTGGCAAGGCGAGTGGTGGTCGGCTTGGATTTCTGAAAAATTGAAGTATGAGTATCAAAAAAACAAACAGACTTAATTGCAGTACAATGCGTAACCACTTTAGAGTTACAAATTGCTCCACAACTAGTGCTGCAGCTGCAATAAGTACAAAACTTATAATAATGATGACAAACCCCTCTTTATGAAACATATTCAAATACAAATAAGATTAAAAAATATAGGGGAATCGAAAATAACGAACTATCCAAGCGATCGTATATACCCCCGTGACCTGGTAAAATATTACCGCTGTCTTTGACACCGCACTGACGCTTGAGTTTTGATTGCACCAAGTCCCCCAATCCGCCGCAACTAGCAGTAACAACGGCGGTCAAAAGTATAGTATTGGCATCTAACAGGTCAAAATAAGTTCCCAAATACAACATAATGGAAGTTGAAACAACAATACCTCCAATACTTCCTTCTATGGTTTTGTTTGGAGAAATTGTGGGAGCCAACGCACGTTTACCTACCGAACTACCAACCAAATAAGCACTGGAGTCATTAAGCCATATGATACCGAAAAAGAACGCAACGTAGTCAGGATTTTGATTCCCTAACACCACTAATAAAATAAGCGGAATACTAACACTAAAAAATCCCAAAACGGTAGCAAAAGTTTTGCTAAATGGAGTTTTTTGCTTGCTCTTGTAGTAGTAAGTCAACAATAAAGTACCAACAACCCCCAAAACTAGCAGCGGTAAGGTTGTCTGCTCAACATAGTGTAGAACTAGTAAAATTGTTGGAAAAAAAATAAAAGCAAGATGTAATTTATGTTTGGTCATGCGTTGGATTTCCAAAACCGATAAAGTAGCCATAGCAAACACAACCAAAGTAAAAAAATGTGTATTTAAATAGAGACTACCCAATAAAAGAGCAGCATAGCATAACGAGGTGATGGCGCGGACAAAAAGTGTCATGAAAAATCCTCAAGCAATAATAAGTATACCTCTTTAACACCGCTTCCGTAGTTCATATAGTTATCCTCATTAAGTGCTTCAGACTTAAATTGCTTTATTGAAGTTATGTTCAAAGGGATATTATCAGCATAGCGATGCTTAATATTTTTTAATGCATCTGAAACCGTTTTAGAAAATTGGCGAGTTCCTGCCAGAATCACAAGAGTTTCAGGTAAGTCAGAGAGTTTATTTGCGCCTAATTGATGCTCACATACGACTAAGCTGCCGTCATAGGAAACAAGAGATTCGCAGTTACATAGCATTATTTTGGCATTAAGATTTGTTTTGGTCAAGGTAATGCCAACATCGAGTTTTTCCGCTAGTGCAGGGTCTAAGCACAGTAACTCACGGATTTCGGATGGATATTCTTTAATAATATCAGCAAAGGCAGTTTTAGCATCTTCAAGTTGCTCGCAGTACACAAATTTTCCACCTCGCTGTGTAAACTTTCCAGCAAAGATTTGCTCAATTGGAGCCTCCTTTGCGGGCATATGTGGACCACGCTCCTCAGCATCCAATTCTTTAGGGACTGTCTTTTTTCCAAATAATGTTGACCAGAATTTACTCACAAAATTAACTTGTCACACAAAGGTAACAAATCGTATCTATTTCGCATCTTTTAGCGATTCATCTTTGGTTGTTTTTGCTTTGGTTGTTGTGCGCTTCTTAGGGATTGCTTTCGGCTTTGGAGGGGCTGCTTCAGGCTTTTCAAACGGGCGTGCACCAAAAATTCGTTCCAAATCATCTTTGAAAATCACTTCTTTTTCTAACAAGTGTTCAGCCAGCTCTGTGAGTTTGTCTTTATGCTTTTTCAACAATTGAATGGCACGTTTGTATTCATGCTCTACGATTGAAGAAATTTCAGTATCGATTAGCTTTGCCGTTTCTTCAGAATAGGGTTTTGTAAACCCATAATCACCCTCATTTGTTTGGTAATAAGTAATGTTTCCAATTTTTTTGTTAAGCCCATAGATAGTCACCATAGCTCTGGCTTGTTGGGTAACTTTAACTAGGTCACTCAAGGCTCCTGTAGAAATTTTGTTAAAGATTATATCTTCTGCGGCACGACCACCAAGTGTGGCACACATCTCATCAAGCATTTGTTCTGTACGAACAATTTGGCGTTCCTCGGGTAAATACCAAGCTGCACCCAAGGATTGCCCACGTGGCACAATAGTAACCTTTACAAGCGGAGATGCGTACTCCAACATCCAGCTAACAGTAGCATGTCCTGCTTCGTGGAAGGCAATGGTTTTCTTTTCTTCGGGTGTAATAATTTTACTTTTCTTTTCCAGTCCGCCAACGATTCTGTCAACAGCATCTAAAAAGTCTTGGCGACCTACCTTTTTCTTGTTTTTTCTAGCGGCAATTAGTGCCGATTCATTACACACATTCGCAATATCTGCACCTGAGAAGCCAGGGGTTTGCTTTGCTAGGAAATCCACATCTAATTTTGTGTCAGATTTTAGTGGCTTTAGGTGAACTTTAAAAATTTCTTTTCGCTCGTTTAAGTCCGGCAAGTCCACATAAATTTGACGGTCAAAACGACCAGCGCGCATTAGCGCTTTGTCTAGAACATCAGCACGATTGGTAGCAGCAATAACAATAACGTTAGTGTTTGTTCCAAAGCCATCCATTTCGGTCAGCAACTGATTAAGCGTGTTTTCACGCTCATCGTTAGACCCTGTCATATTGTTCTTGCCTCTTGCGCGGCCTATGGCATCGATTTCATCAATAAAAATAATGGCAGGAGATTTGTCTTTGGCCTGCTTAAATAAGTCGCGAACGCGGGAGGCACCCACGCCAACAAACATCTCCACAAAATCGGATCCAGATAGAGAGAAAAAAGGCACTTTTGCCTCACCGGCAACTGCCTTTGCCAAAAGTGTTTTTCCTGTGCCTGGAGGTCCTACCAGCAATGCACCTTTTGGGATTTTTCCACCAAGCACGGTGTATTTTGATGGGTTCTTGAGAAAATCCACGATTTCTTGAACTTCCTCTTTAGCTCCCTCAAGACCTGCAACATCTTTGAATGTGATTTTAACATCCGTTTTTTCGTCAAATAATTTTGCTTTTGACTTTCCGATGTTAAATATTTGGGCACCACCGCCGCCTCCACCGCCAGCAGACATGCGACGCATGATAAATAACCAAATAGCAATAATGAGAATGAGCGGTAAAAAACCAACCAAGACATCTAGCCAACGATTTTCAACCGTTTTAAACTCATAGCTAAACTTCACTCCGTTGGACTCGGCAGCTTCCAATTTCTTTTGAAACAATTCTAGGTTTCCAACTTCAAACTGATAATGTGGGCCTGCATCATTGCTGCGTCCTAATATATCTGTGCTTTTAGCTTTTTTGTGTTTGGTTTCTTGCAGTGCTAATTCGGTAAGTGTTACCTGAGCTGTGTTTTTATTCACCACCACCACACGACTAACTTCACCGTCATTTAGAAAGCGTTCAAAGCTAGATATGTTTATTTGTTGATCTTCGCTGATTCCATTTCCACCGCCAAAAAACGACATTCCCAAAAAGAATAAGACTATTGATCCGTAAAGCCAGTATGGATTTAGCGCAGGTTTTTTAGGTGGAGTTTTTTCTTTTTTAGCCATAACTAATAATTAGATTCTACGAGGGTTTGTTTGGCATCGCCCCAAAGCGATTCAATGTCGTAATGTGAACGGGTTTGTTTTTGAAAAATATGCACAACTACATCGACAAAGTCCATTAATACCCACTCACTCGTTTCTTGACCCTCTACATGCCAAGGTTTTTCACGTAGTGACTTACTTACAACTTTCTGTACCGAACTTGATATGGCACGGACTTGCGTATTGGAATTACCGGAGCATACTACAAAATATTTACACACATTGTTATCAATGTCACGTAAATCCAAAATATTGATGTCTTCGCCCTTTACCTCTTCAATACCTTCAATGATAAGCGAAAGAAGAGCATCTGTGTTATTTTTCTTTGTCATGCAAATTATGTCTCTGTAAATGTAGTCGATATTTGTGTAACTAATTTACAAAAACCTTAGATTTGTAACTAATTAATCAAACTTAGTGCCATCTGCCAATTGTATTCTAAAGAGCCCCAATTTTGATTAAAATTGAAAATAACAACTCAATATCAATAAAATAAATAGATCTTGAAGACATTTTGTCAGCATCCAAATTTTAAAATACAATAGCCCGACATGAAATCTACATTTAAAAAGACTTGCCATACGTTCATTTTTTTGCTTATTGGGTTTTTTTCAATCGCGCAAGTTTCAGTATCTGTTGATGAAGATTTAGCGCGGATGGGTTATATGCACCGCTTTGAAAATAACAACGGATCAAAAGGATCATACCTTGAAGGTCAAGTATGGGATAATAAAGCGGACCTTATCGCTTTAATCTCTTCCGATGGATCCCATTCCATTACGTTAAAACCCAATAGCAGTTTATACAACTCAAATAACCCTTACTGGTCAAATGGCGCTGGAGATGGAAATAAGTGGTTGGAAGCAAGCACTTATGTTGAGTATGCCGCTGGAGCATATCCAGGTGGTCCATTATCGTTTGGTGCTAATATTAGTTCGTACACACTTGACAATCGATATACCTTAAAAGCTTTTATTAAAGAGTTTACAAAACAATATACCTTAGTAAATAGCGAGGAGATTACCGTCGAATCAAGCGTCTCAGAGTTCAACATGTCGTACACGCCCTCGAGTGATGCCAATGTGATTCAATACGGTTTTATTCTTGAGGGATTAAATGCCAATCCTAATAAGGATTGGGGAGCGGTTACGATTTCCTCAACATCAAATGACAATAGCTTAGTCTACCAAGAAGTGTGGGGAGACGAGTTTAATGACAGCACTATTTATCAAGCAGGTAAGATTAACGTCATTGACGGCACTAAGTGGTTTCATCAAACTAAATTGCCCAACGGCAGGAGCTGGTATAATAGCGAAGTGCAACATTATACGGACGAAACGGCTAATAGCTATGTGTCAGATGGAACATTAAAAATTGTCGCTAAGCGGGAAACGTATACAGATCAAGGTCAAACCAAGGAATTTACCTCAGCCAGATTAAACTCAAAATTTGCATTTACTTATGGAAAAGTTGAAGTGCGCGCAAAGCTGCCAACTGGATCAGGGACTTGGCCAGCCATTTGGATGCTTGGTAAAAATATTACTGAACCAGGGGCGTATTGGGAGCAAGAGTTTGGAACAACTTCATGGCCAGCATGTGGCGAAATTGACATCATGGAGCATTGGGGAAAAAACCAAAACTATGTGAGCAGCGCTATGCATACTCCTTCTTCATATGGGGGCACGATTAATCATGGAGGACAAACCATTTCTACTGCATCTTCAAAATTTCATTTATACACACTTGTTTGGACACCTGAAAAAATGGTTTTTTCTGTTGATGGAAACGTACATTATACGTACAATCCTACTGAAAAAAATAAGGATACTTGGCCCTTTGACGCTGATCAATACCTCTTATTAAATGTTGCCATTGAACCTTCAATAGTATCTAGCTTTAAAACGTCAGCTATGGAAATAGATTATGTTCGTATTTATCAACTGGGACAGGCATTAAACTCAAAAACCATTTCAAATCAATCCTCACTTCATGCTTGGGTAAATAGCGAAGGTCAAATCAAAATTCATTCTACCCTTATGCTTGATGCTATTAGATTATACGATTTTCACGGAAGAGAGTTGATTCATCAAAGACCGTATGCTAAGCAAATTGCAGTAGATGGAAATGCATATAGCGGGATACTTATTCTCAAAGCTGAAGCTGAAAATAAGCGTTGGATTCGTAAGATTTTAATAAATTAAAATATATTTTAAATTTTTATATTACTGCATTGGGAATTAAGCCTGTAATTTAATGCGATGCTGATTATTAAACTTAGTGCCATTGACTCCACCAATACTTTTTTAAAGCAATGGGTGCAGCAGACTAAGGCACATACATCCATAGGTGTATGGGCAAAGCATCAAACTCATGGAACGGGGCGCATGGGTACCAAGTGGCTTTCAGAAAAAGACCTAAATCTTTTGTGCTCCGTATATTTGGGTGATATTTCGGACCAAAATAACGTCGTATTTGACATAAATAAGCGCGTTTGTTTGGCAATTTTAGATACGCTGATACCACTTAACATACCTTCGCTTCAAATCAAATGGCCAAACGACATTTTGTCAGCGGGTAAAAAAATCAGCGGTATATTGGTTGAGCCTATCCTTCGTGGAAACAAGGTTACGTCTGTGGTAATTGGGTGTGGAATTAATGTCAATCAGTTAGAGTTCCCTGATTTACCTTTTGCGTCATCAATGCAGGCTATGACAGGACAAGAATATGCTATTGATTCTATATTTAACGATTTGGCAAATAATATTGAAAAAACAGTTCGTGCAGATACGACAGATAATGCAAGGTATCTAGACTCGTTGTACGGATTTAATAAGTCGTGTTCCTTTGAGCGATCAGACGGTTCATCGTTTTCGGCGACCATAGTTGGAGTTGCTGAAGATGGAAAATTGATAGTCAAACACAACGACGGAACTACAGCGTTTTTTGAGGAAAAAAAAATCAAGTTTAGAGCTTTTTCGCATTCCCAATAAGTGCCTCTAAAAACTGGGTCAATGGTTTTTTAACCATCATTTGCATCATTGGATTGACGTCTCCCTCAAATACCAATTGAATTTGTGTTTGCCCTTCGACCTGACTTAAATTTGCTTTAAGCTCAAACGGCACACTTCCGCCATCTGCAGCCAATACAATTTGAGTGTTGGGAGTTTGTCGCTCCATCTTCAGCGGAATAACAGGCATACTACCTAGCTTAAAGCTAAAGTGTGATTCATCAGTAATTTTAAAACTTGCTTCGTTAGGCATAAGATCTTCGTACGAACTTGCTTTAGTAAGTTTTTCAAAAACATGCTCTATTGGACTTTCAACTAAAGCCGTGCTACTTTCTATTGTCATAATTTATGATTTTGGTTCCCAAAGCTGAGGTGCTTCGCGCCATTTTTTTAACACATCTTCTTGATCAGGTGCGATGTAGTTTGTGGCAATTGCGGTGTCAATAAGTGCCTCATAGCCTGATAATGTTGTGAGCTCTATGTGGGCATCATGCATGTTTTTCGTTGCTACTTCAAATTCATAGCTAAAAAGGGCTACCATACCCAAAACGTTGACATTTTCCTTGCGCAACGCATCAACAGCTTGCAGACTACTTTTACCCGTGCTGATTAAATCTTCAACCACAACGGTGGGAGCTGAAGGGTCATAATGCCCTTCAATTTGGTTTTGTCTGCCGTGTTTTTTGGGCGCAGGACGCACATACATAAATGGTAGGCCCAACGCGTCAGCAACAAGCATTCCAATGCCAATGGCGCCAGTTGCAACCCCAGCAATAGCTTTCACTTCTGGATACCGTCTTTTGATTTCATTCGCCATTGAATCGCGCAAAAACGTTCTGATATTTGGATAGGAAAGCGTGATTCTATTATCACAGTAAATAGGGGATTTCCAACCACTTGCCCAAGTAAATGGGTTTTCTGGTTTAAGCTTTATTGCTTTTATTTGTAATAGGTATTCGGCTACTTTTTGAGCAGTGGAAGATTCCATACGCATATGACGCAAATGTATAAAGTTTTTGTCAATAAGAAGGAGATAATCCTTACAACTGATGTGCCCCAAAAAATAAAAGCAAAAGTGCTTTCACTACAAAGCATAACGCTAAAAAAAATCATCCGCATCGTCAGAACTAGCAAAGTTGAAACCCTTTACTTGGTACATCAAAACCCCAAAAAATTACTCCCATTGTTTAAGGAAAAACTACCTGTTGTAGTTGCCGCTGGTGGGGTGGTGCAAAATAAAGAAGGCAAATTGTTATTTATTTATCGTAAAAAAAGATGGGATTTGCCAAAGGGGAAAGTTGAAAAAGGGGAAAGCCTTGAAGAAGGTGCTTTGCGTGAAGTTATGGAAGAAACAGGCGTAAAAAAACTCAAAGTCGGAGATTTGGCAGGGGTTACATATCATATTTTTAAACGCAGTAATCGTTACCAACTCAAGGAGTCACATTGGTTTTTTATCAGTTCAAAACATGAGGGTGAGTTGGTGCCTGAAGCCAAAGAAGATATCACTAAAGCAGTTTGGAAGGGAAAGAAAAAAACGATAAAAGCACTGGAAAAAACCTATCCAAATATTGCTCATTTATTTGATGAAGCTAAACTTATTAAATTTTTATTTGAGGAGGAATAAAGGTGCTATAATCACCATTGTTGCGAATAATCTCTCGTACAATACTACTACTGATATAGGACGTTTCTGCAGACGTAAGTAGGAAAACAGTTTCGATTTCGGACATATGTCTATTGGTTCGGGCAATTGCTTTTTCGAATTCAAAATCTCCGTTGTTACGTATGCCTCGCAAAATAAAATCTGCTTCAATATCTCTACAATAATCAACGGTTAAGCCTTCGTAAGTGGCAACACGAACACGCGACTCATGCTCAAAACACCTAGTAATAAACGCTAAGCGTTGTTGCAGTGAAAACATGTATTTTTTTTCGCTATTGGTGCCAATGCCTATTACAATTTCATCAAAAATTTTGATACCTCGCTCCACAATGTCTAAGTGTCCAACAGTGAACGGATCAAATGAACCGGGAAATAGTGCGCGTTTCATGCCCCAAAGGTATTATTTTTTAAACAGCTAAAAATCATGTCTGTAAACAAGTCTTCGAGTTTAATTCCCACATGACGTGCTTGTTGCGGAAGTAAACTTTCTTCCGTAAGTCCAGGAATACTGTTAAGTTCTAAAAAGTACGGCACATCGCCCTTAAAAATAAAATCGCTGCGGCTAAACCCTTTAGCCCCTAATAGTATAAATACTTTTTTTGCGGCTACGTTTAGATTTTCTAACTGTACCTCAGATAGTCGGGCTGGAGTAATTTCTTGTGAATTCCCTTCATATTTTGCGTGATAATCAAAGAAGTCTCCATTTGCGATGATTTCTGTTGGCGGAAGTACTACAATTTCATTTTGGTATTCCACCACGCCAATCGATACCTCGGTGCCATTTAAAAAGCTTTCTACAAGAACATGATCGTCTTCCAAAAGCGCAGTGTTAATAGCAGCTTGCATGTCGTCGATTTTATGCACCTTCATCACGCCGTAACTACTGCCGGCTTTATTTGCTTTTACAAAACAGGGTAAACCAATTTTTTCCACCAAATCTGAGATATTCCATCCCTCGTCTTTACGTAATAATATATGCTGAGCAATATGAATGCCATGTGGGGCAAGAAATTCCAGTGTATCGTGTTTGTTGTAAGTCAGGCGTGATACTTTAGCAGTACAACCTGTACAAGGGATTCTTGCCTTGTCAAGCATAGCTTGTAACTCACCATTTTCACCTGGAGCGCCGTGAACTGCATTAAAAACGACATCAAATGAATAGGTTTGACTTTTAAAAACATAAGATAATGTGCTTTGATCAACAGGGATTTCAAACCCATTGTGATGCGCAAACCAATCTGATTTAGTGACTACTACTGCTGTAGCGTCAAATATACTCTTGGGTAGATGCTTTAGCACTACTGCGCCACTTTTCAGAGAGATATCGTGTTCAGACGTGGTTCCGCCCATTACTACGGCGATGCGTTTTTTCATAGTGCAAATATCATTATTTTTGGGGTTCAATATAATTCGATATGCTTCACTTCTTTCGTTTTTTGTTTAGCCGTAGCTTTATTTGGCAGCTTTTTTTGTTATTAATTGCCATAGCTTCACTGCTTTTAATCGTTTTTTACGGTCTACAGTGGCACACCCGTCAAGGCAATTTTATTGCCGTTCCAAACGTGCAGGCTAAATCTATTGCAGAGGTGAAAATTATCCTAGATGAAAAAAAATTGAATTTTGAAGTTATTGATTCAGCAAGATTCAACCCTGACTTCCAACCTTTTGCGGTAATTGAGCAGTCACCACTTGCTGGTGAACAAGTAAAAAAAGATCGAAAAATTTACCTAACTCTAAACCCAGCCAACTATAATGAGGTTCGAATCCCTGATGTTATCCAAATAACACGGCGCTCGGCAGAGTCTACCCTCCGTGCTGTTGGCCTAGAAATAGGCGAAATTTCGTACATTGACAATATTGGGAAAGATATGGTTTTGCAGCTTCGCTATGATAATGCACCCATTGCACCCGGAGAAAAGCTGTCGAAAACCTCACGCGTTGATTTGGTTTTAGGTAACGGTATTAGACCAGAACAATAGGGGATGGAACACGAAACTGTATTTGATGACCTTCATGAGCATTATGCTTTTACCGCCGATTCGGGTCAAGAGCCCCTGCGCGTTGATAAGTTTTTGATGAATCGCATTGAAAATGCAACGCGAAATAAAATACAACAGGCAGCTGTAGCGGGGTCAATTTTTGTAAACGATAACGCCGTTAAATCAAATTATCGTGTTAAAGGAGGCGATGTAGTTCGCGTGCTCTTGGCACATCCGCCACACGAGGCGTTACTCACTCCCGAAGAAATGCCTCTTGATATTGTATATGAAGACGATACACTTTTGGTGGTCAATAAATCCGCTGGCCTTGTTGTGCATCCTGGTCATGGAAATTACTCGGGAACCCTTATCAACGGATTATTGTATCACTTTGGGCAACTTCCCAAAAACAGCAATAACCGTCCAGGACTTGTACACCGAATTGATAAAGACACTTCGGGCTTATTGGTGGTTGCCAAAACCGAACACGCTATGGCGCATCTGTCACAACAATTCCACGATAAATCTTCGGAACGTCAATACTTGGCGTTGGTATGGGGAGATGTAACTGACGAGATAGGAACAGTAGACGGTCATTTGGGACGTGACCCAAAAAACAGATTGCTCATGACTGTTTTTCCAGATGCTGATCAAGGTAAAAATGCCGTTACTCATTATGAAGTGGTAGAACGATTTGGCTATGTAACCTTAGTGCGTTGTGTTTTGGAAACAGGTCGTACACATCAAATTAGAGCTCATATGAAACATATTGGGCACACCCTATTTAGTGATGCGCGCTATGGTGGAGATAAAATTCTAAAGGGTACTACCTTTACTAAATACAAACAGTTTGTAGATAATTGTTTTAAGCAAATGTCTAGACAAGCACTACACGCCCAAACCTTGGGTTTTGTACATCCCGAAAGCGGAGAGAAAATGTCGTTTAGTTGCCCGCTACCCCCTGACTTTGAAGGCTTAATCGATAAATGGCGCAACTACGCGCAACATCAACGATTGGGGAATTCTTGATAGTACTATTGAGTAGTTTTATGCGTTAGCGTTGCCAAAGCGCACAAGAATTGTATTTTTATGTAAAATTTTTGAAAATGAAAATTCTGATTTCTCCAGCCAAATCTTTAGACTTCAAAAGTACACTACCAACAAATACGCATACACAGCCTGCATTTTTAAACGAGGCAGTGCAACTCAACGCTTCCTTAAAAACAAAATCCCCTGCCGAACTGCAAAAGTTGATGCATATCTCTGAAAAGTTGGCAACTCTAAATTGGGAACGAAATCAACAGTTTACAACACCTTTTACTAATGACAACGCACGTCCTGCTGTATTTGCGTTTAACGGAGATGTGTATTCCGGCTTAGATGCGTATTCGTTTAGCGAAAATGCATTAGATATTGCACAACATAACCTCCGTATTTTATCGGGACTTTACGGCATATTAAAACCGTTGGACTTGATGCAACCCTACAGGCTAGAAATGGGAACTTCATTTGGTTTGAATGGTCATAAAACTCTTTATGCGTTTTGGAAAGATCAACTTACGACGCATTTAAAAAACGAACTTTTACCCTCAGAGTTGGTAGTGAATTTAGCCAGTAAAGAATACGCTAGCGCAATTGACTTTGATGCACTCAAAACACCTGTTATCCATCCCGTATTTAAAGACTTCAAAAATGGAAAACTTAAGATTATTTCATTCTTTGCCAAAAAAGCACGCGGACTTATGGCGCGCCAATTAATAGAGTCAAATGCCAAAACAATTGATGACGTATTGATGTTTGCTGCTGATGGTTATTCGTACAATGAACTGGAAACTGTTGACGCTAATCAACCTGTTTTCGTTCGGTAGCTTTTTGTTTGTTTTTTTGATCGTGGCCTTCTAACGCCGAAGGATTTATTTACGATTTTACCACGACGTGTTTTTTTATCTCCTTTTCCCATGTTGATTTGGTTTTAACCCAAATCACACATGTGTCCGATTGGACACATTAGATTTGGGAGTTAAGCATAAATGTATAAAAAATTAGCGTATTTGCGTCACAAAGTCAGAAACACTATCAGCACCGTTTGCTTCAAGATGTTTAATAAACGCTGAGCCAATGATAGCCCCTTTGCTGTGTGCTGTAGCCGCTTCATAGGTCTCGGCGTTACTGATGCCAAAACCAACCAAAAGTTTTGCGTTAAGATTCATGGCACCAATACGTTTAAAATAGTCAGCTTGCGCATCGCCAAAACTACTTTGCGCTCCTGTGGTTGCGGCACTACTTACCATATAAATAAATCCTTCAGACACTTCATCGATAAATCGGATGCGTTCATCTGGTGTTTGCGGAGTAATCAAAAACATATTAAGCAATCCGTATTGCTGAAATAATGCTTTATATTTTTCATGATACACATCAACTGGAAGGTCTGGAATGATAAGTCCATCAATACCAACTCCTTGACATCTTTGACAAAAGCGCTCTACGCCGTATTGCATCATTGGATTAAAATATCCCATTACAATCAGCGGTACGTTTACATGCTTACGCACGTCTTTGAGTTGATCAAAAAGCTTGTCCGTGGTCATGCCGTTGCGAAGCGCTTGTGTAGAACTTTCTTGTATGGTGGGACCATCTGCTAATGGATCAGAGAACGGTAACCCTAATTCAATCATGTCTACTCCGGATGCCTCCAATTGTTTTAGTATACTTACAGTATCGTTTAGGTTTGGAAATCCAGCGGTAAAATAAATGGATAGCAGTTTTTTATCTTGCTCGAGTACGGATTGAATGCGGTTCATGTAATAAAGGCTCACTTTATTTTAAAGTCCAAAAATACTCTTTTACAAAAGTCTAGACAACAAAAAGTTAGTGTCTACTTTTTTTTGAGTAAGTCTCTTATTTCGGTCAGTAATTCTTCTTGCTTGGAGGGAGCAGGCGGTGCTGCTGAAGCTTGTTCTTCATCTTCTTCTGCTACTAGCGTGTCTTTTATTTTGTTGTAAAATTTTACCACCAAAAAAATGGAAAAAGCCACAATGAGAAAGGTAATTACTGTATTGATAAACAGGCCATACCGTATGGCAATTTCTGTGGAAGAGTCCGCTTCAGTAGCAGCTTGAATTACATATTTGAATGAAGCGAAGTCAACGCCGCCGATAAGCTTTCCAATGGGTGGCATGATGATGTCATTCACCAATGATTTTACGATTGCCCCAAAGTAAGTGGCCATAATTAGGCCGACGGCTAACTCTATGACGTTACCTTTGCTTATAAACTTTTTAAACTCTTTGATGAATGGTGTGTTTAACACCCCTTTTAGCTTCATATACCAAAATGTATTTAATTCAGTTTTTGAATTAGTAAGGGGCATATACAGTTACTAAAGTACGTTATTTTAAACTTATAGTTTAAAATAATCAATATAGGTTTCAAGGTCTTTGTCGCCACGCCCCGAACAATTAAAGAGTAATACGTCGTTGGGCTCAAACTTTCGCTCATCCAGCAGTGCAAATGCGTGCGCCGTTTCAATGGCAGGAATAATGCCTTCCATCTGTGAAAGCGAAAGCCCCCAGTCCATAGCTTCTTGGTCAGGAATAGAAACAAATTCAGCTCGTTGACTTCGATATAAATGCGCATGCATAGGTCCAACACCCGGATAGTCTAAACCTGCCGAAATGGAGTAAGGCTCGGTGATTTGTCCATCTGGAGTTTGCATGAGTAACGTTTTGCTTCCATGGATAACACCTTCTTTTCCCAAAGCTGAGGTTGCGGCACTTTCCCCCGAGTCAATACCTTTTCCTGCGGCTTCTACTGCAATAATATTCACACGTGGATCGTCTAAATAATGATAATAAATACCAGCAGCGTTGCTTCCACCACCTACGCATGCAATAACGTGGTCGGGGTAATCACGACCTTCAAATTCTTGTAATTGCGTTTTGCATTCTTCGCTGATTATAGCCTGAAAACGCGCTACCATATCCGGGTAAGGATGCGGCCCAACTACAGAGCCAATAATATAATGCGTATCAACAGGGTTGTTGATCCAATCGCGAATGGCTTCATTGGTTGAGTCCTTTAGTGTTTTACTCCCCGATTGTGCAGATCTGACTTCTGCGCCTAACATTTTCATGCGGGCTACATTAGGGGCTTGTCGCTTAATATCCAATTCGCCCATATACACGATGCATTCGATGCCCATAAGCGCACAAACGGTAGCCGTAGCTACGCCGTGTTGTCCAGCGCCTGTTTCTGCAATGATGCGATTTTTACCCAAACGTTTTGCCAATAGAATTTGTCCAATAGTATTGTTGATTTTGTGCGCACCTGTGTGACATAAATCTTCTCGTTTTAGGTAAATTTTGGTGTTGTATTTTTCGGATAAACGGGATGCAAAATAGAGTGGTGTTGGCCTTCCGACATAATCTTTAAGCAATTGATCAAATTCGGCTTTAAAGTCGGCTTGTGCTGTAATTTCCAAGTAGCTTTGTCGTAGCTCTTCCACATTTGGATAGAGCATTTCTGGGATATAGGCTCCACCAAAATCGCCGTAGTAGCCTTTTTCATTTACATTATAGGTATTCATAGCGCTAATTTTTCTTTAAAATTTTTAAGTTGCTCCACATTTTTAACCGCTGGAGCAGTTTCAAATTTACTGTTTACATCAATAGCATATACAGGTAAATCTGCATTGCGAAGTTCGTTAATCTTATTAATTTCTGCCAACCCTATGCCACCACTTATAAAAAAGGGTAAATCAAAACTGTAATTTTCTAAAATAGACCAATCAAAAGTAGTTCCATTTCCCCCAGGCATGGGCCCTTTGGTGTCAAATAAGAAAAAGTCACAATAGGGAAGGTAGTCAAGGAGAATGTCAAACTCAAAATCTTCTCCAACACCAAATGCTTTTATTACTTGTGTCTTGCCTTGCAGTTCACGACACTGTTGTGGCGATTCGTTTCCGTGCAATTGCACTGCACCTAATTTGAATGTTGTGATAGCATGTTCAATTTCATTCAAAGGCGTATCTACAAAAACCCCCACTTTGATTATCGTAGTAGGAATATCTGGCGGGCTAACGCAATAACGTTTGGAGCCATCCCATAAAATAAACCCCATATAATCAGGGTGTAGTGCTGCTATTTCAGCAACATTTTTGGGTTCGCGCATGCCACATACTTTTAATTTCATGGCCTAAATGTTTTGATAAACTGTTGCGCAGCATCACCAGGATATTCTTCCAACATAAAATGTTCGCCCATCAAAAAGCCATCAAAGCCTACTTTTTGTAATGTGCCAATAGCGCTGTGTGAAGAAATTCCGCTTTCGGAAATTTTGACTTTATCAGATGGAATGTATTCCGCCAACGATAAACTTGTATCTAGTGATACAGAAAAATCGTTAAGATTACGATTATTTACTCCAACCACATCAATAAATTCTAAAGGCGATTCATCGAGTTCAGTTTTATTATGGATTTCGAGAAGTACTTCCAGACCAATGCTTTTGGCGGTTTTGGCTAAAAGATTCGTTTCATCTGCGGATAAACATGCCGCAATAAGTAAAACAGCATCAGCGCCATAGGCTTTTGCTTCATGAATTTGATAGGCATCAACAATAAACTCTTTTCGTAATAACGGAAGGTTACAAGCGCTTCGTACGAGAAGCAGGTCTTCTAGCGAACCCCCAAAGTATTGATTATTTGTTAGTACAGACATGGCTGCCACACCTGCTTTTTCATAGCCTTGTGCCACCGCTGCAGCTCTAGATTGCAGCTTGATTTCTGGCTTGGAAGGCGACCGTCTTTTGTGTTCCGCCACGATGCCCAGTGGCGTATTTTTTATGGCGTTAGAAAATGAAATGATTTGCCTGTTGTAAAGAGGCATGTCATACAGTTGCGTTTGAGAAACTACAGCTTTTTTAAGTGTAATTTCTTTTCGTTGGTCTGCAACAATTTGTGCTAAAATACTCATGACTTGCTTAGCTCTAAAAGTTTGACAAAGGCATGTAATGCCTTCTTTGATTCGATAGACTTTTGAGCTTTGGCGTAGCCTTCAGTTAACGAAATATCTAAGGCAGTTGCAATAGCTGTTCCTGCATTGGCACATACTACTTGCTTTTGTGCATCAGTGGCCTCGTTTTTTAAAACAGCCTCGAAAATAGCTGCGGCAGCTTCCACAGTATTACCCCCTCCAATTTCTTTTGGTGAAAGGGGTTTAAGTCCAAAATCGGAAGGACGAATAAGCATCTCTCCATTTTTAGAAACAGCTTTGGTAGCTCCAGTAAGCGAAATTTCGTCATAGCCATCTAACGCATGTAAAATACAAAAATTGGTGTCTGTATCTTGAAATAAAAAGTGATACAATCGTAATAATGCCAGATTGAAAACCCCTACTATTTGTTGTTTGGGAGTACATGGGTTTACCAACGGCCCAAGCATGTTAAAAAACGTTTTGAGCTGCAACGCACGACGAATAGGTGCTACGTGTTTCATGGCAGTGTGAAACAAGGGTGCGTGCAAGACACAAATCCCTGCCGTATCAATACACTTTTCTAAAAAATCGACATCGTTGGAAAAACGGACTCCCAAATATTCCATTACATTACTTGAACCACATGACGAAGAAACGCCATAATTTCCATGCTTTGCTACATGTACACCTGAGCCTGCTGTTACAAATGATGATAGTGTAGAAATATTAAAAGTGTCTTTTCCGTCACCTCCTGTCCCGCATAAATCAATAGGGTTGTAAGCAGATAAATCTACTGAAACACAAAGTGCTAAAAGCGCATCGCGAAAGCCAGCCAATTCCTCAACCGCAATACTTCGCATCATAAATACACTCAAAAAAGCGGTGATTTGATACGGATTACCAGCACCACTACCAATAAACAGTAACGCCTCTTTCGCTTCTTGTCGCGAGAGCTTTTCGTGTTGAGTCAGTCTAATTAAAATTTCTTTTATCATAGTTTAACCCAGTTTTTGAGCAGTTGCTTTCCGTTTGGTGTAAGCACTGATTCAGGATGAAATTGTACACCATACAGCGGATAACTCTCGTGTTTAAATGCCATCACTTGTCCGTTTTCTTCCTCAGCCAACAACACAAAACCTTCAGGAAGTGGTTTGTTGACTACCCATGAGTGATAGCGTCCAACATCAAACTTTTCCGCAAGCCCATCAAATAATGGATCATCTTGTAATACGCTTATGGCGCTGGCAACGCCATGAAAAACGGTAGACAGATTTGTTAACGTTCCGCCAAAAACTTCCGCAATGGCTTGATGCCCTAAGCAAACGCCCAGCATGGGAATGGTTTTTGCGTATCTTTCGATTACAAGCTTTAATAGTCCCGCTTCATCAGGTATTCCTGGGCCTGGCGAAAGCACAATCTTATCAAATGCAGTAACTTCTTCCAACTCAAATTGATCGTTTCGTTTCACGGTAACCATACAATCGAGCTCTTCTAAGTAGTGAACTAGATTGAAGGTGAATGAGTCGTAGTTGTCTATAACTAATATGTTCATGGAAATTGTTTTTCTGCTTTGTCCATAGCGGTGTTAAGCGCTCTCAATTTGTTATATACTTCTTGTAATTCACTTTCAGGTTGTGATTTTGACACGACCCCTGCACCAGCATGGTAGTGCAATACATTGTCTTTACTCAAGAATGAGCGTATAATGATGGCGTGATTGTAGTTCCCTTTGAAATCAATAAAACCAATAGCTCCACCATAAAAAGCTCGATCGATATTTTCGTACGAATCAATAAGTTGCATGGCACGGTGTTTTGGTGCTCCGCTGAGTGTTCCAGCAGGAAAGGTATCTGCCACTATTTGCATGGTGGAGGTATCTGCTTTTTTATGCCCTGTAACCTTTGACACCAAGTGAATGACGTGTGAATAAAACTGTACTTCACGGTCTTTCTCTACGGCTACATTGTGCCCGTGACGACTCAAATCATTTCGTGCCAAATCGACCAACATCATGTGCTCAGCATTTTCTTTAAGGTCTTTAGCTAGTTCTTTGGCCTTCGCTTCGTCCTGAGCGTCATTTCCGGTTCGGATAAACGTTCCTGCAATGGGATGAATTTCGGCGACGCCATCTTGTACAACCAACTGTGCCTCTGGCGAGCTACCAAAAATTTTATAATTTCCTAAATCAAAGTAAAAAATATAGGGGGAAGGATTGATTGAGCGTAACACACGATACAAGCTAAAATCATCTCCTTTAAACGCTTGTGTAAAGCGCCTAGATAATACAATTTGGAAAACATCTCCTCGCATACAATGATGGATGCCTTTTTTGACCAATTCCACAAATTCATCATCACTCATGTTTGAAGCGGATGAGCCTTCCTTGTGAAAGGCAAACGAATCACGCGCAGGCGCTTGAAGCAATTTAACTACCTCATCTAGGTTACTGTCAGACGCGTAGCAATGCGCAAACAATTTGGCTTGGTTGTTAAATACATTTACCGCAATAATATTTTGATATAGCGCATAGTAAATTTCAGGAACCCCTGTGGTACTTTCTTTACTTGCTAAGTCAATATCTTCAAAATATTGTACTGCTTCGTAGGCAGTGTATCCAAAAAGTCCGTTAGCTAAAAAGCGCGTTTCGGGCAAGTTGGTGTCAAAACTCGATACAAATGTTTCAAGAGCATCAACAACCGAAACTTCTTTTGTCAGGGTAGTTTCATTTCTTGTCCCGTCTGGAAAGGTTTGCGTCAATAGCTTATTCTGCACCTTAAAGCTGGCTATGGGGTTAAAGCATAAATAAGCAACACTGTTGTCGTTTGCACCATAATCAGAACTCTCCAAAAGCACGCTTTCGGGGAATGCGTCTCTAATTTTAAGGTACATATTCACCGGAGTCATAGTGTCGGTGAGCAGCTCACATGTATCCGTTTTGAGTTCAAACTTCATAGGTCAAAAATAAAAAAAGGCTTGTCAATACGACAAGCCTTTTGTATAATTCTAAAACGCCTATCGACTCCTTATAAGGAGTTCCACCAAAGCGATTTAGTTGTAATATTTTTCATTTGTCCAAATATACGACTCGACAATTAAAAAACAAGTGTTTAATATGTAAAGCTTACGCGGAGCTCCAACTCGTCGTTAATAAGTTTGTCCCCAAGGTTTTCAAAGAATGATCCAGACCGGAATTTTACATTATACTTAGAACGGTCAATTTCTAAATCTGCAGTAGCCTTGTTGCCGTCAAGTTTTAGTATGAAGGTTTCTGGGTGTGTAATACCTCTAATTGTAAAATCACCTGTTACCTTAAAACCACCCTCGGTTGGAACGGCTGCAGTAAACACGAGTGTTGCCTCTGGATGATCAGCTACCCCAAAAAAATCATCTGATTTTAGATGTCCTACTAACCGTGCAGCATATTTTTCTGAAAGGTCTGTACATGTAATACTGTTCATATCTGCAGAGAAAGAACCGCCTTTAAGCGCAGCCCCATCAAATGTTAATTTGCCTGAGCTAATTGCAATGGTTCCTTCGTGAAAGGAAGTTGTTTTTTCTGTTCCCTTCCAGTTTATAATACCATCAGAAATGGCAGTTGTTTGAGCGTTTAGCCCAAAGGTTAAAGTTAATGTTGCTAGTACAGCAATTAGGTTTCTCTTTTTCATGTGTGTGTTATTTATATTATGACTTTATTTTTGTTAGTAGTTGCAATAGTTGTTCCATTTCTTTTTCAGACAAAGAACTTGTAATTGCATTTTCAGTTGTGACCAAAACAGGATCTATTTTATCTAGTATGTCAAGGCCTTTTTCGGTGATAAAAATATCCACTTTACGGCGATTTTCCGCACAAACTTTACGTCTAACCAGCCCTTTTGCAATAAGTCTATCCACCAACCTCGATGTATTGCTCATACGTTGAATCATATCTGTAGTTATGCTTTCCAAACAAGCTGCTTTGCCATTTCTGCCTCGCAATATTCTTAAAACATTAAACTGCTGTAGTGTTAGCCCAAAAGGTTGAAGCATGACATTTATTTGGTCATGTGCCAAATTTCCGCTTTGCATTAAACCTACTACTATGTCTCTACTAAACATTGTATGAACAATTATTGTTATAACAAATGTAGTGTATTATTTTAATTTATATTTGTTAATATGAAAAAATATATAAGTGTAGCAATTGGTGTACTAATTGTTTCTTGTGTATTTTCGCCCAAAAAGCAGACCACTATGAACGAGTTATTACCCAACGATTGGGCTGAATTACAGACCCAAACTTCCGGATCTATAATCCTTGATGTACGTACTGAAGAAGAATTTGAGAGCGGTTACATTGCTGGGGCGAAAAATTTGGACATTCGCGGAGGGGCAGATTTTATTTCTTCCATTGAGGAATTAGACAAATCAAAGGCCTATTTTGTGTATTGTCGCTCTGGAGCTAGAAGCGGCCAAGCCTGCCAACTCATGGAGCAAATGGGCTTTGAACAAGTATATAATCTTGAAGGCGGCGTCCTTGCCTGGGAGGGCGATTTGGAGGAGTAATTCGCTGTTGTTAGGTGCGCGAAGAATTGCTTACCTATTTATGGAAAACACAAAAATTTAACCGTAGTAGTCTAAAAACTACTAATGGAGATGCTGTTGTTATTGTTAAGCCAGGGCAAGAAAATGCACATGCAGGACCAGACTTTTTTAATGCTCATATCCAAATAGGCAAAACGCTTTGGGTGGGTAATGTAGAGCTTCACGTGCAATCTTCAGATTGGTTTCGCCATAATCACCAAACAGACAAAAACTACGACAATGTAGTTTTACATGTAGTATGGAACAATGATTTACCTGTATTTGATGTAAGTCAGCAACCAATTCCTACCTTGAGTTTAAAAGACTATGCCCCAAAAAACGTTGTTGAAAAATACAAAAGTTGGTTATCGCAAAACAACAAATGGATTCTTTGTGCTGACGACTTACACACGCTTCCTGACTTAGTTAGAAAACAGTTTTGGGAACGTTTATATGTTGAGCGCTTAATGGAAAAAACAAGCTTGTTTCAAAGTTGGCTTGCACTGACACAAAACAATTGGGAAGCCGTGTTTTTCATAGCGCTATCAAAAGGTTTTGGGCTTAAACTTAATGGTATGACTTTTGCTCAAATGGCACTTTCTATTCCATGGAATACAATTCTTAAAAACTCGAATAATGTGGAAAACCTGGAAGCTCTTTTAATGGGACAGGCAGGGTTGTTTAATACCCATTCAGAAAATGCATATTTTCAGAAACAACAAAAAGCGCATGCTTATCTAAAGCACAAATATCGCCGTAATTTACCAGCTCAGAGCGTGAAGTTTTTTAGATTACGACCAAGCAATTTCCCCACTATTCGTTTGGCGCAATTGGCTTGGCTTATGCATCAAAAACCACGACTTCACTCCCTTATTCATGAAGCAAAAACCATAAACGACTGGTATACTATTTTAGATACAAAAACGACTCCTTTTTGGGAAACTCATTTTCATTTTGACACTCCTTCAAAAAAGCGGATAAACAGACTTACTAAACCGTTTAAGCAATTATTGCTGCTCAATACCGTTTTCCCTTTTTTATTTCAGTACTACGCCTATATTGGGGACAGGCGAAAGGAGTCTGTTTTGGATTGGCTACGACAACTCCCACCAGAAAAAAACGCATATGTTACAAAATTCAATCAATTGGGATGCCCCATTGAAGACGCTCTTGAAAGTCAAGCATGTATTCAATTAAAAAATCACTATTGTACACCTCGCCGTTGCCTAAAATGCGCATATGGGCACAAGCTTTTAAATCTTTGATTACATTTGTACGATGAGTTTGTTGCACGAAACACGCTATTTTTTAGAAAAAAGAGGATTTGAAGTCTGTTCTCGTCTTGCAGAACGACTTGGAATGAAAGCAAAAAACGTGCGTATTTTCTTTATTTACCTTAGTTTTTTTTCATTGGGTGTTGGTTTTGCATTATATTTAGTGCTCGCTTTTTGGCTTAGAATGAAAGATTTTTTATTTGCCAAACGCTCATCCGTTTTCGATTTATAATCCTTAATAAATACCATGAAATTTCTTATAACTTTTTTAGTATCGCTTTTCTGTTTGCCTCTTACAGCACAAACTACAGAAAGGGGATTAGATGAACGTATTAATGAAGCATTTACGCCAATCGCTGATTGGTGGGGCGGGGTGGTATTGCATAATTTCCCTGGCACTGAAATTCCGACTATAATTTTCTTATTGGTCGGAGGAGCTTTGTTTTTCACCATTTATTTTGGGTTTATTAATATTCGGCGTTTCCCATTTGCTATTGGGGTTGTTCGCGGAAAATATGATGATATTGATCATCACCAAGCAGATGTAAAAGCAGCTGTAAATATCGAAGATGGCGACGTAGTTGACACAATTAAAGACGAGAGTAAAGATGGTGAAGTAAGTCACTTCCAAGCTCTGGCTACGGCAGTTTCAGGAACAGTTGGAAACGGGAATATTGCAGGTGTTGCGCTTGCCATTGCTGTTGGTGGTCCTGGTGCTACTTTTTGGATGATTTTGTGTGGCCTTATCGGCATGTCAACCAAATTTGTAGAATGTACACTTGGAGTAAAATACCGGGATGTTGGTGAAGATGGAACCGTTTATGGTGGGCCCATGTATTACTTAACAAAAGGATTAAAGGAACGAGGATTTGCCAAATTTGGTAAGTTTTTAGCGGTTGTATTTGCACTCTTATGTGTGGGTGCTTCTTTTGGGGGCGGCAATGCCGCACAGTCCAATCAAGCTACCATGCAGCTTGTTGATTCCTTTGGTATGTCGGGAGGTAGTGCTCGTACTATTATTGGAGTTATCATGATGGTTTTTGTGGGCGTCATTATTATTGGGGGGATAAAGCGTATTGCATCTGTAACAGAGAAAGTAGTGCCCTTAATGGCAGTGATGTATATTGGTGCATGCTTATATATCATTATTACCAATTTTAGCTACGTAGACAATGCGTTTGGACAAATTTTTTATCAAGCTTTTAACCCACAAGCTGGTCTTGGAGGATTGTTGGGTGTGCTAATCACGGGATTTAGACGCGCCGCTTTTTCCAACGAAGCAGGTGCTGGGTCTGCCTCCATTGCGCATTCTGCTGTAAAAACAAAATATGCGGCTTCAGAAGGCTTGGTTGCCCTGCTAGAACCTTTTATTGACACTGTTGTGATTTGCACGATGACAGCATTAGTAATTATCATATTTAATGGAGATAGTTCTGTTTTCGCTTATGGTGGTCAAAACGGGGTTGTGCTTATAAATGGTGAGGCTGTTGAAGGAGCAGCAATTACGGCTGCAGCTTTCGCCAAATACATTTCATTCTCTGGCCCTTTCTTAACCATTGCCGTGGTTTTATTTGCCATATCAACCATGATTTCTTGGTCTTATTACGGACTCCAGTCATGGATGTATATTTTTGGAAAAAGTAAATGGTCTGACCTTACATATAAGCTGTTGTTTTTGGCCTTTATCGTTATTGGCGCAGCTGGTGATATGTCTGCCGTGTGGACGTTTTCCGATGCTATGATACTGGCATTGGTATTTCCTAATATGATCGGGTTATTTTTTCTATACCCGCGTGTCAAGGAAGAGCTTACTCGATACCTCTCTGCTGTCCGAGCTAAAAGGTAACTTATGCCGTGAAAACACCGCCCTCATTTCTAAACCTAACCAAAACCCAGCGAAGAGGAATTTATTGGACACTGACTTTGTTTTTGTTGGCGCACTTAGCCGTTACATTTTTTCCAAAAGGCAATCCAAACACCAACGCTACATTAGTGCTTGATAGCATTACACAGCAGCAGCTTAACGCACTTGTTGCCTCTAAACAAGCTGTCAATAAAGACACGATTTACCCGATTAACACCAATTATATTACCGATTTTAAAGCTTACCAATTGGGTATTTCTATGGATGCGGTGTATCGGATTCGCGCATATCGAAAGTCGGGAAAATACATAAATTCAGAAAAGACATTTCAACAATTAACACAACTATCAGAGACAGAAATAGCACAAATAAGACCTTATTTAAAATGGACCAAATCGATTTTGACCAAAACACAGAAGTTAAAAAAGAAACGCATAAAAAAAGAACTTAATGCTGCAATACCTAAGGATTTACAACTTGTTTATGGCATTGGTGAGGTGTTTGCCAACCGTATCATTTCAATACGCAATCAGCTGGGTGGGTTTGTAATTAAAGATCAAATCAATGATGTGTGGGGGCTAAGCCCAGAAACACAACAACGCTTATGGGAACATTTTAAACTTGACTCAATTCCAGTTATAAAGAAGCAAAACATAAATAGCCTTACCATTGCACAGTTAACTCAGAACTATTATGTCAATACTTCTTTGGCAAGTAAGATAGTCGCCATTAGAACACAGAAGGAGCACCTTACTTCTTGGAAAGATTTGATTGCTATTCAACAACTCGATTCCGTAAAAAAAGCAAGATTATCATTATATTTGTCTTTTGAATAGCTATGAATACTGAACTACAAACGGGTCCAAGTTTTGAACTTGGGGAAACCCACAATTTGGTGGCAGCCTCTGCTCGGGATTTTGCACAGCAATACATTGCTCCTTTTGTTATGGACTGGGACGAACGTCAGTTTTTCCCCAAAGAAGTCTTACACCACGCGGGTAGCATGGGTTTTATGGGCATTTTAGTACCTGAAATTTATGGCGGTTCAGGCTTGGGGTATTTTGAATATACTGCCATTATTGAAGAAATTTCAAAAGTTGATCCTTCAATTGGTTTATCTGTGGCTGCCCATAACTCTTTGTGCACAAATCATATTTTACAATTTGGAACAGAAGATCAAAAACAACGTTGGCTGCCAAAATTAGCTTCTGGCGATTGGATTGGCGCATGGGGGCTAACCGAACACAATACAGGCTCTGACGCAGGGGGGATGAACTCTACTGCCGTTCGCGATGGTAATGACTGGATTATTAATGGCACAAAAAATTTCATTACACACGGCAGCAGTGGTGACATTGCGGTTGTGATAATTCGCACTGGTGAGAAAGGCGACAGTCATGGTATGACGGCTTTTGCTATCGAACGCGGAACGCCAGGCTTTAGTGCTGGTAAAAAAGAAAATAAACTGGGAATGCGTGCCTCTGAAACCGCTGAGTTGGTGTTTGATCAATGTCGTATTTCTGACGAAAATAGACTGGGAGAAGTTGGCGATGGATTCATTCAGTCTATGAAAATTTTGGACGGCGGACGTATATCTATTGCGGCTCTTTCATTGGGAATTGCTCGTGGCGCATATGAGGCTTCATTAAAATACTCTTCGGAGCGCGTACAGTTCGGTAAACCGATTAATGCTTTTCAGGGCATTTCATTTAAATTGGCACAGATGGCAACAGACATTGAAGCGTCTGAGTTGCTGATGCACAAAGCTTGCTATGAGAAAAATTTGGGAAAACGAATGACTAAAATCAGTGCCATGTGTAAGCTTTTTGCATCCGAAACCTGTGTTCGTGTGGCAAATGAAGCGGTTCAAATATTTGGCGGATATGGCTACTCAAAAGAATATCCTGTAGAGAAATATTTACGTGATTCAAAGCTTTGTACGATTGGAGAAGGTACTTCTGAAATTCAAAAAGTGGTCATCGCCAAACAAATTTTAAAATAGTCCTTGTTGATTGTTGAAAATTACTGTTATATTTGCAGCCTAATCATAAAGAAAGGAGGTTCGATTCATGTTAATAATTCCAATCAAAGACGGTGAAAATATCGATCGCGCGCTAAAGCGTTTCAAACGTAAGTTTGATAAAACAGGAACCATGCGTCAGCTACGCGAACGCCAAACGTTTACGAAACCATCCATTTCTAGACGTGCTCAAGTTCAAAAGGCTTCCTATATTCAACATCTTCGCGACCAGGAAGAGAATTAATTTCTTACCTTGTCCTTATGGACAATGTCGCTGCTTTTCTTCGTTATCTAACAGCTGAGAAAAATTATTCTGTACATACACGTCGTGCTTATCAAAAGGATTTGGACGACTTTATGTGGCATTGTACTACTCATTATCAGCTTTCAAACCTAACCAAAGTACACTACGCAATGGTTAGAGACTTTGTGATTTCCTTATCTAAAAGAGGGTTATCTATGCGCAGCATAAACAGAAAATGCGTTACATTAAACTCTTTCTATAATTATTTACGCACCATTGGTGCAATAGATACGAATCCTCTTGCTAAGCACAAGTCCTTAAAGGCTAAAAAATCTTTTATTGTTCCGTTTAGTGTGGCTGAGGTAGATCGTGCACTGAAAGAAATTGATCGCTCAACATTTTCCGGAATAAGAGACGCTACAGCTATAGAGTTGTTGTATACCACAGGTATGCGCCAAGCAGAGCTCATCGGTCTAAAACTTTCTGATATTGACTGGTCACAGCAGCAGATACGTGTTTTAGGTAAACGAAACAAAGAGCGGATAGTACCAATACTACCATCTTTTATGACAACATTAAAATCGTACAGTGAGCAGCGAAAATCTATCCAAAAAGCACCTACACACAACTTTTTACTGGTCACTGATAAAGGAAAAAAAACATATCCATCATTTGTGTATCGTCTAATAAAATCGTATTTTGGTAGGGTATCAAGTAAGATACGTACCTCGCCTCACGTATTGCGGCATAGTTTCGCAACCCACATGTTAGACGCTGGTGCCGATATTAACGTGGTTAAAGAAATTCTTGGTCACGAAAGCTTAGCTGCAACACAAGAGTACACCAAAGTTCAGCTCCCCAAAGTGCAAGATGCCTATCGTGCAGCACACCCAAGAGCAAAGAAATAAAAGTGTCCTTGCGCTAAGTCCGCTCATTTTGTAAACACTAAAATTCTATTAAGTATGCGACTCACTGTTCAGGCGATTAACTTCTCACTAAAATCAAATCTCAAAAAATTTATCTGTAAACGGATTGATAAATACCAACACTATTATGGTAAAATTTTAGCTACAGATCTTTATATGAAACTTGAAAAATCGACGTTTAGTCGCTCAAAACAAGTCGAAATAAAGGTTCAAATACCTGGCGATACCCTAATTGTGAAAAAAGAAAGCCACACATTTGAGAAAGCTATTGATGCGGCTTCAAGTGCTGTAGAGCGTTTACTTATACGTAGCAAAGAGAAACAATTACGATCTTATCAAAATGGGGTTTAATTTTTTTGAAGCCAAATAAATTAATTGTTACATTTGCATCCGTTCTTAAAATAAGAATTGATGCCGATGTAGCTCAGCTGGCTAGAGCAGCTGATTTGTAATCAGCAGGTCGTGGGTTCGAGTCCCTCCATCGGCTC
>ERZ802822.64-NODE-64-length-77437-cov-10.893291_pt1 | contig 77437 bp, 65 predicted proteins | sample MGYA00345649_ERZ802822 | MGnify/ENA primary metagenome ERZ802822 (study PRJEB30503, sample SAMEA104212359) | marine metagenome | biome: Westerlies Biome; feature: [SRF] surface water layer (ENVO:00010504) within the epipelagic zone...; material: water... | reverse complement strand
CGTGTTAAGTCTCAAATGGAACGTACTCAAAGAGAATATTACCTTAACGAGCAGATGAAGGCTATCCAAAAAGAATTGGGGGATGGCGAAGATGGACAAAATGAGATCGCTGAATTGGAAACAAGAGTAAATGATACCAAGCTCAGTAAGGAAGCCAAAGAAAAAGCCGAAGCAGAAATTAAAAAACTGAAATCTATGTCTCCAATGTCAGCTGAAGCAACCGTGGTGCGAAATTATTTAGATTGGCTACTGTGCCTTCCGTGGGGAACAAAATCACGGGTAAAGAAAGACCTAAACAAGGCTCAAACAATATTAGATGATGATCACTACAGCTTAGACAAGGTGAAAGAGAGGATCATAGAATATCTTGCGGTGCAGCAAAGAAGTAAGAAAGTTAAGGGACCAATCATGTGCCTCGTAGGGCCCCCAGGTGTTGGAAAGACATCGCTTGGAAAGTCCGTCGCAAAAGCCACTGGAAGAGAATTTATTCGGATCTCCTTAGGTGGCGTTAGAGATGAAAGCGAAATACGTGGTCATCGAAGGACTTATATTGGCTCAATGCCTGGTAAAATAATACAAGCTCTTAAGAAAGCTAAAACAACCAACCCATTGATATTACTTGATGAAATTGATAAAATGGGGCAAGACTTTCGAGGGGATCCAGCTTCAGCTATGCTTGAAGTACTTGATCCAGAACAGAATAGTACTTTTTCTGATCACTATTTGGAAGTTGAGTATGATTTATCTAATGTAATGTTTCTTACAACAGCTAACAGCTATAATATGCCTGGACCATTGTTGGATAGAATGGAAATTGTTCCCTTAGCTGGCTATACTGAGGATGAGAAAAGAGAGATAGCTCTCAGACATCTTTTGGAAAAATCGCTGAAAAATAATGGCCTGAAACAAGGTGAGTTCGCTCTTTCTAACGAAGCTCTTACGGCAATTATTCAATTTTACACTCGTGAGGCTGGGGTGCGTAATTTGGAGCGTGAAATAGTGAGGCTTGCGCGTAAAGTCGTTACAAAAATTGTAAAAGGAGAAAGTCAGACCATAACAATCACCCCAGAAAATCTATCTGAGTTTTTGGGGGTTCAAAAATTCAAATATGGATTGGCAGAACTACAAGATCAAATAGGAGTGGTTACTGGGCTTGCATACACATCAGCAGGTGGAGACCTTCTACAAATAGAAGCCTTGAAGCTACCTGGGAAAGGTAGAATGAAAACAACTGGTAAACTTGGCGACGTTATGAAAGAATCAATTGATGCAGCCAGTTCTTACGTGCGATCTATTAGCCCAAAGATAGGAGTTAAACCGACTCGTTTCGACAAACTAGATATTCACGTTCATGTTCCAGAAGGTGCCACACCTAAAGATGGGCCTAGCGCAGGGCTTGCAATGGTAACATCGATCGTATCTGTTTTAAGCGGTATCCCAATAAAGAAAGACCTAGCAATGACTGGAGAGGTCACGTTAAGGGGTAATGCGTTACCCATAGGCGGTTTAAAAGAAAAACTTCTCGCAGCACTAAGAGGAGGAATAAAAACCGTTCTTATTCCGCAAGATAATGAGAAAGATCTGATTGAAATACCGGATAACGTAAAAGAGGGACTTAATATTATACCTGTTTCACATGTTGACGAAGTATTAAAGTATGCACTCGTCGACGAACCAGAACCGATAGAGTGGGATCCGAAACATGAAGAGGAACAACAAACTTCATCTTTATCAGGCGGTGATGATACTTCTGGTGCAGTGGCGCATTGAGTAGGTCTATTTTAACTATTTGGATTTGTTCTTTTAGTAGGGTGTAAAATAAAATATAAAAATCTATTGCACATATTTGGAGCATTAGATAAGAGCGATTTAGGGGTGATTAGCTCAGTTGGTAGAGCGCTTCGTTTACACCGAAGATGTCGGGAGTTCGAGTCTCTCATCACCCACCATAATATACTTATAAATTTGGCGCGTTATTTTAGGAACTTTCGGACTTTTTTAGACGAACAGATCTGAACAAGAACTTTTTAAAAAACTCAAAAGATGCTGGTTTTTTAGTATAATGAGATCGTTCATAGTAAGTTATGTAAACAAATATTTTCCAAACATAGCTTGTGTTATATTAGCTAAAAGAAGGTAAAATAATGAAACTAGAGAATGATATAGGCATTTGGGATCCCAACGAGCTCGTGTATAGCGCTAGTGATCTTCCGGGCTATTCGTATTTAGTTATAGAAGGTCATGCTCAAATCTTAAGCCCTAGTGGTCTTCGCTTGAGTTTGATCGGATATAACGAGTTATTTGGCGAAGCATCTTTTATTCTTGGTAAAAATCGTACAGTTACTGCAGTAGCGGGTGAAGATGGCTTAACCGCTCGTCTCATAAAAGCAGATCATTTAATTGCAAAGTTAAAACAGGATATATTTCTCTCCGCTCTTGTTAGAAAACTTGAGGCTCGTCTATCAAATTCCAACGAAAAAAGTGAAATTCTTGCAAACGGTATGAAGGATATTTCTAACGAAATTACAGCTTTTATCGATAGTATTAACGAACGAAATTCTGATGGCAGAGTATTAATTAATAAGTTAGATGAATTAGAAAAAGAATTTGAATACTTAAAGTGGAATTTTGGAATAGTAGATTAGTGTTATTGTAAAAAAGAGACTGAAATGACAATCACCACCTTATATCAAGCGATATCCCTAATTTTCTTGATTTTATTTATAGCTGAATTTATTTTTCCTGGCGCTTTTTTTTTATTTTTTATTTTATTTACATTTATACCGATTAAACTGCTTCAAGTGACAAAAGACAACTAAGCTTTATATTGGTTCAATATCACCTTGAGCGCGGGTAGCGTTAAAGTTATTTTCAAACTTAGCGAAGCAATTTGATAGGATAGCACCTCTAATTTCAGCCATTAGATCCTGATAATATTGCAGATTATGCCATGTCAAAAGCATGGAACTTAATATCTCCTGACTTTTAAAAATATGATGGAGATAAGCTCGACTGTAGTTTTTACAAGCTGGGCATGAGCAATTTTCATCAATTGGTCTTGGATCATCTTGGTGACGCGAGTTTTTAATATTTAATACACCCCTGTGAGTAAATAATTGACCAGTTCTTCCTGACCTTGAGGGTAAAACGCAATCCATCATATCAATACCATTTTTCACCGCACCCAGTATATCGTCTGGTTTACCAACTCCCATCAAATATCTGGGTTTCTCAATTGGTAGCAAGTCGGGGGCATATTTCAAAACTTCAAACATCTTTTCTTGCCCCTCACCCACAGCCAAACCACCAACTGCATAACCATCAAATTCAATTGACCTTAAGGCGTCTGAGCTCTCCTCTCGTAGCGCCTGAAATATACTTCCCTGCTGGATCCCAAAAATAGCTCTCCCGTTTTCATTATTAAACGCCTCGCGTGAGCGCTTTGCCCAACGCATAGATAATTGCATTGAATTCATCGCAGTCTGTTCATCAACGGGATAGGGAGTACATTCATCGAAGCACATTGATATATCACTACCTAAAAGGTGTTGTAGCTCAATTGATCTTTCTGGAGTAATGACATGACTTGAGCCATCAATATGGGATTTAAAAGTAACACCCTTTTCACTAATTTTTGTCAAGCCAGACAAAGACATCACTTGAAACCCTCCACTATCAGTAAGTATCGGGTATTCCCAGTCCATAAACTTGTGTAAGCCACCAAGTAAAGATATGCGCTCTGCGGTTGGCCTTAACATTAAATGATAGGTGTTTCCAAGTATAATATCCGCCCCCGTGGACCGCACGGAACTTGGCATCATAGCTTTAACTGTACCAGCTGTACCAACAGGCATGAAAGCTGGCGTTTTTATATCACCCCTTCCAGTAGATATCTTACCTAAACGAGCTTTACCATCAGTTGCCTCTATTGAAAACTTAATGCTTTTCTCCCAAAAAGATGATGATAAACAATACTAATAGATATTACTCTATATTATTTTGATTAACCTATTTTTCTTCGAGAGCCTCAACTGCCTTTTGCAAAACACTTTTTGTTACCTCTTTTTCGGTCACACTGGCCTTTTCAAAGATATAATCTACAACCTTATCTTCAAATAAAGGCGCTCGTATCTGCTGCTGCATTTGTTCATTTTTTTGAATAAATTCAAAAAACTGTCGCTCTTGTCCTGGATATTGCCTCGCCTGCTCCATTATGGCCTGTGACATGTCTGCTTCGGAAACCTCTACCTCCGCTTTTTGACCTAACTCTGCCAATAACAAACCAAGTCTTACTCTTCGCTCAGCGAGTTTATTATCTTCCTTACTGGGTTCTATTTTATCATGATCATGTCCTTCCACATCTGGATTCTCATCATGCCACAATTGATGTGCAATTTGTCCCGCCTCTGCATCTACCAAAGAAGGAGGTAGAGCAAATGAAACTAATTTATCCAGTTTATCAAGCAGCTCACGCTTCATGATAGTCTTCGAGGCACCTGCATACTCAGCCTCCAAACGCTCTGCGATCTGCACCTTGAGACCTGCCAAGTCATCCGAGCCAAATTTTTTAGCAAGTTCATCATTTACTTGGGCATCGACAGGTTCTTTTATTTCTTTAATATTGCAACTAAAGATTGCATCCTTTCCTGCCAAATGCTCCGCATTGTACTCTTGTGGAAAGGTAACTTTTACTTCGGGTGTGTCACCAACTTTTACACCAACCAATTGCTCCTCAAAACCTGGAATAAAACTATTTGATCCCAGTGTAAGAGGGTAATCCTCCGATGATCCCCCCTCAAATTCTTCGTTATCGACCATCCCTTTGAAATCAATAATAACTTGATCAGCATCCTTGGATTTAGCTCCTTTGCGCCTTGCCTTATAATCTTTGGCAGTCGAAGCTAAATTATTTAATGCCTCATCCACTTCTTTGTCAGAAGCTTTTACAATCATTTTTTTTAATTTTATCTTGGAAAATTCTAGTTCGGGTATTTCTGGCAAAGCCTCATACACAAGCTCTACTAAAACGTCATCTCCCTCTTTCCAATCTTCATTTGCCATTTTAACATCCGGACGCATCGCAGGACGGTCTCCAGATTTCTCAAAATGCTTATTCATTGCTCCATCAACTGTTTCTTGCATAGCTTCGCCTAGAACCTTTGGGCCAAACTGTTTTTTCAGCATCACCATCGGAACTTTTCCTTTGCGAAATCCCTTCATTTCCACATTTGGTTGGGCTTCGTTAAGTTTCTCATCAACTTTTTTGTCTAATTCTTTTGCAGTTATTACAATGGAGTAGCCGCGTTTTAGACCCTCGTTCAAAGTTTCAGTGATTTTCATCTTGTTCTCTCCCGACGCCACTGCTGGTGCAGTTAGTCAACATTTTATAAATAATTTTTCTTGCCTTAGTAAATGCGCTGCCTTCTTTGATCAACCCCGAATAATAATTTAAATAGTTCTTAAAAATAATTTGACGCTTTGCAAAACCTTACGGATTGCCAGTTATCATTTCAGAACCAAAATTCGGAAAACTTTTAACGCTGACACACTAAATTTTTAACCCTTGGCATTCAGAATATTTGCAGCGATGAACCTATTACTGGATGGGAATTTCTCAACACACAAAAAGAAACACTGTAAAAATACATCGGCACAAAACCTTTCCTCAAAGTGATTTGATAAATTTACTAATGCTATTATATTAAATTTTCTTCAAACAGCACGTTACGGACTTTAAAATTAAAAGTAGTGGTGCGGGTGGAGGGACTTGAACCCCCACGCCTCGCGGCGCCAGAACCTAAATCTGGTGCGTCTACCAATTTCGCCACACCCGCTTTTTAATACACTACAGTCTAGGATCTCTTAACAAAAGAAGACCAAAGTTGCGAGACCCAAAATGATCTTTTTATATTTTTTGAACCTGAATGTTATTTGGAGAATAAAGTCTAGGTTTATTTCACTGGTTAAATTTTAATCACTTCGCACATTTATTAATCTTTTGCATTGTGGATTACTTAAAAGTTTCTATGTTTGTGCAACGAGTCTGGGCAATTAAATAAAAACAAATGTATCAGAATTTAACCGTTTTAGGAAATAATGATGAAAAAAATTGAAGCGATAATCAAGCCATTCAAGTTGGACGAAGTGAAAGAGGCTTTGCAAGAAGCGGGAATCCAGGGATTATCTGTGATAGAGGTCAAAGGGTTTGGCAGACAAAAAGGTCATACAGAATTATACCGGGGCGCAGAGTACATAGTGGATTTTTTACCTAAAGTGAAAATAGAAGTGGTTTTAGACGACGATCAAGTGGATGAGGCAATAGAGGCAATAATTGACGCAGCCAAAACTGACAAAATAGGCGATGGTAAGATATTTGTTAGTTCAGTGGAACAAGCTATTAGAATAAGAACCCGTGAAAGCGGATCTGAAGCGCTATAATACAATTTTAAGAGAGGAAAAAGCATGAGTGCAGACACAATGCTCAAAACGATTTCAGAGGAAAACATTGAATATGTTGATATAAGATTTACTGATCCGAGAGGTAAGCTTCAGCACGTGACGGTGATGGCGGACCAAGTTGACACTGACTTTATTGAAGAAGGTTTTATGTTTGACGGCTCTTCTATCGCTGGGTGGAAGTCAATTGAGGCATCAGATATGAAACTTATGATTGATACCGACAGCACTTACATTGATCCTTTTTATGCCGAAAAAACTTTGTGTGTTCACTGCTCGGTCGTTGAGCCTGATACCGGAGAAGCTTACGAGAGAGATCCTCGCGGGACCGCAGAGAAAGCTGAAGCCTATCTTAAATCATCTGGTATCGGTGATGTTGCTTACATGGGTCCAGAAGCGGAATTTTTTCTTTTTGATAACGTCAGATATTCTAACGAAATGAATAAGGTATCTTTTGAAGTCGACGCTCTTGATGCATCATGGAATACAGACACAGACTTTGAGATGGGCAACACTGGTCATCGTCCAGGCGTCAAAGGCGGTTACTTCCCTGTTAATCCAGTTGATGACGGACAGGATATCCGTTCGGAAATGCTTTCCACTATGAAGCGTTTGGGAATGAAAGTTGATAAGCATCATCACGAAGTAGCATCATGCCAACATGAATTAGGTTTAATTTTTAGCAGCCTCACAAAACAAGGTGATGAACTACAAAAGTTTAAATATGTGATTCATAACGTGGCCCAGGCCTATGGTAAATCTGCGACCTTCATGCCGAAGCCGATAGCTGGCGATAACGGGACTGGAATGCATGTAAATATGTCTATTTGGAAAGGTGGAAAACCACTTTTTGCAGGCGATAAATACGCTGACCTGTCGCAAGAGGCCATATATTACATTGGCGGTATCTTAAAACATGCAAAATCACTCAATGCATTTACTAACCCTGGCACAAATTCGTACAAGCGCTTGATCCCAGGATTTGAAGCTCCTGTTCTACGTGCCTACTCTGCTAGAAACCGGTCAGGCTGCGTGAGGATTCCATGGACTGAGTCTCCAAAAGCCAAACGAGTGGAAGCTCGTTTTCCGGATCCTTCATCAAACCCGTATTTATGTTTCTCGGCACTATTAATGGCCGGACTAGATGGCATAAAAAATAAGATTAATCCTGGCGAAGCTATGGATAAAAACCTATACGATCTTCCAGCAGAAGAATTAGCAGACATCCCTACTGTTTGTGGATCTTTAAGAGAGGCCGTTGAAGAGCTGCAAAAGGATCATGAATATCTTCTTGCGGGAGATGTATTCACAAAAGATCAAATTGACGGATATATTGATCTAAAAATGGAAGAGATTGAAAAGTACGAACATACTCCACATCCGGTGGAATATGGCATGTATTACAGTTGCTGACTTAAAAAGGTGCCGAGGGCACCTTTTTTATCACAAACGTATGGATCCCAAATATAACTGCACCAGTACCTGGTAATTTGAAAAAGGTTTGGCGTTCGCTCCGCGTGAAAGACGTTAAGCGGTCTGAATGCAACCTGTATGGTTGGTGAAGGGCAGCGTTTGAGTATTCTAAAACATTAAACCTCCAGACCGGATGGTTAACTTTAATGCCGTCAAATATTCTGTCCACACGTTTTGCAATCCCATGCGTGTATTCGGGAACATTTTCATGAATCGAAAATAGCGGTTTCATGAATTTTTCATCTAGTCGCCAATTAGCAGGAAAACATAAGACAGCTGCAGTTAACACGTGTTGGTTATCCAGTTTTTGCACTATGCAAAAATCATTTTGCACCAATAGTCCGCATGTTAACAAAGGGGCATCATAATTAATTTTAACAGTGCGCATGTCAGGAGTGACTACGTGCGTTTGAAATACCTCAAAACCAACTTTTTTCGATAAAAAATTCAGTAGAGTATCTAAGAGTTCACACGCTGCGGCTTCGCTATTTCTGTTAACAGCGATCACCTCATCAGTGTTTTGAAGCAAAATCTCACGTTCCGCCATCTGCCCTTCATAAGCTTCATCAAATATTATCCACTCCTGCGGATCTAATGGCATGACACCGGGCAATTTTGCCGCATCATTCCAGTTATATGGAATAGCTTTTTGTAGGATTTCTCGTTGCATTATAATCAAAAAAATGGAAATTTATTTTTCAAGTTCTCGGGTCTTTAAATTATTCATGTACATATATTGGATAGAAAGAAATAAAAAGCGACAAGATTTTTCGGTTTTAGACATTATGAATTTTTTTAAAATGTTACATTTTTTAAATCACTATGAGAAATCGAGCCATGAATGAGCATCACAGCAATCATAGAAAGATTGATCCATTAAAAAGTCTTCTTCTAGAAGATAATACTTCAAACGATAAAAATCGGATAGAAATTGGCCCAACGCTTCTTGCAAGGAGAGAGTGGCAAGGCGCTGGCCTAGATCCTCCGAATCTTCAAGCCATGCGAAAATTTAGATGGGAGAGACTCACTAAGCATGTAGTCGATAGAGACTATGGCGGGTTGTTAATGTTTGACCCACTCAATATTCGGTATGCAACCGATAGTACGAATATGCAGCTCTGGAATACACATAACCCGTTTCGAGCGGTTCTTTTGTGCCCAGATGGATATATGGTGATGTGGGATTATAAAAACTCTCCCTTTTTGTCGAAATTTAATCCATTGGTTAAAGAACAACGTTCCGGTGCAGATCTCTTTTATTTTGATAGAGGGGATAAAATTGGCGATGCAGCAAATATATTTGCCAACGAAGTGCGTTTACTCGTAGATGAACATGGAAATGCCAATAATAGGTTAGCAGTAGATAAGATTATGCTACATGGGTTACGATCATTGGAGGCACAGAACTTTAAAATAATGGATGGAGAGGAAGTAACCGAAAAATCAAGATCAATAAAAGGCACTGACGAGATAAAGGCCATGCGATGTGCGTCCTTCGCTTGTGAAAAAGCGATATTTGAGATGGAACGGGTCACTAGATCAGAAGTATGTAAGTCGAGTCTTAGTGAAAATGACATATGGTCGGTATTACATGCAGAAAATATAAAAAGAGGTGGTGAATGGATTGAAACTCGCCTCCTAACTTCGGGGCCCCGCACCAATCCTTGGTTTCAGGAATGTGGTCCAAGAATAGTGCAAAATAATGAAATTGTTGCCTTTGATACAGATTTAGTAGGCTGTTATGGAATATGTGTTGATATTAGTAGAACTTGGTGGGTGGGTGACCAATCCCCGCGCCCCGATATGATTTACGCAATGCAACACGCACATGAGCATATTATGACAAATATGGAAATGCTCAAACCTGGAGTTCATATGAGTGAGCTGACGGAAAAAGCTCACAAATTAGACGGAAAATACCAACTAGGAAAATATGGATGTCTCATGCATGGAGTTGGCCTCTGCGACGAATGGCCGTTAATATCATATCCTGACAAGTTCGTAGAGGGAGCTTACGATTATCATATTGAGGCAGGAATGGTACTTTGCGTCGAAGCCTTGGTAAGCCCAGAAAATGGTGACTTTTCCATAAAATTAGAGGATCAAGTTTTAGTTACTAAAAATGGATATGAAAACTTAACGAAATATCCTTTTGATCACGCACTTATGGGTAATTAGCAGATTAAATCGTTGTTTAAATCTTAACTGCAATTAATTGATTCATGTATTGTAAAAATTACACTCTCAGGCCTCTTGCTCAACAATATAACACACGTTAAACACAAACCCGCAACTTTTTGTTCAAGGCAATTATATGATCACGCGCTATTCTCGACCAGAAATGGTTAAAATATGGTCACCAGAGACGAAATTTAAGATTTGGTACGAAATAGAAGCTCATGCCTGCGATGCAATGGCAGACTTGGGATTAATTCCCAAAGAAAATGCTACCGCAGTTTGGAAAGCAAAAAACGCCAACTTTGACGTTGACCGAATAAATGAAATTGAGGCAGTAACCAAGCATGATGTTATCGCTTTTCTTACCCATTTAGCTGAACATATTGGTTCTGAGGAAGCAAGGTTTGTGCACCAGGGAATGACTAGCTCTGATGTATTAGATACATGTTTAAACATTCAACTAGTTAGAGCTTCAGAGCTTCTTATCGCAGATATAGAGGAGTTATTAACTGCTCTAAAACGGAGAGCCATGGAGCACAGGATGACTCTGCGCATTGGGAGAAGTCACGGTATTCATGCAGAACCTACTACCATGGGACTAACCTTTGCCCGTTTCTACGCAGAAATGGACCGAAACTTCCAAAGAATGCAAGCTGCAAAAGAGGAAATATCTACAGGAGCTTTATCTGGAGCGGTGGGAACGTTTGCCAATTTGGATCCAGCTGTCGAAAAATATGTATGCGAAAAATTAGGGCTTACTCCTGAACGAATTAGTACTCAAATTATTCCAAGAGATCGACATGCAGCATTTTTCTCTACTCTCGGCATCATTGCCAGCTCCATAGAAAATATTGCAACTGAAATTCGACATATGCAAAGAACAGAAGTGCTTGAAGCAGAGGAATTTTTTTCTCTAGGACAAAAAGGTTCTTCGGCGATGCCTCACAAGCGAAATCCCGTTCTGACAGAGAACCTAACTGGGTTAGCCCGATTAATTAGAATGTCTGTTGTTCCGGCTTTAGAAAATGTAACACTTTGGCATGAACGTGATATTTCTCATAGCTCGGTTGAAAGAAACATTGCTCCAGATACTACAGTAAATTTAGATTTTGCACTACACCGCTTAACTAGTGTAATCGATAAATTAGTGATCTATCCCGACAACATGTTAAAAAACATGAACAAGTTTCGTGGATTAGTGATGTCTCAAAGAGTTTTACTAGCATTGACCCAAGCTGGAGCCAGTCGTGACGATGCCTATAAATTAGTTCAACGGAATGCAATGAGAGTTTGGAATGAAAATAAAGATTTTTATTCAGAATTAATATCTGACAAAGATGTAAGGTCGTTTTTAACTGAAGAAGATATAAAGGATAAATTTGACCTTGGTTATCACACGAAGCATGTAAATACGATCTTTAAGAGAGTTTTTGGGGAATAAAGAACCGAAAAAAAAAGTTTGTTGAAATTTAATTAGTAAATATAAAATTTATAAAATTTCCAGATAAATTCTGGTAAACACTATTTGTATACAATTGTGTACATTATAGTATTATCACTCTTGAATATTCGGAAAACTTACGTCAAAAGCATCATTACATAGGCTAAACATTAGTCATTAGGAGATTAGAGTGTCCATAAAAGTTGGTATTGATTCTAAAAAAGTACGAAAAGAAATTTTAGTAAATGGCAAAAAATTTGCCTACTATTCGATTGATGCCGCAAGTCAAGCAGGGCTTGGAGACTTCTCCAAGTTGCCTGCAGCATTAAATGTTGTTTTAGAAAATTTATTACGATTTGAGGATGGGAAAACTGTTACCTTAGATGATATTAAGGCTTTTTCCGATTGGGCAAAAAATGGGGGAAGAACTTCCCGAGAAATCGCTTATCGTCCTGCACGTGTACTTATGCAAGATTTTACAGGAGTTCCAGCGGTAGTCGATTTAGCAGCTATGAGAGATGGGATAATGAAACTTGGTGGTGATCCCCAAAAGATTAACCCACTAAACCCAGTCGATCTTGTGATTGATCACTCAGTTATGATTGATGAATTTGGAAACCAACGTGCATTCAAAACAAATGTGGACAGAGAATATGAGCGAAATATGGAACGTTACTCGTTCTTAAAATGGGGACAGTCTGCATTTAATAACTTTCGCGTTGTTCCACCTGGTACCGGGATATGTCATCAGGTAAACTTAGAGTATCTTGCCCAAACTGTTTGGACTGATACGGATCAAAATGGATTTGAAGTTGCTTACCCGGACACATTAGTGGGGACAGATAGCCATACCACAATGGTTAATGGCATGGCTGTGCTAGGTTGGGGAGTTGGCGGCATTGAGGCTGAAGCCGCAATGCTCGGTCAACCCATATCTATGCTTATACCAGAAGTTATTGGTTTTAAATTAACAGGTGCTCTAATCGAAGGAACAACTGGAACAGATCTCGTTCTTAAAATAGTAGAATTGCTGAGAGAAAAAGGAGTAGTAGGGAAGTTTGTCGAATTTTATGGAGATGGCTTAGACAATCTTCCCCTTGCAGATAGGGCTACTATCGCAAACATGGCTCCTGAATATGGAGCCACATGCGGCTTTTTCCCTATTGATACTGAAACTTTGAGGTATCTTCGCAATACAGGCCGAAACGAAGAGCGAGTATTACTGGTAGAGGCTTACGCGAAAGCAAATAATTTATGGCGTGACGATGATTATTATCCAATGTATACAGACACACTTAAACTGGACATGAGCTCAATAGTTCCTGCTATTTCTGGACCCAAAAGACCGCAAGATTATGTGAGACTAGATAATGCGAAACAGGCATTCTTAAAGGAAATGAATGAAACCTTTAACCGACCCATGGATAAAAAAGTCAACGTTGAAGGTGAAGATTTTACAATGTCTTCCGGCAAAGTGGTAATTGCTTCCATAACATCTTGCACAAATACATCGAACCCATACGTAATGATTGCTGCTGGCCTAGTAGCACGTAAAGCTGCCGCGTTAGGGCTACAGTGCAAACCATGGGTTAAAACATCACTGGCACCCGGATCACAAGTAGTATCAGCTTATCTTGAAGCGGCTAATCTTCAGGAGGATTTAGATCACTTAGGATTCAACCTCGTTGGATATGGATGTACAACCTGCATAGGTAATTCTGGACCAATTCAGCCCGAAATTTCCACAGCTATAGCCGAAGGGGATCTTGTTGCAACCTCAGTTTTGTCTGGAAACCGAAATTTTGAAGGTAGAATATCTCCTGATGTCAGAGCAAATTATTTAGCGTCTCCACCCTTAGTTGTAGCATATGCTTTGGCAGGAACCATAAATATAAACCTTACATCTGACCCAATATCTACAACACCTGATGGAAAAAAAATCTATCTTAAGGACATATGGCCTTCATCACATGAAGTGGCGGAACTTGTAGAAAAAACAGTTACAAGGACAGCTTTTCAATCAAAATACGCTAAAGTTTTTGATGGTGATGAAAAATGGCAAGGAGTTAATGTTACAGAGGGAGAAACATACGATTGGCCATCTGCCTCAACATATGTACAGAACCCTCCATATTTTACAGAAATAGCAAATGATCCAGGTTCAATATCAAGTATTAAAAACGCAAAAATATTGGCTGTTTTAGGGGATATGATTACGACTGATCATATCTCGCCAGCCGGATCGTTTCTTGATACCACACCAGCTGGGAAATACCTCACTGAACGTCAAGTTCCTGCTAGAGAATTTAATTCATATGGGTCAAGGCGTGGAAATCATGAAGTAATGATGCGCGGAACATTTGCCAATATTAGGATAAAAAATGAAATGCTTGAAAATGTTGAAGGTGGCTACACTAAAAACTTAAAAGGTGAGACAACTTCAGTTTTTGATGCGGCGATGGCTTACAAGGAAAAGGAAATACCATTGGTTGTTATTGGTGGAGAACAATACGGAGCAGGATCCTCTCGGGATTGGGCAGCTAAAGGAACCGCATTACTCGGGGTCAAAGCAGTAATAGCCGAAAGTTTCGAAAGAATTCATCGTTCAAACCTTGTGGGCATGGGAGTAATTCCTTTTGAATTTACTGGAGATGATAATCGGAAATCTCTTTCTTTGTCTGGAGATGAAAGAATTTCAATTCAAGATCTCGAAACGATAAAGCCGCTTGGGGAGGTTGCCTGTGAAATTTTATATTCAGACGGCGAAAGCACAACCATTCAGTTAAAATGTAGAATCGATACAGCGATAGAAATTGAATATGTAGAACACGGTGGCGTTTTACATTATGTGTTACGCAACCTTGCAAAAGCTTCTTAGATTATTTCAATAAAAAATTACTTTTTAGTTAGAGCGGATTCATAAGCCGGTAAAAAACGGTTTAAGTAGTCTTGGCCAACTAATGGACCTGCAAATCGAAAGAGTACTTTACCATCTTTATCAATAATAAATGTTTCTGGCGGAGCAGTTACACCCCAATCAATTGCCGTCCTTCCATTAGGGTCATAAGAGATTGCTCGAAATGGATTATTATAATTTTGCAAATACGACACGGCGTTTTTTTTATCGTCTTTTATATTCACTCCCACAATAACTGTACCGCTGTCGGCTATTTCAAGTAATTTAGAGTGTTCGGCCCTACAAGGCGGACACCAACTCGCCCAAAAATTTACAAGCTTAATATTTGGGGATTGCAATATTTCAGGAGTTACCTCAGACCCAGGATATAATTCTTCTTTGCTAATATTTGGAGCCAATTGTCCAATTAAAACTGATGGTAAGGAAGTATCATCCGAGCGCTGAAGCCCAATATAAAAAGCACTGGCAAGTGCTGCAAAAAAGATAACTGGCAAAAACATCAAGATCGGGATATTTGATATCCGTTTCATAAACGCTCTTCTTTTTCCAAATCATTGCGGGCTCGTGAATTCCGATAAAGAATGTATGCTACGAGGCAAATAATCAAGGTAAACGAAAGCCCGTAGGACATTAAAACGCTAAAAGCATATTTTCCAAGATCTGGCACGTTTTACTCTCTATCTTTTCTTAAGCGCAAAGCCTCAGTACGCCTAAGCCTTATTTCAGTTCGCGTACCTATTAATACCAAAGTTAAGAATAAAAATACAAACCCAAATATTGAAAATAATAAAGGCTGGTAAAAAACATCAGCAACATTTTTTTCTTTGTCCAGGGAAAGTGATGCACCTTGATGCAAACCTTGGTTCCAGAAATTTACTGCATATCGACTTAAGATTGCAAATACGGAACCCACTATACACAACATAGATGTTAGGTCTGCAGCAGTATCTGGGTTATCTATTGCTGACCAGAGAGCAACATATCCTAAATAAAACAGAAACAAAATTAGAAAAGAAGTCAGCCGAGGATCCCAAGCCCACCAAGTACCCCACATTGGCTGGCCCCATAAAGCACCTGTTATGAGAGCAACCATTGTCATTGTAACGCCAATCGGTGCCGCTGCCTTGGCAGCCAAAGCTGATACATGGTGGCGGCGAATAAGCCAAATTACAGAGGCAACTAACATCATAAACCAAGCATTTATTGCCATCAAAGCCGCTGGGACATGTAAATAAATAATCTTTACTGTTGAACCCTGCCGATAATCATCAGGCGTAAAAAAGAACCCCCAAAACAATCCAATCGCTAACCCAATAATCGAGAAACCCGCAAAAAACGGTAATACCTTGTCTGAAAGTTTTAAAAACTTTACTGGATTAGCGTATTCCCAGATTGACATTATCTCTCCTTTTCATCTCAAATTAATTCTTAGAACAACGGCTGAAGCAAAAGGCAATATTGAAAATGCTACCAGCGTAATTGCAGACAAAATTAATAGAGCAGAGTTGTTAGACAAGTCTGCCACACCTGTACTGGCAACGATAGAACCGAAAACTAATGTCGGAATGTACAAAGGTAAAACAATTAAAGACAACAATAGCCCACCTCTTCTAATACCAACAGTTAAAGCCGCGCCAAAAGCCCCTATTGCCGAGAGAGCTGGTGTGCCAAGGAATAGAGAAACAAACAACCATTTTAGATCTCCAGCCTGCAATCCAAGGAATAAACCTAAAATGGGTGAAATTATAACCAGTGGTAGTCCTGTTGTTGTCCAGTGGGAGAATGCCTTTACCGCCACGACAGCTTCGCATGGGATGGGGGAAGTTAACAATAGTTCAAGAGTACCATCATCATAATCAAGTGAAAAAATTCGATCAAGTGAGAGCACACACGCTAACAGTGCTCCTACCCACAAAATACCAACTGAAACTTTTGCAAGTATAACCATGTCTGGCCCTATACCTAGTGGGACCAGAACTACTACTATCAGAAAAAAGGCCATACCGAGACCAAATCCTCCACCAGCCCTAATTGCTAGAATTAAATCGCGTTGCAGCAAAGCCATCATAAGAATGCCTCTGCGCTCGCATTTATATCCCCAGGCTTTGATTTATAGTCCTCTAGATTTAACGATAGCGATGTCAAGCCGATATCGATATGGGTTGCTATCACCGCAGCACCACCCACCTCTAAATGATTTTTCAAAATTTTAGAGAACTCCTCCATAGATTTTTTATCTAATGAAACAGTAGGCTCATCGAGCAACCAAATCGGCTTATCAGTCAAAAGCAAACGGGCTAATGATAAGCGTCTTTTTTGACCTGCCGACAACTTGCCTGCAAATCTATTTTCAAACTTTTTCAGATGGAACTTTGACAGCGCTTCGTGTAAATTTTTTCCACCAAAAATAGTATTCCAAAAGCGCAGATTCTCCAGAACGGTCAGTGCACTTTTAACTCCATTAGAGTCACCAGCAAAAACAAAGTCATCCAAATTTGCAACGATCTTACCATCATCTATAGGCTGTAAGCCAGCTATAGATCTTAAGAGAGTAGTTTTTCCCACACCATTACCACCAGTCAATGAAATAAATTGGCCAGGTGAGACCGTAAAATTCAGTCCCTCGAAGAGACATATCCCACCTCGGGAAACAGCTAAATTTTCTACGGACAACAACATATCCAAAACATAGACTAATTTTTCTAGCAGAAAAAGTATCAAATTTGAGGGACTAAATACGTATATTTTGCCTTAAATATAAAATGTAAGTATTTAAAATATAATTACTATTATCTTTATGAAAAGCTTATATTTAGGTTGTTTTAACCCACGAAGCTATCAAAATTATCACTGAGGAACGGAAGCCCAGTTATGGCAGAAAGTGTGATTATCAAAAAAGCAATTTTTCGATATAGTTTCTCCTTGTCCGGATTAAAAAGAACTGCGCCAACAATATTTCCTAAACCCATCGGAATTGCCAATATTAACCCTAAAATAACTGCTGATACATTAAGTGCACTAGCAATACTGAGAAAAAACAGCGCAAAAATATCAAATCCAAAAAGAAAAAGGAGATTGTTCGCTCTTATTACTTTTACCGGATGTATAGACGCCATGTAAAATAATATTACCGGCGGCCCAGGCACTCCGGCTATACCGCCAGAAACACCCGCAATACCGCCAAGCCCGATTAACGCTCCACTATTAAGTTGACGATGAAATCGCCATCCAGTGGAAAGCACCAAGATCAATATTAAAGCGAGAATACTTACAATATAACGGAATATTTCAGTTTCCATATTCATTAGGAAGTAGAGCGCAATCGGAAGCGTGATAACCATGCCACCAATCAGTCGCACCAAATCAGGTTTGTAAGCGTCCCGCAAAGCTTTTGGCACTATAAGCGCTGGACCGCACAAATCCATTATTGTCAGAACTATTATAGCAGTTACCGGCTCAAAATATTTACCAGCAACCGGCAAGAATATCATCGCTGTTCCAAAGCCCGAAAAGCCCCTTACGATCCCAGCTGTTAGTGCTGTTAAAGCAACATATAATAACCCATTAGTTTCTAAGACCTCAACTATAAGGTTAAGGCTCATGGCTGTGGTACAGAAGTCCCAGCCTCTGCATTTGGTTTTGACCAGTCGCGTTTCACACCAAGAAGCAGTAAAATGTTAGAGGCTACAAAAACTGAACTGTAGGTGCCCACAACCACTCCCCAAATCATCGCAAATACAAAACCCCTGATTACATCGCCACCAAGTGTAAATAGGGCGATTAACGCGAGAAGTGTAGTTAAAGACGTCATAATTGTACGACTAAGAGTATCATTGATGGATAAATTCATGAGTTCAATCAGCGGTTTTTTCTTAAATTTCCGTAAATTTTCACGCACCCTGTCAAAGATAACAACAGTATCGTTCAGTGAGTACCCCACAATAGTCAATAAAGCTGCAATTATTGCTAAATCAAATTTGATTTGCAAAATAGAGAATATGCCTATCGTAAGAATTATATCATGTATTAAGGCGGACACGGCGCCTAGCGCAAATTGCCATTCAAAACGTAGCCATATGTAAAACAAAACTGCACCAATCGCCAATAAGATTGCCATTACTGCTTTTTTAATTAATTCCCCTGATACCTTTGGGCCAACACTTTCTACAGCTTGGAACTTAATGTCCTTCGACACATCTGCCTTTAAAGTGGCCAGCATCGTTTCTACGATTTTAGATGTTACTGCTTCTTGACCATCTTGAGCTTCAATCCGAATTAAAGCAACTTTTTGATCATCGTCAAATGTTGGGTCGAAAACTTCTGATATTGTCACATCGCCTAGGTTTAAACCAGACAGAGCCTGTCTATATTTTGCTATATCAAGCTCTACTCTACTTTCCGAGCGGATAGAGGTCCCACCCTTGAAATCAATCCCAAAGTTCAAGCCTAGAAAAAGATAAGTTATAGCAGAAAGAAAAACTGCACAAATAGAGACACCAAAGAAGACGTTTGATTTTCCAAAAAAATTGATCGCAGTTTCATTTGGGATAAGTTTCAATCGCATATTCAAACCTTTATTTCTCTTGGCCGACTACGTTCAAACCAGACAATTATTAAGAGTCTGGTTACAAATATCGCTGTGAATACTGAAGTAATAATTCCCAGACCGAGGGTAACTGCAAAACCCCTTACAGGACCCGATCCCATAGCAAACAAAATTACTGCTGTGATAAATGTAGTAATATTTGCATCTATAATAGCTGAAAGTGCCTTTTCATAACCCAGTTCAATAGATCTAGCTGGACCTTTTTTTGTTTTGATTTCCTCCCTTATACGTTCAAAAATCAAAACATTAGCATCTACTGCCATACCTATAGTTAATACAATTCCTGCAATACCAGGAAGTGTTAAAGTAGCACCAATGGCGCTTAACAAACCGAAAATTAAAAATACATTTATAATTAACGCAACATTTGCGAACAAACCAAACAAGCCATAACTCATAAACATGAAAGCCAACACGGCAGCAAATGCGACTGCACAAGCCAGTTTACCTGCTTTTATACTGTCCGCTCCCAATTCAGGGCCGATAGTCCTTTCTTCCAAAAACTCTAGCCCAGCAGGAAGCGCACCAGCTCTAAGCAAAATCGCCAGATTTGTACTTTCCTCAATGGTAAAGTTACCTGTTATGATCCCAGAACCACCCGGTATATGAGACTGAATGACAGGCGCACTTATCACCTCCTGATCTAAAACAATTGCGAAGGGGCTTCCAATGTTTTCGGCTGTATAGTCTCCAAACTTTCTCGCTCCTGTCGGATTGAACCTGAAATTCACCGCAGGTCTGCCATTTTGATCAAAACTAGGTTGTGCATCTACAAGCTGTTCACCTGTTACAACTGCAGCACTCTCCAGGGTATAGTATACTCCCTCCTCATCCAACGAAGGCAAAACTTCACTGCCGAACGCCGACTTAGGAGTAGAAGAAGAATTTTTCCCAATCACAGCCTGAAAGGTTAGTTGAGCCGTCGTACCAATTAATTCCTTTAGCTCAGTCGCCGAACCTATCCCAGGCACTTGTATCAAAATACGATCTATACCCTGACGTTGTATAGTTGGCTCACGCGTGCCCACCTCATCAACTCGCCTTCGAATTATTTCTAAGGATTGCCGCATCGTTCTTTCATCAGTAGCAAGCACTTCAGCGTCAGATAAAGAGACTAACAACTCATCACCGTCAGACCAGATTTTTAAATCGTCAGCACCGGCTTGTATTAAACTTACCACAGGCTTTGAAAGTGAACTCACAGCCTCAATTGCTGTTTGCATTGCATCTGGTTTTGAAATTTTTACACGTAATGTGCCTGGGTTGCTATCTTGTAATCTAATAGTGCCAATATCCGATCTCTTTTGCCTCAGAACGTCTCGGACATCTACCCACAAGCTTTTTATCTTTTGAGCATGAACATCAGTCGTACGAACTTCGGCAAGTAAATGAGCGCCTCCTCTTAGGTCTAGACCTAAATTAACTAGGGAAGTTGGTAAGAACTCAAGCCAAAGTTTTTTCTCATCTTTAAATAATGTAGGATCTTGACCGTTCTCAATGGCCAAACTTGCATCGTTAAAGCTCTCTACTCTTGAGTAGAAGGCGTTAGGCAAAGCAAATAAAAGGCCTGCTGTTACTAGCCCATAAATGAGCACACGTTTCCATATTTGTATTTGAAGCATAAGAATTCAACAAAACGTTAAGAAGCCGGTTCCGTCTTTGACAGAACCTGTGCAACGGTGGACTGAACCACGCGAACTTGTACTCCTTTTGATAACTCGACTTCAAGCTCGTTGTCTTCTTTCACTTTTGTAACTTTACCAATTAAGCCACCTTGGGTCACTACCATGTCTCCCCGCCTAAGACTTTCCACCATTTTTTTGTGATCTTTTAACTTACGTTGCTGAGGTCGAATAAGTAAAAAATACATGATCGCAAAAATTAGAATTAGTGGAATAAATTGTGCAAATGCATCCATGAGAAATCCCTTGATTTGTAAACTGTCGTATCGAGCGGAACCTATGCCGTTGTTACCTAGTTTGCAAGATACCTTTGATTATTATTTGGGTTGATAGTGGATAACGTAACAAGCTTAAAGCCAGTATCCAAAAATTTTGTTAGTATAGGTCATATATGTATACACTTTATCATTGTAATGTTGCATAAGAGCCAAAAATAATCGAATAGGACTTAACCTAATGCACGACATTAAAAGCATCCGAGAAAATCCGCAAGATTTTGATCAAGCTTTAGGCCTTCGCGGCATTTATGGAATGTCGGCAAAAATTCTTTCCCTTGATGAAGACCGCAGGTCTGCAATTTTAGCCGCTGAAACAGCGACAGCGGAACAAAATAAAGCTGCAAAAGAGATCGGTAAAGCAAAATCATCGAATGATGAAAAAGCTTTCAAAACGCTTCGCGATTTGGTTTCAAGCAAAAAGAAAGAGGTCGCTTCAAAAAGCGCAAGGGCAAAAGAATTAGACCAGGAGTTGGGCAATTTATTAATGACTATTCCTAACCTTCCATTCAGTGATGTTCCGGTTGGTGAGGACGAGTTGGGAAATATTGAAATATTTAAATGGGGAACTCTGCCAGAAATAAAAAACGCTAAAGAGCACTTTGAGATAACCGGTGCAAAACCTGGAATGGATTTTGAGACAGCGTCAAAACTTTCAGGATCTAGATTTGTTTTACTGCGAGGGTCCATCGCTCGCGTGCACCGTGCTTTATCGCAGTTCATGCTGGATACTCATATCAATGAACATGGTCTTACAGAAACTATGACGCCAGTTTTAGTTCGAGACGAAGCAATGTATGGAACAAATCAGTTACCTAAATTTGCCGAGGATAGTTATAAAACAACCAATGGTTGGTGGTTAATACCAACATCGGAAGTGACCCTAACAAATACTGTTTCTGGACAAAATCTATCAGAATCTGATTTACCTATGAGGCTTACAGCACATACTTTGTGCTTTCGCTCCGAAGCAGGATCTGCGGGTAAGGATACATCTGGGATGCTTCGGCAACATCAGTTTGAAAAAGTTGAGATGGTTTCAATAACCCATCCAGATGAATCGCTTGAAGAGCACTCAAGGATGACCAAGTGTGCACAGGCAATTTTAGAAAAATTAGATTTACCTTATAGAATAGTTCTGTTGTGCACTGGGGATATGGGTTTTGGGGCTCGAAAAACTCACGATTTAGAGGTGTGGCTACCCGGACAAAACAAATACCGCGAAATATCCTCAGTATCCATTTGTGGAGATTTTCAAGCAAGGAGAATGCTTGCGAGATTCAAACCAGCCGATGGTGGTAAACTAAAGTTTGTGCACACCCTCAATGGTTCCGGAGTGGCAGTGGGACGTTGCTTAATTGCAATTTTAGAGAACGGCCAAAATGAAGATGGTTCAATATCATTGCCTACAGCTTTAAGTCCATATCTTAGTAACTGCACTCGAATAAGCTCTACTGGACATTTGGAATGACCAAGCTTTGGTCTCAAGCAATTGACATATAATAGTTAAATGCCTCTATAAATGCTTTTTGAGTTTTGAAGGTTGTGATTTTTTTCGGTTTTTAAACGGATTTTTATCTGCCTGTGAGCGCATGGTTAACCTAATTGGAGTTCCAGGCAAATCAAATGCTTCTCGCAACCCATTTACCAAATATCGACTATAGCTTGTGGGTAATTTACTGGGGTTGGAACACATAACAACAAACCCTGGTGGACGTGACTTTGCCTGAGTAATATATCTTAACTTTATTCGTTTACCATTCGGGGCCGGGGGTGGATGGGCGGCTATCATTTCACTTAGCCAGATATTAAGTGGAGATGTGACTATTCTCTTGTTCCAAATTTTATGAGCTTTCATTATTTCACTATTTAATCGTTCCAGTCCACGGCCATTTTTTGCTGAGACGGTAACTAAAGGCGCACCTCTTAACTCTGGTAAAAGGCGCTGAAAAGCTTCCCGCATGTTGCGCAGTTTTTCTTGCTTATTTTTTTCTATGTCCCATTTATTTACTGCCACCACAACAGCGCGACCTTCTCTCTCTGCCAGACCAGCAATTCTAAGATCTTGTTGTTCAAATGGAATAGCGGCATCAAGTAAAACAACCACTACTTCAGCAAATTTTACGGCTCTCAGACCATCTCCAACCGATAGTTTTTCAATTTTATCATTAATTTTTGCTTTTTTTCGCATACCTGCTGTATCAAAAATGCGTACTGGCACCCCTTGCCAATCCAATTGAAGGGAAATAGCGTCGCGTGTTATACCGGCTTCAGGACCAGTTAAAAGCCGTTCCTCACCAATGATTTTGTTAATTAATGTTGACTTACCAGAGTTCGGTCGACCTATTACGGCGACTTGTAGTGGCTTTTCCTTAGTTGGTATTTGATATGGCAGCAGAGTGGCATCTTCGTTATCATTTGGAACATCAATATCTACTGTTGGCGCAACGTAGGACACCTCTTGAAGTAGTTTATCCTGAATTGGAACTAGCTGAGACAGCAAGTCTGTCATTCCCTCACCATGCTCAGCTGATATACGCACTGGTTCGCCTAGGCCAAGACTATAGCTCTCAAAGAAACCTGCGTCTGAAGCTCTTCCCTCCGACTTATTAGCAGCCAATATTACATATTTCGCTTTTTTACGAAGAATTTCAGCAAAGAATTGATCTAACGGCGTTACGCCAACCCTTGAGTCAATCACAAATAAGCAAGCATCAGCCACTTCAATTGCGCTTTCTGTCAATTTGCGCATACGACCTTGCAAGCTTTCATCGGTTGCCTCCTCTAAACCTGCAGTGTCAATTGCTACGAAGCGCAAGTGGCCTAACCTAGCCTCTCCCTCGCGTAAATCCCGAGTAACGCCAGGCTGATCGTCAACCAAAGCAACACGCTTTCCAATGAGCCTGTTAAACAAGGTCGACTTTCCAACATTTGGACGTCCGACTATCGCAAGAGAAAATGTCATTTCGGTTCTCCAAACGTTACAACATGACCTATGTCATAAAACATATATTAACGGAAAGCGTGTAGGTCGCCCTTTCGCGACACAAAATATAGTACGTTATTTGCTATCACTGGGTTGCTCGTTGCTCCACCAGGTATTTCTATCTTACTAATAATAGATCCATCCTGAGGATCATAAACTCTCAGTTTTTCATCACTTGAGATCAGAACAATTTTACTTCCAGCAATAATTGGACCAAAATGGGCTACTACTTCCTTACTCTTTTTAGGATTAACTTTAACAAAATTTGGTAATTGCACTGACCAAATGACATCGCCATTATCCTTGTTCATTCTTACAAGTTGAGATAAATCGTTTACTAAAAATAAGCTATCACCTGCTGGCCAAATATTCCCTACTGTTCCAAAGGGTTTTCCCCATAAACGTTCGCCACTATTCAGGTTTAATCCAGTAATCCGCCCCGATCCGTTCGCCACATAAACAGTAGAACCATCTATAACAGGCGAAGAAACAATATCATCTACGATACTCAGCGCTCGTCCACTTCGCCCTCCAGAAATAGAAGTGGTCCACACGGTTAGCCCACTCTGTCTAAAAACAGCTTGCACCACGCCAGAACCATAACCGAAAACGGCAAATTTTTCAGACAATGAAGGCGCTGTATTACTAATCAAATTATTAACATCGGAAAAATTGTCTAAAGTCCAATTTACCCGACCTGTTCGAGCATCAATCGCCCATGCGCTTTCATCATTTGAAACGAGATAAACTAATCCATCGTAATAAGTTGGACGTGTACTACCTGAACCTAGTAAAATTTGCGTCCATTTGGTTTGACCTGAAGCTGGGTCTATCGCATGGATGAGCCCATAAGCAGTTGCCACAAAAATTGTTCCAGCACCCGCTGCCAAACCCGCTCCACTAACATCGCCCTTATTTTCGCCGTCTGGCGTTAAATCCTTTTGCCATAAAATTTCACCTTTTTTCGATGTCGCGCTCAGAACCATTAAACTATCTACAGTAAAAATTTGATTATTATAAACAATAGGTTCCGCGGTAATGCGGTTACGGCTCTGATCCCCTTTTCCGATTGAGGTAGACCACTGTAAAGTGAGCGCTCCATCTAATGATGGATGCAGCACTCGCGTATTTGGCGTTCCATGGCTTTGAGGCCACGAGTTGTTCTCTATGGATTGGGGGGGGATAAACGCCATTGAACCACTTTTGATAGTGGCAAAATTATCTTCAGTTTTTGCTGTGGCAACCACAGCGCTTATGGGTTCCCGTTTCCCTGGCACCACTACTTGTTCTTGGGCGCATCCGATTAAGCAAACCAAAAACATTATACTCATTAAACCAATTTTGAGGATCAATCATTAAACTCCTGTAAATTTCTAATTCAACCAGGTTTCAAATACTTGATGGATCAATACCTATTGAAATTAGAAGTTGGGTTACTCTTTGCCTGATCGTATCAGTAAGTTCTGCATCCTCCAGAATGGATCTTAATTTTGCTACTGCAGCATCATTCTCTCGATTTTTTAATTCTATAATTGCAATCTGTTCTTCAGCCAATAAACGAAAAGGGTTTCCCGGAGAAGCCAATTTTTCAAAACCTGTTAGAAGTAATGCATCTTCGACACGGTCATGACTTAGCAATAAAAATTTGAATTCGGCTATGTCGCGGTAGATCTGCCCGATGGATGAATCCTCCGATATAGTTTTTAAACTTTTGCTAGCAGCCGCATAATTCTGCAGGGCGATCTCTTCTGCCGCTTTTAACATCGCTACAATAGATTTTACTTCTGGGTTTGAACTTTCAATATTGGCAAGAAGCTCAGCTCTTTCTTTCTCATCAGAGCGCTCAAGCGCTTTCATTACAGCTGAACCAACTTTCTCTGCCTTGGACTTTACCGTGGCCTTCTGATATTCTAAAAATGCTGTACCGCCAACTATAGTTAAAACCACCAGAACGCCAACCCAAGCATACTTTCGAAAAAAATTGTACAACCGATCACGCCGTACTTCTTCACTCACTTCTTCAATAAAACTATCTGTATCGCTCACAAAAAACCCCTTAATGATATTTGCAATGCTGTCATAACCCTAATGCTAGCTAAGGGGAAGCCCCTATACTTTTGCTGCACTTGCAAAAAGAACTCTAAAACATTAATCTAAACTGGTGAGTTTAGCGTAGTAATGTGTATATTTATTTCTAAGGAACGATCTTAATGAAAATTGTTTCAATAATCACCGCAATAGTTGTGATTTTTGTTTTGTACACTCTAGTTTTCGAACGCGAGGCTTTTAATAAAGTTGCAGATGGAGTCGGTATTAAACGTGTCGTCGAAGAGCGCCTGGAAAAGACAAGCTTAGCTACAGAAATTGATTTAGAAAAAGATAATGCTCAACAAACCGACAAGAATGCTGAACTAGTTAGTGTCGTCGTTTACAGCTCAAATTCACAAAACCTTGGAAGTGCAGTTATATTGAGAGGAGAAACTGAAGCAGCTCGGTTCGTTCAGGTCCGTGCAGAAACTTTTGGTCAGGTTATATCAGACCCTTTAAGAAAGGGATCATTTGTTCAAAAAGATGATATTCTATGTAGGTTGGATGAGGGTACTAGAGAGGCAGCATTAGCAGACTCTTTAGCTCGATTGGGAGAAGCAAAAGCATTAATTCCACAAACCGAAGCGAAGTTAGGAGAAGCTAACTCCCGACTTGAAGAAGCCAAAATCAATTTTAATGCTGCTTCAAAACTATCTGAAGGTGGTTATGCATCAGATACGAGAGTGGCATCTGTGCAAGCAGCAATGAGGTCCGCTGAGGCAGGAGTAGCAACCGCCGCAGCAGGCTTTGATAGTACTAGAGCACGCATTCAATCTGCCGAAGCTGGAGTTGCAGCTGCCAAAAAAGAAATAGATAGACTTACTATTATCGCTCCTTTTGAGGGAGCTTTGGAATCAGACACAGCTGAGATCGGATCTTTACTCCAACCAGGAGACTTATGTGGAACCATAATCCAGCTCAATCCCATAAAATTGGTTGGTTTCCTGCCAGAGACAGAGTTATTTCGTGTGAAGTTAGGTGCTAGCGTTAGAGCTCAGCTTACGAGTGGCCAACAAATAGAGGGAAATGTGACATTTCTCTCTAGATCAGCGGATAGTAAAACACGTACGTTCCGAGTAGAAGTAAATGTCCCAAATGATGGGCTTGAAATACGAGATGGCCAAACTGTCGAGATAGCAATTGGATCAGATAGCAAAAAAGCTCACTTACTCCCACAATCCGCACTCACTTTGAACGATGAAGGGCTTTTAGGAATAAGATTTGTGGACGACAAAAATATCACCCGATTTGCTGCTGTAAAACTAGAACAAGACAGCAAAGAAGGTGTTTGGGTGTCCGGTCTTGATGATACCGTGGACGTTATAATTACTGGGCAAGAGTTTGTCAAAGAAGGTGTAAAAGTCTCAGCAACGTTCAAGGATATATCCCTATGACAGGTTTAATAGACTGGGCTTCTGCGCGAGCGCGGATGATCATCGCTATTGTTGCCTTGTCACTGGCAGCTGGTGTTTATGCTTACACTGGCCTGCCAAAAGAAGGTGAACCAGATATTGAAATTCCAGCCTTGTTTATATCTGTACCATTTCCTGGAATTTCAGCAGAAGATAGTGAGGCGCTGCTGGTTCGCACAATGGAAACAGAATTAGCAGATTTAGATGGCCTCAAAATAATGAATGCTACGGCAGCAGAAAATTATGCTGGTATTGCTTTGGAATTTGAGTTCGGTTGGGATAAGACAAAAATAATCGCAGACGTTCGGGACGCAATGAGTAAAGCCGAAACTAAGTTTCCTAGCGGAGCGGATAAATATTCAATCAACGAGTTTAACTTTTCTGAATTCCCAGTAATTATTGTGAATTTAACCGGAAAAGTTCCTGAGCGTACAATGACAAAAGTTGCAAAGGCACTTCAGGAAAAATTGGAAAGCATGGACGCGGTACTTGAGGCACCTATCTCAGGTGATCGCGAGGAAATGGTCGAAGTCTTAATCGACCCTCTTCGGCTTGAAGCATACAATGTCACTGCAAACGAATTAATTAGCGTTGTAAGAAATAATAATCAATTAATTGCAGCGGGAGAAATTAGCTCGGAGCAAGGTGCTTTTTCAGTCAAAATTCCTTCTAGTTTTAATGAACCAGCCGATGTGTACGATTTGCCAGTAAAAACAAACGGTGATCGCATTATTACCTTAGGAGATTTAGCAGAAATAAAATTAACTTTTGAGGATAGAGCGGGTACAGCGCGATTTAACGGTGAGAATACCGTCGCAATTCAAGTTGTCAAACGTCGTGGTTTTAATCTCATAGATATGGCAGAGGAAGTTAAGTCTCTAGTGAGGGACGAGGCACGGAGCTGGCCAAAAGACTTACAAGTTGCCGTAAAAGTGGGAACTTCTAATGATCAGTCAAATCAGGTTGCAAGCATGGTTGGACAATTAGAAGGTTCGGTTCTTACTGCTATAGCTCTGGTCATGATAGTGGTTTTAGTGTCATTGGGCTCTCGGGGGGCAATCCTCGTTGGCTTTGCGATACCAACCTCTTTTTTGCTGTGCTTCGTTTTGCTTGGCTTAATGGGTGTGACAATCTCTAACATGGTTATGTTTGGCTTAATCCTGGCAGTTGGAATGTTAGTGGACGGTGCAATCGTGGTAGTGGAGTATGCTGACAAGCGTATAACCGAGGGGACAGGTCCAATGTCCGCATATGTGGAAGCGGCCAAGCGGATGTTTTGGCCAGTTGCAAGTTCGACGGCGACCACTCTTTGTGCATTTTTGCCAATGCTTTTCTGGCCGGGAGTACCTGGTCAATTTATGGGTATGCTTCCCGTTACTTTAATATTCGTTTTGTCCGCTTCACTTATTGTGGCATTAATCTTTCTCCCAATAATTGGGGGGGTATCTGGCCGTCTAAGTAGAGCCTTCGAGGTGGTTTCCAAACTCCTTCGTAAAAAACTCCCTTGGATCATTCGCGCAGCCTTAGTGCCATTGACGCTTTTTTGTCTTTTCTGTACGACAATGCAACTTATCAACCCAAGTTTTTTATTTAATTTAGATGCAGAGCAATTGGGGATAGTCGCTTACATACCGGGTGGACTTGGGTTGGTTTTGTCAGCGTTTCTTGTTTCGATAACTATGGGGGCTGCGGAATTCAAGCGTGAGCAACGAAAGGTTATTTCTGGGTACAAAAGAACTTTATTTGGACGCTTTATTAAACTTATAGTGGGTAACCCAATTATGCCCTTAGCTGCAATTGGTGGGATAATTTTTCTAACTATTTCTGTATTCACATACTTTGGGCAAAACAATTATGGTGTTGAATTTTTCGTAGAATCTGAGCCAGAGCAGGCAATTGTTTACGTGCGTGCTCGAGGAAACCTGTCTTTAAAAGAAAAAGACGAGATTGTGAAAGAGGCTGAAAAAATCGTCCTATCGCACCCTGGTGTGGACAGTGTTTTTGCATTCTCTGGAGCGGGAGGCTTGAACCAAAATACTGCTGGAGCATCATCTCCAAAAGATACTATTGGTCAGATTCAATTAGAGACTATTCCTTGGGAACGTCGGAAAAACAACCCAGATTTAGATGGTAATTTGGTTATAGCAGAACTGATGGCTGACTTACAAAAAATACCTGGCATAAAAATTGAAGTTCTTGAATTAGCCAGAGGCCCATCTAGTCCAAAGCCTGTGCATTTACGTTTGAAAGGAAATGACTGGAATGAGCTTCTGCTTGCCACTCAAAAGATGCGACAAGTATTTGAGAATACAGAAGGCCTCACGTTAATTGAAGATACTCGTCCATTACCTGGCATAGACTGGCAAATAAATGTTGATGTCGAGAAGGCAGGTCGCTTTGGCGCAGATGTCACAACAGTAGGCGCAATGGTACAATTAGTAACTCGTGGGGTCCTATTGGATACAATGCGCGTGGATAGTTCAGATGAGGAAGTTGAAATAAGGGTAAGGCTTCCTGAAAATTACCGAATTTTAAGTACTTTAGATACCTTAAAAGTACGCACAAAAGATGGACTGGTTCCTCTATCCAATTTTATTACCAGATCTCCTGTGAAGAAGTTAGCAGAAATAAATAGAATTGATCAAAAGCGTTTTTTTGATATTAAAGCTGGCGTTTCTGATGGTCTAAAAACTACTCGGATCGATGCAACTGGGCAGGAAAATGAAGTATTTATTAATGCAAACGAGAGGATAGCCCACTTAACAGACTACTTAGAGAAAAATCCACTCGGGCCAGATATAAGTTGGGAGTGGACTGGGGATCAGGAGGATCAAGCCGAAAGTCAGGCTTTTTTATCAACAGCTTTCTCAGCAGCTTTAGCTCTAATGTTTATCATTTTACTTGCTCAATTTAATAGCTTCTATAACTCTGCGGTTGTTTTGTTAGCCGTGATATTATCAACTGTTGGTGTGCTTATTGGCATGCTTGTGATGCAACAACCCTTTTCAGTCATAATGACAGGTACAGGGATCGTTGCTCTTGCAGGAATAGTAGTTAATAATAATATCGTATTAATAGATACTTATCAGGAATTTGCAAAATATTTACCCCGAATTGAGGCCATCATAAGAACAGCTGAGCAGCGGATCAGGCCGGTATTACTTACAACAATAACAACCATGGCAGGACTTGCTCCAATGATGTTTGGATTGAGTTTGAATTTCATCAATGGGGGATATTCAATTGATAGCCCAACTTCTCTATGGTGGAAGCAATTGGCAACAGCGGTAGTCTTTGGATTAGGGATTGCGACCATGCTAACTTTGGTGTTTACACCCTCTTTACTTGCAATAAGGATATGGTTTTTTACTTATGTAGCATGGACCGGTAGGTTTCTTGCACGAGTTGGTGCAGGCAAGAGTGGTAAAAGCGCACAAGACTGGGCACTCAGACGAGCAGCTAAACGCCAGAAAAATACAGAAATTATTTGGGAAGATGGATTTCTTACAGGGAGTTTAGTTAGAAAAAATGATAAAGAGACTGACTTTAAACTAAATGCAAAAACCCACGCAGCAGAGTGAAATTTGCACCTATTTATAAATTAACTTTCCTCCCAGTTTAGTTGCAAATGCCACAGATCATAATATCGACCGCGTTTTTTCAAAAGCTCATTGTGACTTCCCATTTCAACTATATAACCCTCTTCAAGGACAACTATTCTTTCGGCGTCTGATATACTCGAAAGACGATGTGCTATTGAAATTACAGTTCGGCCCCTTCCCGCCCGTTCGAGAGCATCTTGCACTTCATGCTCAGTTTCAGAGTCCAAGGCCGATGTTGCCTCATCCAGCAATAATATCGGAGGGTCTTTCAATACAGTTCTGGCGATTCCCACGCGCTGTTTTTCTCCACCAGAAAGCTTTAATCCTCGTTCACCAACCGTGGTCTCGTAGCCATCTGGCAATGATTTAACAAACTCATGGATTTGAGCAGACCTTGCTGCATTTTCTACCTCTTCTAAAGTGGCATCGTCCTTACCATATGCAATGTTATAGAAAATGCTGTCATTAAACAAAACAGTGTCTTGGGGAACTACTCCAATAACATTATGTAATGATGACTGGGTTACATTTCTGACATCTTGGCCATCTATTGATATAAAACCTCCTGACACATCATAAAAGCGAAACAAAAGACGGCCAATTGTTGACTTTCCAGAACCGGACGAACCAACAATTGCAATTTTTTGTCCACCAACAATATCAAGATTTAAGTCACTTAAAATTGGTCGCTTTTTATCATAGCTAAATTGTACATTTGAGAATTTTATATCACCTTTGATAACATTTATCGGCTGTGCATCTGGGCCATCAACAATTTCTTTTTTTTGGTCCAACAAATTAAACATCGCACCCATATCAACTAATGCTTGTCTTATTTCACGATATATTGTCCCAAGGAAATTTAACGGCATGGTTATTTGGATCATGTACGCATTCACCATTACAAAATCACCCACGTTCAAAGTACCATTTTGAACGCCAATAGCAGCCATAACCATCACAATTATCAAGCCAAATGTTATCAAAATAGCTTGACCAAAGTTTAAAAAAGCTAAGGAATAGGCCGTCTTTAAAGCGGCGTCCTCATACCCAGCCATAGCCATATCATAACGACTGGCCTCTCTTTGCTCTGCATTAAAGTATTTGACCGTTTCAAAATTCAGTAAACTATCCACTGCTTTTTGTGCTGCATCAGTATCCTGATCATTCATTTTCTTTCGTAGTTTTACGCGCCACTCCGTAACCTTAAAAGTGAACCATCCATAAATACCGATAGTGCCAAAAATTACTCCTAAATATCTGATATCTAGCATAACGTAGAGCAAAATTGCGATCAGTAATAACTCTAGAATTAACGGACCAATTGAGAACAATATGTACCGTAGTAAAAATTCAACTCCCTTTACGCCTCTCTCTACAATCCGGGAGAGTCCTCCAGTCTGACGTGTGATATGATATCGTAAAGACAAAGCATGTATGTGAAGAAATGTTTTCAATGCAAGTTTTCGGAGTGCACGTTGCGCCACTTTTGCAAATAAAATATCTCGTAACTGCTGAAAACCATTCATAAATATTCGCGAGACACCGTATGCGATAGTTAAGCCAACAGCCCCAAGAAAAAGATCATTAATGCCCTGGTCCGATAAAGCATTAACAGCATCACGATAAATAAGTGGGGTATACACCGCAATTAATTTTGAAAATATCAAGGCAAGCATTGAAAATACAACTCGATATTTTATTTCGGATTGGCCTTTTGGCCATAAGTACGGTGCCACGCGCACTATAGTTCGTATTCCCGATGTTCGTTCTAAACGTCCACTATTTTGCTCGTCTATATTTACTTGTTCGCTAATGTTTGTCATTTTGAGTAATAATCAATTAGGTAATTTTATTACACCAATGATTTTGCCATTTTGTTAATCAATTTAATGCATATCAGGTAAGTCAAATAACTGACCGGGATAAATTAAGTCAGGATTTTTTATTTTATCACGGTTCGCTTCAAAGACTTGAACATATAGCAGTCCATCACCGTAGCGCTTACGGGCTATTGCCCATAAAGTATTACCAGGCTGAACGGTAACAATATTAATACGGACAGGACTGGTACTTGGGGCGATTAAGTTGGCAAGCTTCTCTCTATCCTCTCGCTTAAATGGGCTCTCTAATCTAGAAATTACATCGCCCTTCAAACTAAGCTCATCGATGCGTAGAGTGTATGTGCCAGGAATAATATCCGATAAATCTGCCTCCCAATAACCGGCTTCATTTGTTTTTGTGGCTGAAACAGCCTCATTGTTGATGTAGAAACGAACAAGTCCGCTTGGATTTGAACGTCCACCAACAGTTACATTACCCAGCGGATCATATGCGATTGAGTCCAACGCCAAACTATCATCGCTCCTTTTATCATCTTGTATTACTTTAACACCATCACTGTCAGCAATTATCACTTTAGGTTGAAACGCATTTGTATCAGTATTTTCATTAAGATCCTCAGTAGCTTTCTCTATCATTTTTGGGTCTTCGACAATTATTTGATCAGAATTAGTAGTTGATAAATCTTTTACCAGTTCCTGTTGTCCATTTGATACTTTTCCTGTGGCTGCGTTAGTGGTGCCTAATTTCTCTTCTGTCTCCAAGCTTGCATCATCATTTAATTCGGTAGTTGCTTGTTTTTGAATAACATTTGAACCTTCAACCTGTGGAGTATCTATCGAGGTAACTTCATCAGAATTATCCACACTTGCAACATCTTCTGATCCCTGCAAATTCTCATCACCACTCTCATTCGTTGAACCTTCAACCTGCGGAGTATCTATCGAGGTAACTTCATCAGAATTATCCACACTTGCAACATCTTCTGATCCCTGCAAATTCTCATCGCCAGTCTCATCCGTTATTTGTGATGGTAATATAACAAGGCTTTCATCTGCATAAACAAAATCTTCACCTTTTTTTGTCCTCAAGACGAGTACTCGAATTTCTTCACTGGGGGGTACTTCAAAAATTGATGCAAAATTCCCATCATTCCCAACAGAGATCGTCCCTATTAAGTTTTGACCAAGCAGCACTTCAATTAAAGCACCTTTTTCAGCTCTACCTGCTATTGTAACAAATCCACTAGGGTCAACTCGGGCTGTATCTAGAAAAACTTCAACAGAAACAATTAGAGGACTGTCCTCAGGATTTGTCTCAGTTAGTTCAGGGTTTTCTTCCAAAGAGGTAGCTGCCACAACTTCCGATGAGGCGCTTTCAGCTACACTATTATTCTCTTTTATTTCGACTGATTTATCTTGTTGATCACTTTCATTTTCTACGGTTGTGATCAAAACTTGTTTTTGATTATTTATAGCATCAAACACGCCGTAAGATACCACACTTACGCCAAGCACACCCATCCAAAACCATATAGAGCGTAGTATAATCACAGGTTTATTACTCCAAGATAACTTTTACGCGTTTCTACAGTTGAGTGAAGGCATCAACAAGGCTAAAGTTAATAGATTACTATAAAACAAGGATTTCGGGATGTTATCACTTTCAGTTTGTGTTTTTTGTGGCTCACGTTTTGGAAAAGATAACGTTTACAAGAAAACGACTGAGAATCTAGGGCGCCTTCTTGCAGAGGAAAACTGTCGGCTAGTTTATGGAGCAGGAAACATAGGTCTTATGGGCACAGTAGCTCAAAATATACAGTCTGGTGGTGGTGAAGTCATGGGAGTAATCCCAGAGCATTTACTGCACGCCGAAGTAGGTAAAACCGATATAAATAATTTTATAGTCACAGAAAACATGCATGAACGTAAAAAAGTCATGTTTATGAATTGTGATGCCATTATGATTTTACCCGGCGGTGCAGGAACTCTTGACGAATTCTTTGAAGTCTTAACATGGGCGCAATTAAAGTTACACAGCAAACCAATAGTCGTTTTAAATATCAACAGGTTCTGGGATCCGCTCATATCCTTAATCAATCATCTTATAAAAAACGGATTTGCTGATATGAGTTTAAAAGAGCTTTTTCAGATAGTATCTTCACCCGAAGAAGCAATAGAAGCTCTCAAACTTAATATTCAGTCTGATAGACTTGCCAAAGTATAAATAAATAACGCTAACCAAATTAAACCAAATGCAATGCCCTGCGACGCGCCAAATGGTTCTGCAAAAATGAATACAGCAACAAGAAATTGGAGAGATGGATTTAAATACTGAATTATGCCGAGCGATGTCATTTGCACACGCCTCGCAGCATATGAAAAAAGCATCAATGGAACAGCTGTCATAGGTCCACTAAAAATTAATAAAGATGTAGTCTCAATATCTTTGCCAAAACTTCCAAATCCACTCAAATGCCAATACAGTAAAAACGTTATTGCTAATGGCAAGAGTAAAATAACTTCGGTTGTTACGGATAAAACAGGGCCCAAACTGATCTGCTTTTTGAGCGCGCCATATATTCCAAAAGTAACCGAGAGGACCAATGCGACAAAAGGTAAAATGTTTTGTGACATGGCAAGTGTTGTTACTGCAAAAATAGCAAGAAAGACAGAACACCACTTCATGAGGGATAATTGTTCTTTAAAAAAAATTAAACCAAATAGAACTGCAACTAGGGGGAAAATATAATATCCAAAACTAGCTTCAGTGGCGCGATCGTTATGAACTGACCAAATAAAAAAGAACCAATTTATTGAAATCATGGCGGCTGACCAAAACAAACCTAAAATTAGTTTTTTATTTTGGAAAACTAATTTTAAATCCTGCGATCTATCCTGTAATCGCAAAATGAAAATGAATACTACGACTGACCAGAGGGTTCTGTGACAAAGCACCTCTAATGGGGGTGTGTCCGATAATTGCTTGTAGTATATCGCTGACAGGCCCCATATAATGCTAGCTAAAACCATAGCTACTGCGCCTTTGCGAGGCTCGGTCATCTCGCTGCCCTTGTGTTACCAGCGGATATCTAGGCGCTGTTATTTAATTTGATTACAAACCCCACGGGTGCGAGGGGTTTGTAATTATTATTGAAATTACATTCTTGCCGCAACATTTTCCCAATTGACAAGCTTATCTAAAAAATTTGTCAAATACGCAGGTCTTTTATTGCGAAAATCAATATAATATGAATGCTCCCAAACATCGCACCCAAGTAATGCACTCTGACCAAAACATAGTGGGTTAACACCATTCTCAGTTTTTGTTACCTTTAGTGATCCATCGGTATCTTTTACAAGCCAACACCAGCCTGCACCAAATTGACCCGCACCAGCAGCACAGAACTCTTCTTTAAATTTATCAATTGAACCAAAGTTTTCACTTATTGCAGAAGATAATTCTGAAGGTATATTTTTCCCGCCAGGGCCCATCATCTCCCAAAATTGAACATGGTTCCAATGTTGAGAGGCATTATTAAAAATACCATTCTGTGCGACAGAACCCGCTGTGTATGTTCCAACTATAATTTCTTCTAGAGTTTTACTGGACCATTCAGTGCCATCGATTAATTTATTACCATTATCAACGTACGCCTTATGGTGTAAATCGTGATGATACTCGAGAGTCTCTTTTGACATGCCAAGCTCGGATAGTGCATCGTGAGCATATGGTAGATCGGGTAGTTCAAACGCCATTCAAAAATCCTTATATTCAATATATTAACTTTACTGGATGGTAGGTTTACTCACAAAACGTCAAGAGTAAAGAACCAAAACATGGTAAAGGTTTAAAATCTTAAAGTTCTAATTGTGAATATCTTGCTGTAGTTTTCCACTTTTAAGTGGCTGATTATGATTCCAAATGCCTACATCACGTAGCGATCTTTTTAGGTTTTCTACACCCCAACTTCGCTACCCTCTTCGCACGATATTAACAGCAAATCATGAAGGTATTTTTCTACTGAACGAAAACAAATAACTGTAGCACTGTTTTCTGCAGTTAGCCAAACGGCTGCTGCTGTTTGCGAAAAGCGTGTTCTTCTGATCTCACCTAATTCCAAACTGTTTGGATCCGTATCAATTGGTGCCAATTTAGCTATTACTTCTCTAACCTTATCACCTTCCAATGAAAATACTACTCTAGCATCGGAGACATCTAAAACGAGCGAATGATGCGACCTTAAAGAGTCTCTGAGGAGGTTTAATCTGTTATCAACTTCTGCGCTAGCACAGAAATAAAGTAATTCGTCTGGTGACATCCAGCCTAAGGCGGTATCCGTGGTTGCTTCAATATGTCTTACGGACGGAATACTAATTCCGAGAGAATGCCGCAAATTTCGTCTCAGCGCTGGATCGTCAAAATCTAGGCGCACCGTTATCATCCCAATACCAGTCTCTCGAAATATTTTGAGATAGTGCCTTTTGTCACTAATCTTTATTTTAGACTGATCAAACATTTTGCTTACTACCCGATTTATCGTAAAATACAGGATCTACTATGGTTGCGCTTACGACTTCGCCATTTACTCTCTCAAAATTTAATATTTCGCCTAGTCGATCCGGTCCATTTTGGACCAACCCCATTGCAATGCCCTTTTTTAGAGTGGGAGAAAAATACGTAGAAGTCACTCTACCTATTGTGTGCTTTTGGCCATTAGCATTTAGGCTGTTATCTACAGCATATGATCCATCAGGAAGGACGGACCCATCTAAGGTTTCTAATCCGACTAGTTTCCACCTAATAGGGCTCTTCATAAACATCCTATCATGAGCTCTTTTGCCAATAAAATCACTTTTCTTTTTAGAAATAGCCCAGTTTAAATTTAGGTCTTGTGGAATAATAGTTCCATCAGTTTCATCACCGATCATAATAAAACCTTTTTCTGCCCTCATAACATGCAATGCCTCTGTTCCGTATGGCATGACGTCGAACTCAGATCCGGCATCCAATAATGTATTCCAAAAATCAAGCCCGGATGATGATCGCACAGATATTTCAAAGGATAATTCTCCCGAAAAAGAAATTCTAAAAATACGTGCATTAAACCCACCCAATTTTGCATCTACCCATTCCATAAAACCTAGAGATTCTTTTGAAATATCCGTTCCACCCAATTTCTCTAGTAACATTCTGGCATTGGGCCCAACGACAGCAATTTGTGCGTATTGCTCGGTAACATTTTGCGTAAATACTTTCCAATCCCACCACTCTGTTTGCAACCATTCTTCCATGTGTGCATGAATTCTCTCAGCGCCACCCGTCGTTGTGTGACAAAGGAAGGTATTTTCATCCAAACGGGCTACAACACCATCATCGATAAGAAATCCATTTTCCGAGCACATCAAGCCATAGCGACATTTACCTGGTTTAAGATTTGACATCATATTAGTATAAAGCATATCCAAGAATTTTCCTGCATCAGGACCAGATACTATGAGCTTACCAAGCGTAGAAGCGTCAAGGATCCCTACTGATGAACGCGTTTGCAAGATTTCACGGTTAACTGCCTTCTCTACGGTCTCATCTTTTCTGAGGAAGCAATATGGTCGGCGCCATAAGCCAACTGGTTCAAAGACTGGATCATGTTCCATATGCCAACTGTGAATAGGTGACATTCTTACAGGCTGAAATACGCTATCACGCGCTGAACCCGCGATAGATCCCATAGATATCGGAGTATATGGTGGCCTAAAAGTTGTAGTACCTACTTGGCTTATTGGGCTAGAAAGTGCATTAGCTAATACAGCCAGGCCATTGATATTAGATAGTTTACCCTGATCTGTTGCCATTCCAAGTGTGGTATATCTTTTCAAATGTTCTACACTTTCAAAACCCTCTCGCGCAGCTAGTTCAACATCGGTTATTTTGACATCGTTTTGGAAATCTAGAAAAGTCTTATTTCTCAACTTTGTTTTTGCTTGTTTAGGCATAAACCAAAATGGCTCAACAGCACTTTCTGATTTCTTAAGTACTTGTGGAACATTTAATTTGATTTCTTTTCCACCTAATTTTCTACCTATAGACACACCTAATTCAGAGCCTTCTCTCAGAATATCAACTAATTGAATTTTACCAGAAGCCAATCCAACTGTTTCTACAAAGCAATCACCATACTGGTTTGTAGGAGGCTTAGTCTTATCAGGACAAAACATAGAGCCCTCATCCTTCCACTCAAGCTTTCCTCCACAATGCGACCACAAATGAACAACGGGTGACCATCCACCAGACATCGCCACTGCGTCACATGCTAACTTTTCAATTGTTTCACCGTCACCAAAGCTTAAGCACACATGTATCCCTGTTACTCTTTTTCTGCCAGTGACCCTTGATATCACTTTCCCTTGCTCAACGCGGATTCCCAAAGCGCGCGCCTTAGCAGATGCTTCACCCCCCCCATGCTCACGTGCATCAAGGATGACCGGTATTTCAAAGCCACTCTCTTTCAGAATAATAGCGGTTTTATAAGCATCATCATTATTAGTGACGACAACAGTTTTTTTGCCGACTGAGACGCCATAATTGAGAGCATAATCTCGAACAGCTGATGCCAATAAAACCCCAGGAATATCATTACCAGCGAAACTGAGAGGCCGTTCAATTGCACCGGTACAACACACTATCAACTTTGATCGAACTTTCCATAGTCTGTGTCGCGGCCCAAAATTATCCTCTGTATGATCATTTAACTGCTCATATCCTAAAAAGTAACCATGATCGTACACCCCAGCACCAGTCATACGAGTTCTTAGCGAAACATTAGGCATTGCTTTTAACTCTTCTACAACCTTAGAAACCCAGTCTCTTATGGAAAAACCATCAATCTGTTCTTCATCTACTTGAGCGCGCCCACCCCAACCTGATTGCTGCTCTATTAGAAGTACCTTAACTCCTGTCTTTGCAGTAACTATTGCAGTCTGAAGGCCCGCCACGCCACCTCCCACAATTACAACATCATAGAATGCATGGAAATGCTCGTAAGTGCTCCCATCTTTTTCCTCAGGGGCCCTACCTAAGCCAGCTGACATTCTAATAAATGGTTCGTAAACATACTTCCAAAATGGACGAGGGTGAATAAACATTTTGTAATAAAAACCAGCAGGTAGAAATCGTGATAACCAACTATTGATCTCACCGATATCAAATTCCAGCGTAGGGAAATGGTTCTGAGAAGTCGCAGAAAGACCCTCATAAACCTCAGTCATTGTGCCGCGTTGATTAGGTTCAAAAAAATTACCAGTACCTAGATTTACCAAAAAATTAGGCTCTTCAGGTCCCGAAGATACAACCCCCCTAGGCCTATGATATTTAAATGAACGTCCCAGCAATAATCTATCATTGGCTAACAGCGCCGACGCAAGAGTATCACCCTTATAACCGGTAAACTGTTTTCCATTAAAATAGAAATTGATAGGTTTATCTGCCTGAATTAGCCTACCATTAGTGGAAAATCGTTCACTCAAAACCGAGCCCTCACTGAAGGTGCAAGAAAAATAATACTATCCTCTAGGTACATAAAATTAATCATGAAAATTCTTTCCACTTCCAACCGGGCCTTTTTGCAGAAATCTGGTTCCTAATATCAGTTGGTGGTTCTAATGTCTGCGCAAGGTATGTTCCAAAAACCTCCATAGACACCGTACAGCGGGCAGCATTAAACCACTTACCACAGCCATTTATATGCCTCCAACGTTCAAAATGAATACCTTTTGGGTTTTCACGATTAAACAGATAACTTTCAAAATCATCATCACTCGAACCTGGTCCATATCGTTTTAAATGTGCTTCGCCGCCAGCAGCTAAATCTGTTTCGTCAACAAGAACTCCACAGTATGGACACTCAAAAATTAACATATTAGCCCCCTTTAATGCGCAACACCAGCTGCTACACTTTCATCAATAAATTGGCCCTCGCGAAAGCGTGTCGCTCTAAATTCTTCTGCCAGCGGACCAGGTTCACCTTTCGCTATGAGTTCAGCCATGGCCCAGCCTGATCCAGGTATTGCTTTGAACCCCCCTGTCCCCCATCCACAATTTATAAAAATATTTTTTACTGGTGTTTTTGAGATGATTGGTGACCTATCACCGGTCATATCGACAATGCCTCCCCACCACCTTAACATCTTAAGCCTTGAAATAATTGGAAAAGTTTCAACCAATGCACGCACTGTTTCTTCAACATGATGGAATGAACCCTTTTGTGAATAATTATTGTATCCATCGGCACCGCCACCAATTACCATTTCACCTTTATCAGATTGGCTCATATATCCATGGACGGTATTTGCCATTACAACAACATCCATACACGGTTTTATAGGCTCAGATACCAGAGCCTGCAACGCGACCGACTCTATTGGCAGACGAAACCCAGCCATATCAGCCAAAACTCCAGAGTGGCCAGCGACAACCATACCAATTTTATCACATGTAATTGGACCTTTCGTTGTTTCCACACCAATGGCTTTACCATTTACAGTATTAACACCGGTTACTTCACATTGTTGAAGAATATCCATTCCCATCTCAGAACATGCTCGGGCATAACCCCAGGCCACTGCATCGTGTCTAGCTGTGCCACCTCTTGGCTGCCAAAGTGCGCCAAGTACTGGATACCTGGGTCCATCAATATTTATAATTGGGCAAAGCTTTTTGACTTTTTGGGGGCTGATAAACTCTGTCAAGACGCCTTGCAGCGCGTTCGCGTGTGCAGTCCTCTCATAGCCCCTTATCTCGTGCTGTGTCTGAGCAAGCATCATCACGCCTCTGGGGCTGAACATGATATTATAATTTAACTCTTGGCTTAAGTTTTCATACAGCGATCGGGCCTTTTCGTAGATCGCAGCAGATGGATCTTGGAGATAATTTGATCGAATTATAGTTGTATTACGCCCAGTATTGCCCCCACCAAGCCATCCTTTTTCTAAAATAGCTACGTTTGTAATACCATAATTTTTACCAAGATAATATGCAGTGGCTAATCCGTGACCGCCTGCACCAACTATGATAACCTCATAGTTTTTTTTTGCTTCGGGCGAACTCCAAGCCCTCTCCCACCCTAGATGATCTCGAAATGCCTCACGAGCGACTGCAAAAGCAGAATATTTTTTCATACAAACGAATCCATGTCCCTGTACGGCGAAATTGCAGTAAAATATGAACTGCTCTTCGTTTCAGAGCGTCACGTTGCAATAATTTTGCGCCATAAAATTAGCAATTTTTATTTTTATGCCTTTTAAATAAATTTTCAAGGGTTACATATTTTCTTAAGTTGAACTAACGAGCATCTCTTATGATTTTTTGGGCAATCACTGTTGTAATTTGCGGGATAATAGCAGTATTTTTTTATCTCAGTTTAATACAGAAGGCTCCAGAGATTACTTCTAACTCAGATTTAGAAGTCTATAAAGATCAACTCATCAATATTGATAGTGAGCTAACCAGAGGTATAATTACCGCTGATGAGGGAGAGAGAATAAAGGCTGAGGTCGGTAGGCGTATTTTAGATTTAGGTAAAAGAAAACAGTTTCCGTTTAAAAAGGAACCGAAACTTTTAGGGATTATCTTAAGTGTAAGTTTTTTGGTTATATTAGGCGTGGGGGGGGCTGTAATATATCAAGAGTTTGGCGCACCCGGATATGCAAATATATCGCAGAATCAACGCATAAAAAATGCTGATAAACTTATCAAAGGAAGGGCCACACAGGAGCAACTTTTAGCGCTTAGAATTGATGAACCAAGCTTAATAACCCCAGAAGGCAACTATGGAGAGTTAGTACAAAAATTGAGGCTTAAGGTTGCAGAGCGTCCAACAGATCTTGAAGGCTTAAAACTCCTCACCAGCATAGAAACTAAGATTGGTAATATTGATGAAGCTGTAAAATCCCAGCGACAATTCCTACAAATACTGGGAAATAATGCATCGGATCTAGATTTTTTTAATTACGCAGACTTGCTAATAAATCAAGTTGATGGAGTTGTTTCTCCTCAGGCAGATAAAGCATTGCGATCAGCACTCAAGATCAATCCACAGAATGGCGGTGCAAAATATTACGTAGGGCTGATGCTAGCGCAAAATGACCGCCCCGATCTAGCACTGCGGCTATGGAAGCAATTGCTAAGCAAAGATGACATGGAGTCTCCGTGGGTGCCCCTAATAAGGGCCGATATAGAAAGGCTTGCAGTCTTAGCGGGAGATACAAAATTTGAGTTACCAACTATAGAGGCACTTCCGGGACCAACATCTGAAGATATAGAAAATGCATCCGAAATGAGTGAAGGCGAACGAAAAGAGATGATCAAAGGTATGGTGTCCAGATTATCAGAGAGATTGTCCACCGAAGGTGGAAGCCCGAATGAGTGGGCAAGATTAATAAATGCATTGGGAATTCTTGGAGATTTAAAAAATGCTAATTCTGTCTGGGGAGAAGCAAAAACTATATTTAAAGGAAACCCTAATGCTCTCAAAATATTGAGAGATGTGGCAGACACTGTAGGCATAAAATAATGATTTATGAAAATATTTTAGATTTTAATGGATCTATATCTAAAACAACTGCCTTGATGGGTTTAGATTTGGGCAGCAAAACAATAGGAGTCGCTATTTCAGATAGCTTTAGATCAATAGCCACTCCATTAAAGACAATTAGAAGAACAAAGTTTAGCGAAGAGGTTAAAGTCTTGTTTCAGCTGATATCTGAACGAGAGATATCAGGAATTATTATTGGTTTGCCGAAAAATATGGACGGTACGGAGGGAGCGCGTTGTCAATCAACACGAGCATTTGCAAGAAATATTATTACATTTCGAGATTTTCCAATATCTTACTGGGACGAGAGATTATCAACGGTAGCTGCAGAGAAAGCGCTGCTTGAGGCGGATATTAACAGAAAACGTCGGTCTGAAGTAATTGACCATGTTGCGGCGTCTTATATCCTTCAAGGAGCTCTGGATAGACTATCACATAACATTAAAATGAATTAAGTGCTAAAATGAATAAAAATATTTGGAAAAGAAGCGAGGTAGACTCTCCGTGTATAAATATTTGTATTATTCATCCTCAAGCAAAAATTTGTACGGGATGTTTTAGAACCATTGAAGAAATTTCCAGCTGGTCAACTAAAAGTACCTTGGAAAGAAAAGAAATAATAAAAGCACTTCCTAACCGGTCATCACTACTAAAAATAAGACGTGGTGGAAGGGCAAGTCGCATAGGCAACTAACAGATTTTGAGCCAATCCTGAACCTCGTTAAGAAGTGGCCTAAAGTAAGCAACTTGCCTACTTAAGCTGTCCGGTCCTTGTTTTGAAGAAAACCACGGTGTTATTCCATGCAGTAATAAAGGGTGTAAGGCATATCCCGATCCCAAAGGACTGTTAATAACCGTCCGCTCACAATTTTCAAAACAGTGCCTTCTGGCGTTTTTATAGGTTTCTGTTACGTCAATATTTTTCCAATCAGAGGGAGAAACATTTGAAAATATTTTCGAAAACTCCTGTTGCATAATTCGATGCGACCCTTTCCACACCACTATCGGACTGGCCCCTGGATGGGTATTGTTTAGGGGGACTCCCAAAATAACACCATGCGGTTCAATCAGATAACGCCTTTTTTGTGCTCCAACTGGAAGCAGCCCGTCCACATGTGCTGCGTCTCTTTTTAGTCTATACTCAAAAGCGGACTTACTATCTCCTAGGCGTGGTCTCGGATAACCAGGGTAAATAACAGACAACTGAGCCTTATGGTAAGGTTTAAGATTAATTTTATCCAAAAACTTACTGAAAATACAAGGTAATTTTACTTCATCAAAACCACCACTTGAGTCATTTGGTAGGACATCGACACCAACAAACCAAGTTCCCTCACACTGAAGCCACTCTTCCAGCCGGCCGGGATTAGCAAGAATTTCACTTCCTTTTTCTCTAGCGCAATCGGCCCATTTTACTATCTGCTCGTCATAGTTAAACTTTACATAACCTTTATCACCAAACAGCATAACAATAACTCAAACAAAAATTCATCATCAATTTACTACATGGCAGATTTTGCATGCCAATTGTTTTTTTATAATACCTATCAGTGTGAATTAGTACTTATTTTCAAATGCCAAATTCTAAATATTTTTTAAAGTGCATCTCCTATCACTTTCTCAATTCTTTCTACGTCATCGGGATTATTTAGTTCCCAAAAAACTCTACCACGCGCTGACACTGACACGCACTTAACAAGTTGGTTATTTTCAAGAAACCTTAGCTGCTCTAATCCTTCAAGTTCCTCTAATTTCCCAACTGGCCAATCCATGTATGACTTTAAAGCATTTGGTTTATATGCGTAAATTCCAACATGATGAAATACAGGTATTTCTGCTTCAGCACTCAAATCGCATAAGTCAACAAAAGGAATAACTTCTTTAGAGAAATAAAGCGCATATTTATTAACTCCAAAAACTGCAGTTGTACCCCCAACCAAACCTTTTTTGCGATCTTCAATAAAATGGCCGTAGGTTAAACGATCAAGGCGCACAACCGGAGTTGCCATACCCGATTTATCGTCGTTACGCATTGACTCAATGAGGCTTTCGACAAACCAAGGAGGCGTAAGCGGAGCATCTCCTTGAAAGTTTATTATAAGATCCGCATCTAACTTCGCGTTATCAACCGCTTCCGCACATCTCTCAGTGCCATTCTTACATTGCGATGAAGTCATTATAACTTTTGCCCCAAAGGCTCTAACTGCAGTAGCTATTCTAGTATCATCTGTTGCAATAAAAATATCATGAATATCGTTAACTTTGCCTGCAGCCCGCCAAGTTAACTCAATTAATGATCTTTGTTCTCCATTTGGAAGTTTAAGCTCTACCAAAGGTTTACCAGGATACCGACTGGAAGCAAAACGGGCAGGTATAATTATTATAGTTTTCATAAGATACCCACTCTAAAATTGGTCATGGAAATATAAAATATTTTAAAACAGATTTGATATTCTTACAACCAATCGCTCTTTAACCACTTACAAATTAATAAGAGAGTTTTTATACTTAGTTAATTTAGTAATTGTTAATATATGCCAAGCATAAAGTTCAATAGCTTTTTCAAAGAAGAAAAAATAATTATTATTTAGATTTAAATTGACTAAGCCACTGCCGTAAATTCTTCCAAATTAACACCAGACCCGGGTAGAACACTAAATATTTCTTCACAACAATCTTCGACGACATAAGTATCTGTTTTTGCAAATAGTTTTCGCAATAGTGAATTAGTTATAAAATGCCCAGCCTTGTGACCTTCGTATTTGCCTAGTATCGGAGCCCCTGCAAGTGCAAGATCGCCGAAGGCGTCAAGCATCTTATGACGTACTGCCTCATCTTGATGCCTCATGCCGCCTGGAGACAGAACTTTATCATCTTCAAAGACAAGCGCATTACTGTAGTTTCCACCCAAAGCTAACCCATTTTCTCGCATAGTCTCAACATCTTTACTACTACAAAAAGTCCGACTACTGCAAAGCTCTTTAACAAATGATCCATTAGACATATTCAATATTTTACTTTGTATGCCTATTGCCCGGTCGTCAAACTCTATAAAGTACTCCATTTCTGGGCGCTTATGTGGGCTCAACCGCGCCCATCCAAATTCGTTTTTAAAAATCACCGGTTTTATAATCTTAATAATTCTAGACGAAGAACTTATATGGTTAAGTCCCACTTCTAATATGCCTTTTACAAAAAGAGCTGCGCTCCCATCCAAAATAGGCACTTCTTCGGTATCAAGCTCAATCAATGCATTCGTTACACCACAACCAGCTAATGCCGCCATAAGATGCTCTACAGTTGAAACCATAGTCCCATCCTCATTCTTTAATCGAGTGGACAATGTCGTATCAGAGACATAGTCCCACCTGGCTCGCACAAGAGGATTTCCTGTTACGATATCTACACGCTTAAATAAAATACCGTGATTTACTGGAGCCGGCTTCAGCGTCAGGTTGGCCAATATTCCCGAATGCAAGCCTACCCCAGAAAATGTTACTGAATTTTCAAGCGTCGTTTGCAACGTAAGACCTCTGATTTTCTTGAACTTTTACAATCTTATATCGCATTGGAACACTAAACAATTCAAACTTTGCAACTAATTGTTACAATATATGTGCATCAGATATTCAAATGCTTGTAACAGTAGAGTCCTAAAACTTCTAGTTTGCCTGCCGCCTTAAAAAAGCTGGAACCTCTATTTTTTCCTTATGATTGTCTGCTTCGTCCATTTCGACATTATTTTTATTTTCCGAAATATCTGGACGAGCCTTGGCAGGTTCATTTTGGATCGGTTCTGCAGGATTTGTACCTGCCATTTTATTAATTAAAGAGCCAATGCCAAAGCGAGGTTTATCCTTTACCTCTTTATTCTTGGAAGCGACCATAGGTTGAGAACTTAAAGCTTGATTATTTGGGGATTTTGAAACCGCGGCACGAAGACGATCAAGAGTTTGTTGAGATGGAGTGCCGGGAGGCGTTGATTGGGTTATACCAATCTGATCTTCGCTACCAACGCTATTTCGTGATCTATCGGCAGCATTTATGGACTGATTGGCATTATCTTCACCTGCGGTAGAAGGATCAAATTCCGACCGGAACAGCTTATTTTGACTTTCAAATAAGCCTGGCCCTGTTGTAGAAACATTTTCTTTCAACTCCCTGTCTTGTCTAGCATTGTCTTGCTCAACCTCACTATTTATTACTGTTCTCTCTTCGGCTGTAATTATTTTTCTGGGCGGATAATATGACACGTCTCTAGAATTTTCAGATATAGAATTAATCTTACTAATGGCATCTATACCTGTTGCCACTACAGACACTCTCATAACCCCTTCCAAATTAGGATCAAGGGTTGACCCAACAATTATGTTAGCTTCAGGATCAACTTCTTCTCTTATCCTATTTGCTGCTTCGTCCAATTCAAAAAGAGTTAAATCATAACCACCTGTTATGTTTATGAGCACACCCCTTGCTCCTTTAAGACTAATTTCATCAAGTAATGGGTTAGCAATTGCTTTTTCTGCCGACTGGATTGCTCGGTCTTCACCGTCAGATTCCCCAGTTCCCATCATAGCCTTACCCATCTCATCCATCACTGCCCGAACGTCGGCAAAATCTAAGTTTATAAGGCCTGGGCGAACCATTAAATCTGTTACACCTTTCACTCCCTGATATAAAACATCGTCTGCCATACTAAAGGCTTCTGTAAAGGTGGTTTTTTCCGTCGCTATCCTAAACAAATTCTGGTTTGGAATAATAATTAGGGTATCGACCATTTTCTGTAGCGCGTCCACACCCTCCTCAGCCTGCCGCATGCGCTTTACACCCTCAAATTGGAATGGTTTTGTTACTACACCAACTGTAAGAACACCCAACTCTCTAGCAGCTTGAGCTATTATAGGAGCTGCTCCTGTACCAGTGCCTCCGCCCATTCCAGCAGTTATAAAACACATGTGAGATCCAGCCAACTGGTCGACAATTTGCTCGATACTCTCTTCGGCGGCAGCTGCTCCAACTGAAGCTCTAGCGCCAGCACCCAAACCCTCTGTAACTTTTACACCAAGCTGTATCTTACTATTTGCATGGCTTTGCTGAAGAGCCTGAGCATCTGTGTTTGCAACGACAAAATCAACACCGTCCAAACTTTTCTCAATCATATTATTGACAGCATTGCCCCCAGCACCGCCAACACCACAAACAGTTATTCTAGGTCGCAGATCATTCTGCTCTGGAATTGATAAATTTAAAGTCATTGTCAGGTCCGCCTGTTATCTGCTGATGAATTTGCTTTTTTATTTTTAATAGTGACTCGTTTATAACTCGCAATTTATAAAAGGTCACTAAAAAACGACAAAAACACACATTATATAGTATCTAACAGATTTTATTCATCGTTATTTTGATACCAATGCTATATATGGACACTACCAATTCTCACGAAGCCAACGTACTGCTTTTCTTACCGATTTAGATGAGTAACTTGCGCTAGGAAGCTCGAAATCCCACCATTCATCCTGTGGATGCGCTGCGAAAAGAGCTAACCCGACTAAAGCTGAACAGCTTGATCCTGAGTACGCCTGAGGTAATCGATGAACTCTAAGCGGTCGGCCTAGTCGAACTTGTTGGCCGAGTATTCGACTTGCAAGTGTATCTAAACCTGGTATCTGGCTAGACCCTCCAGTCAAAACAAATTTTTGACTTTTAAGTTCATAAAACCCGGCTATTTGTAACTGAGCCCTAACTTCCTCTAAAATTTCTTCAATACGCGGTCTCATAATTCCTATAAGTTCACTGCGGGTTACTTTACGACGGTCATGTTCCCAATCACCCGTTTCACCTCCAATCTCAATCAAATCGCGATCATCTATACCTGTGGCCATCAAACCGCCATTCATAGTCTTAATCTTTTCCGCTAACGCCATAGGAATCTGAAGACCAAGCGAAATATCCCGGGTCACATGGTTACCACCCAAAGCTATTGAGCCAGAAAAAATCATATGCTTCTTCAAAAAAATGGAATAACTAGTAGAACCTCCACCGAAGTCGATACAAACTGCCCCTAGCTCCTGTTCGTCTTCTACCAAGGCTGATCGGCCAGATACATAAGCAGCAGAGGCTACACCGGCCAACTCTAAATCACACCTTTTGACACAATAGGCTAAGTCCCTTACTGTCTTAGCTCTAGCAGTTAGCATATGCAGATCTACGTCTAAATTATTTCCAATTTGCCCCCTAGGGTCCACAAGCCCTGATCTATAATCCAATGCGAAGTTAACTGGCTGTGCGTGCAATATTTCTCGTCCATCACCAAAGTCAGGCACATCACAAGAGCTTAAAACCCTGGCTATATCTTCATCGCGAACCATTTGATTTTCAACTGTAATATTCCCGTTTAACCCATATGAACGTGGGTCACCCCCTGAAAAACATGCTATTAAATGATCAACGCGTAAATTCGCCATTTTTTGAGCAGATTGCAAAACTGTTCGGATAGCCTTCTCCGCTTCCTGCATCGAGGATATTTCTCCGAATTCAACCCCACGAGACCGCGTAATCGCAGAACCTACAACTTGAAAAGATGTCTGACCAGCCAAAGATCCTACTTGATCAGACGCAATGCTCGAGTCAAGTCCATCAAAGCGCAGTATCAAACATCCAATTTTTGAGCTGCCAAGATCAAGGATAGCTAGTGCACCACGTTGTAATGCAGCTTGACGCATAGCTCTCATAGCCCGCTGCAGTTCATAAAAATCAGCCATTATTACAAATCTCCATTACTATTGGTCCTCAAGGGGTCAACCGAAACTGTATCCACCCTTACAGTGGGACGTACCACTAGTCTCATATCAATATTTGAGAGCCTACCTGACAATAATGAGCCAGCCTCATTCATCAACATCAAGCGATCAAACGCTGCCAAAAACTCTCTTTGAGGGAGCATAATTCTGACATTATTTTCTAAGATAAGATCCCAACGTCGTTCCCCTACCCTTATGAAAGCTCTCACATGATCTTTAAAATATTCATTAGCCTGCATTAAACTTGAAATTTCTGAAACTACGAGATTAGCAGCCTCACCGACGACTAATGGAAGTTTGGGATAATCTACTCTTGAATTTGCTATTCGTATGAAACTGCCTGTCTCATCAATTACCGACATGACATTGTCTTTTCGCCATATAAAAGCAGGCGATTTCTCTGTGACATTAATTTGCAGTACGCCACCTACTGATATTTTAATTGCAGCGGAAGCAACTGCTGGAATCTCATTCACAACTTTGTGAAGATATTTTATGTCTAGATCGAAATAACTTACCGGAAAATCCAGCGGTAGTATTTCTCTTATTTCGTTTGCTAACTCGTCCGAAGAACCGTCAATAGACGCAACTTTTATCATAAATTCGGGCCTTTCAACGAACGCAAGTTTTAAGTCTTTTTTGATCGCACTGATATTTTCCCAAACATTAATATTTATAAACAATCCTAAAGTTGCACAAAAAATTAAAAGTGATGGAAAGCCTAAAGTAAAAATTAACCGCAATCGTGGTATTAGCATTAACCGCATTATACGATATGCAATCCGTGAAGGAGCCGGATCAATATTACCTCTGACTTTTTGCCTTAGCGATCGCACGATGCATCCTCCACCAACCACTTGCAGAGCTCACCAAATTTAACACCACAAATCTCAGCCTGCTCTGGGACAAGGGAAGTAGGCGTCATACCAGGTTGCGTATTTATTTCTAATAAAATCAATCCATCCACCCCTAACTTTTCATTCCAACGAAAATCCGCCCTACTTATACCCCTACAGCCAATCACTTGATGCGCGCTTAGAGCGTACTCTAAGCATTTATCCTGAATTTCACGTGGAATTTTGGCAGGTACTTCATGAAACGATCCACCATTTTTGTATTTAGCATCGTAATCGTACCATTCTTGTGTAATTATATCGGTGACAGCTAAGGCTTTCTTGCCCATTACCGTTACTGTAAGTTCTCTTCCTGCAATATATTCCTCAACCATCACAGTTTTTGGCATTTCTGTAGGCATACAAAGTGGCGGGTCCTCTCTTGGATTCACAAAATAAACTCCAATAGAAGAACCTTCATTTATTGGTTTCACCACATAGGGCTTTTGAAGCGGATGTGATTTTATTAAACTTGATTTATCGACCGTAAAACCTGGTGCTACAGGTAACCCAAAACTAGAAAAAACATGTTTACATTTCTGTTTGTCCATCGCCAAAGCAGAAGCCATCACTCCAGAATGAGTATATGGAATTCTCAACCATTCCAGTACCCCCTGTATAGAACCATCCTCGCCCCATCGCCCATGAAGAGCATTAAAAACCACATCAGGTCTCAACTGTGATAATCGCTGAACAATATCATGCCCAGCATCAAGCTCTAAAACCTCAAAACCCTCATCCCTCAAAGCTGCTGAACATGCCTGTCCAGAAACGAGCGACACCTCCCTTTCTAAGGAGTGACCACCCATTAATAAAACAACTTTGGGACCTTTTCCGCTCGAAATGCCCATCGCCTCACTTGCCCTTTACAGGCTTTTGCGTCTTTTTTTAGACGTCATTCTCAAGGATCTCCGACCCTAATAATTTCCCACTGTAAATCAATTCCCGAATTTTGGAACACCTTTTTTCTTACCAACTCGCCTAATTTCTCTAATTCTGAAGCGGTAGAACCGCCAATATTAGTTAGAAAATTTGGATGCTTTTCATGCATTTTAGCTGCACCCATCGTAAAACCCCTAAGGCCTGCATCTTCAATTACCTTCCACGCTTTTAAATTATGGTTTTCATTAACCGCTCCTGAACTTGAGTATCCACAAGGATTGCGGAAGGTACTACCAGCAGTAATATCATTGGTTGGCTGCTCACCATCTCGTTTTTCTTTTTGAAGGCGCATTTTTTCGTGCAATCGGTCGACTTCCCCCAAGGGCGGTGAAAAAGTTACTTCAACAACAACAAGATCAGTCGGTAAGTCTGTGTTTCGGTATGAAAATAAAACATCAGACTTTTCCAGCTTAACCAAATCACCACTGCGGTTCACTGCCTTGGCAGATACGAAGTAGTCTGAAGTATATTTTCCATAGCAACCCGCGTTCATTTTTAATGCCCCTCCTATAGAGCCAGGAATTGTTCGCAGGAATGTTAAATCATAACCGTGATCGGCAGCTTTGCGGGCAACAAATGAGTCTAAAGCAGCCGCGCCTGCCACTACTAAACCATTTAAAAACTCAACAGAGTTAAATCCTCTACCCAACCTTATCACAACACCCTTTAAGCCCCCATCACGTACAATTAAATTAGACCCAACTCCTATTGGAAAAAGTGATGTGCTATCAGGTAATTTTGATAAAAAATTCATTAAATCCTTTAAATCTGCGGGCTGGAAAAAAAATTCCGCCGGACCCCCTACCTTCAACCAGGTAAGGTCAGAAAGTTTCTGGTTTTGAGTAAATTTGCCTCGAGTTTTGGGGAAGTCTATAACCATATTAAAACCCACCGTGTAACAGTTTTGGGAGGGCACTAGCCCAAGAGCTTATTGACCCAGCACCTAAACATATAACAACATCACCCGGTTTGGCATTAGCAGTTACTATTTGTGATAATTCTTCTAAATTAGAGACAGAAATCGCATGTCGATGACCGTGCCGAAGTAAGCCTGAAACAAGATCATCTCTACTTGCACCAGGAATTTTCTCCTCTCCAGCAGAATATACATCTGCAATTGCAACTATATCGGCATCATTAAAACAAGAACAAAAATCTTTAAAAAGAGCATTAAGTCGAGTGTATCTATGAGGCTGATGAACCGCTATAATACGCCCAGAACTTATCTGCCTTGCTGCACGTAGCACAGATGATATCTCAACTGGATGATGGCCGTAATCGTCTATAAAGGTAATGCCGTTTAATTCTCCAACCTTTGTAAACCGACGATTAACCCCTTTAAAACCTGCTAAAGCCATACGAATTTTATTACCGTCAAGACCAAGATGATGAGCTACTGCGATTGCACCCAGGGCATTTAAGACGTTATAATCACCAGGCATGGGAAGTACACAACCTTTAATCGTAAAATTCTCTTTCTGGAATTTTACATCAAAATGCGCTTCTCCCTTAATATACTTAAGGTTCACAGCCTTTACGTCGGACTGAGCATTAAAGCCAAAAGTTTTAATTCGGCGATCAGAAATTTTGCCAATAAGTTTTTGCACCTCTGGGTGGTCACTACAACAGATTGCGACACCATAAAAAGGGATTTTAGAGATGAAATCCAAAAACCCTTTTTTTAATGCTTCAAAGTCACCCCAATGCTCTAAATGTTCTGGGTCTATATTCGTCACGACAGCAATAGTTGCGGGTAGTCTCGTAAAAGTACCGTCACTTTCATCAGCCTCTACAACCATCCATTCACCGGTTCCAGCCCTTGCATTAGAACCATAGGCATGAATTATTCCTCCATTTATAACTGTCGGATCAAACCCACCTTCATCTAACAAAGTAGCGACTAAAGTGGTAGTCGTTGTTTTCCCGTGAGTGCCGGCGATTGCTACGTTTGACCTCATTCTCATCAGCTCCGCGAGCATTTCTGCTCTACGGACAACCGGCAAACCAACGGCGCGAGCATGCCTCAGCTCAGGATTGTCCTTATTTATTGCCGACGAGATTACTACGACTACTGCATTCTCAAGATTATCACTATCATGACCAACATTTATGCAAGCACCCATTTCCTCTAATCGCGAGGTAATTTCTGTTTTCCTCAAATCAGAACCTTGAACTGAGTAACCATGATTAATTAAGATCTCTGCGATGCCTGACATGCCTATGCCACCAATACCTATGAAATGTATCGGGCCAATTTCTACAGGAAACTTCGTAGACACATTCACTCGAGTGTTCCCTTCTTGATAGACAAGCTAGTCGGTTTCCACCCATCTTTCTTTTGTATAACCAGATTTACGATTAATTCAGACAGTAGTGTAACAGAGTTTTTAGAAGATCTTTCTAAAGCAGCTGCAGCCATTGCTTCAGCGGCTTTAGGAGAGGACAAAAATTCAGAAACACAAACTGAAAGCCTCTCCACAGTAAAATCGTCTTCAATTATGCTGATCGCTGAATTCACACTTGTCATACTCAAAGCATTCGCCGATTGTTCGTCTCTTAAAGCAGATTTTAATGGAACCAAAATTGAGGGACGACCTATTGTAGCGATATCAGCGATCGAAGAGGCCCCTGAGCGACTTATCACTAACTGAGCCTCGGAAATACGCCTAGCCACATCATCGAAAAAGCTGGACACCTCTGCTCTGATATTACCCTCAGAGTACAGCTCAACTACTCTCTCTTTATCTTCAGGTCTAGCCTGATGCGTAACTTGTAAATTTTTTTTGTCTTTTTCAGACAATGATGATAGCGCAACAGGAACTATGTCAGACATAATTCTAGCACCCTGGCTACCTCCAATAACCAAAATATTAATTGGATAGTCACCAGGAGGAATATAAGGAGAGTCCTTAAATTTCAAAACAGAATTTCTGACAGGATTTCCAATATAACCAGCGTTTTTGGTAGTAAAATTCTCTGGCAAAATACCAAAAGCTACGAAATCTACCCTTTTCGCAAAGAGCTTATTAACTCGCCCTAAAACTCCATTTTGCTCATGTAGAATTGTTGGAATACGCAAGATAAGAGCCGCTAAAACAGCAGGAATACTTGGATAACCTCCAAAGCCAACGACACAATCTGGCTTGTTACTTTTAAACCATAATACTGACTGCAAAACTCCATACAATATAATGATAGGCACTAATAGTTTCCCGAAAATTGACGCACCGGAAAATGTAGCAGACTTAATTATCGAAACATCTACATCGGATGGAAAGTTATTGGTATATCTAGCACCTCTTCGGTCTGTTGATAATTTTACTTGCCAGCCGCTTGATATCATCTCCTCCGCAAGCGCCTGCGCCGGAAACATGTGACCTCCCGTTCCACCAGCTGCCAAAACAAGCATTCTAACATTCATAACTTAATGCCCATTAAAAATATCACCTATATCTTTTTGTGGCCTAGCCCTTGTTAATGCGAGAAGCATTCCGAGCGTGATACCCATGGCGATTATCGAAGAACCTCCATAGCTAACGAAGGGCAATGTCATACCTTTAGCAGGGAGCAATCTTACCGCCACGCCGACGTTAATAATGGCCTGAACGCCAAACATCGCTACTAAGCCCGAACCAGCCAAGCGGACAAATGCATCTCTCTCCTTTAGAAGCCTTGTTAGAGAAATCAGAACGATCCAAGTGTACAGCAAGATGATCAAAACTACCAAAAGTAATCCATATTCTTCAGCAGCAACTGAAATTATAAAATCTGTGTGTGCATCTGGCAAGGACCACTTAACCTGACCCTCACCAACACCCACCCCAAAAAAACCGCCTTCTTGTATTGCATTAGTTGCATAGCCTAACTGAGTCCGAGGATCGATATCAGGCATCAAGAAACCATCTATTCGTTTTGCAAAATGCTCAGACAGCGAATAGGCCATTGACCCCGCCATCACGACCATTACTGCTAAGATTGCAAGCAATATAAATGACGCGCCGGCTATGAAATAGACTACTCCCCAACCAAACAGTATAAGACACGCCTGACCAAAATCTGGCTGTATAACTAATAAAGCTACTACAATCATCGTAATGAAAAACGACCAAAGCCGTCCTGGCGGCCCATTAATTTGACCACTCGCCGATATTAACCAGGCCACGGTAACTATAAATCCCGGCTTTAGAAACTCTGAAGGCTGAATTGATGCAAAACCCAGCCCATACCACCTGATAGCACCCTTACCGAAATCAGTACCAAAAAAGGGCAATAAGATCAGCGCAACAAAACATCCTAAAAACCCTATTACGCCAAGCCTTCGAACAACTTTTGGTGACATCATAGAGAATACCACAAGAACAATTAGCGCAAGCGATCCAAATATCGCCTGTCGATATACATAGTGAAAGGGCTGTAATCCATTTTTCTCCGCCAAAGGTGGCGATGATGCGAGACCCAATAATAAGCCAATGCTGAAAAGAATAAACACGGCAGTAAGAACTGACTTATCTAACGTTCGCCACCATCTGGAAAGAACCGCCTCACCATCCACAGCTCCGGAGGAACCATATGCCATTTCTGTCATTTTATCTGCCTAGCACTGCCCGTTGTCTCATTTTCTGAGATCTCTTAAATAAGTTTACTAATTTTTTTAAAAAATACCAGTATTACTTTGTTTTAAATCAATAATCAGATACCAAAAACACCACATTTATACAGTTTTACTTTTTTTTGCACCTTCGATGACCCTCTCTACTTGAAAAATAAAGTCTTCACCACGACGCTCGAAATTATCATATTGATCAAAACTTGATGCTGCGGGGGCTAATAAAACTACGTCACCAAGCGATGAGTCTTCGGTGGCCTTTTCCACTGCTTTTTTCATATTTTCACAAATTACAGATTCACATTCTAACTGTTTTGATATACTTTCCGCTTCCACGCCTATTATATAGGCTCGCTTAACCATTTGAGTTGACGCATTTAATCGTGATAAACCGCCATCTTTTTGCTCACCCCCACAAATCCAACGGATATTATTGTAGGCGTTCAATGACATCATAGCGCTGTCAATGTTAGTAGCCTTGCTGTCATTAACAAAAGTTACCCCGTTAAAAACTGCAATCTTTTGCGAACGATGCGCCAACCCCGTAAACGTTTTCATCGCCTCAGCAACTTTTCGGGGTGAAAAACCAATTACCCTACAAACAGCATAAGCGTTAGCCGCATTCTGGTAACTATGAAGACCGACAAAATTATCAAAATACTTTAGATCAATCGAATTTGCCTGTCTTCCTTTTTGATTTTCGACTAACTTTGTACCGTCACAAAAAACAGACCAACCAAATTTACGTAATGGATTTTTGACCGAAACTCGAATTACACTTGCATCTTGTGTACTTACAGAAAGTTCTTGGGCTAGTTGAAGCCCCTCTAACTCATCTACACCAATTATAGAATAATCCGGGCATCCCTCAGCGAATAGGCGACGCTTTGAAGCAAAGTACCCCCCAAAGCCTCCATGACGCTCAAGATGATCAGAGCTAATATTGGTGAAAACAGCAACATCGGGTGATAACGTTCTCGCAACTTCAATTTGAAAAGATGACAATTCAAGTATAATCACCTCACTATCGCTGGGCGGATTAATATCCAATACTCCGCGTCCAATATTACCTGCAAGCTGCACTTTATATCCTAGCGTTGAGATAATATGATGTAATAACGAAGCCGTGGTAGACTTTCCATTAGATCCGGTAACTGCAATAATTTTGGGGAGCACCGCAAAAGTACTCCAACTTTTAGTTGCGATAGATTGAAAGAAAAGCCCAACATCGTTATCGACCAAAACACCAGCAGAAATAGCGGAAGAAACTATGGGATGTGGTGAAGGGAAATGATACGGTATTCCTGGACTTAAAATTAAGCGATCTATGCATTCCCAATTAAAATCTGAGATAGGATTTTTTACTTGAAAGCCTTTGGCTTTGGCTAAACTTCTAGTCTCGCCATCATCATCCCAACAGATGACATTAGCACCACTCGCAACCAAAGCTTCAACAGAAGCCGTTCCAGACCGTCCTAGACCTAAGACCACGTAATTTCGATTACTACATCCCTGTAATTTTATCACAGGCAACCCCTTAGCTATATGATTTTGAACCCAAATTAGTTATTTACAAACATTTATTACGCTAATCACCTTACTTTCAATGTTGCCAATCCTACCATTGCGAGAATAAGTGAAATTATCCAAAAACGAATTACTATCTGAGGCTCTGCCCATCCTTTTTTCTCAAAGTGATGATGTATTGGTGCCATTAAGAAAACTCTCTTACCAGTCATTTTGAAGTAAACTACTTGTATAATGACAGAGAGAGCCTCAACAACGAAAAGACCACCCACAATTGCCAAAACTAATTCATGTTTGGTAACAACAGCAATAGCACCAAGAGCACCTCCCAAGGCCAATGAGCCCGTATCACCCATAAAAACAGCAGCTGGAGGTGCATTATACCAGAGAAAACCTAATCCAGCACCAAAAACTCCAGAGCAAAGAATTAATATTTCCCCAGTGCCGTTTACATAATGAACATCCAAATATTCGGTAAAGTCTACTCGTCCAACAGCATAAGAAATTATTCCTAGTGCCCCAGCTGCGATCATTACTGGCATAATTGCCAACCCATCTAAGCCATCTGTTAAATTTACGGCATTCGCTGATCCAACAATAACAATTATTGCAAATGGAACGAATAAAAATCCAAGATCAATTAGCAAATTCTTAAAAATCGGCAATGCTAACCGATTTTGCAATGCTTCTGGATGTATGCTCGAAATAAAATAAGCGGCTACTGCCGCCACAAAAAAACCAGATAATAGGCGTATTTTGCTTGATACACCCTTTGGGTTCTGACGACTTACCTTAAGATAGTCATCAATAAATCCGATACCACCAAAGCAAATTGTAACAAAGAGAACTATAATGACATAATTATTATCAAGCCTAGCCCACATCACTGTGGAAAAAACCAATGCTGATAAAATAAGCAACCCACCCATTGTAGGAGTTCCTGACTTTGCTGAATGAGCTTCAGGACCATCGTCACGAATGGGTTGTCCTTTACCCTGTCTACGCCGCAGCACATTAATTAATGGCCGACCAAAAACAAAGCCGAAAATTAAGGCAGTAAAAAAAGCTCCACCGGCTCGAAAAGTGATGTACCGAAAAAGATTAAAAAAATCTCCACCATCTGATAGCGCAGTAAGCCAATACAACATTTATAGTTCCCTTTTACTAACCAGAACTTCGTTCATCTTTTCATACTCCGTATTGCATCAATTAAGGAAGATAATCCAACACTCTTTGAAGATTTCACTAAAACTATATCACCATTTCGAATGATATTTTCCAAATCAGAAATTAATTCATTTTTATTGCGATAATGACACCCTTTTTTATCCAAAGGTAGTTTGCTGTGTAGATGATGCATCAAGGGTCCCAAAGTATGTATGATATCAATATTGGCTAATTCTGGCCAAAAACTTATTTCTTCGTGAAGCAAAACTTCTTTCATTCCTAGCTCCAACATATCACCTAATAAAGCCACCCTTCTATTCCCAACTATACTTTTCTGAGTCAAAAGTTTTAGAGCAGCTTTCATTGAAGAAGGGTTTGCATTGAAAGCGTCGTCTATCAAAAAAATATAACCTGATGGTAACGCAACTTGTTCCAGAGAGCCTCGTCCGTTAGATGGTTTCCATTTCTCCAGATCATGGGTAGCCTTATCGATATCACCTCCTAGACGATCAACACAGAGCAAAACACCCAAAGAATTATCTGCAAAATGAGAGCCAAGTGAATTTAAACTAAATTCTAATTTTCTATCCTTAAATTCACAACGCACCTCTATTCTGCCATTTGAATTTTGAATTTTTTTTGCTTTAATATCACTACTCAACCCACCAAAAGAAACAAACTGTTTGCCATTTTTTACAGTTTGTTTTTTCAATATTTCGTAACCAGGGGTTCCAGCATTTAACACAGCAACTCCATCACTTTTTAAACCTTTAACGATTTGAGCTTTTTCGTGAGCAATTCCCTTAATATCTTCAAACGCTTCTAGGTGAGCTTTTCCAATTGCAGTTACAAATACTACATCCGCAGAAGTCATTTTCGCTAATGGCTCAATCTCACCAGGTTTATTCATTCCAATTTCCACAACGGCGTAAGTCGCATCAATTGGCAAGTTGGCTAATGTCAGCGGAACTCCAAGATGATTATTAAAACTGGCAGGTGCGGCGTACGTTTTTCCCTGACACTCTAAAATAGTTTTGAGCATATTTTTAGAGGAAGTCTTTCCAACTGAACCTGTTATGGCAACCAATTTTGCTTGGCTTCTGTTTCTTCCATATTTACCCAAGCCCTCAAGTGCTTCCTGAACGCAGGGAACCAAAAGTAAAGGAGTGCTCGAAGATATGCTTGATGGAATATGATCAACCATAGCCGCCTTCGCCCCCAAATTTATAGCGTCATTGATAAAACTATGACCATCACGTGCTGCCTTTATCGCAACAAATAATTCGTCCGTTTTAATTGATCTGCTATCTATAGAAACTCCTGCAACACCATCATTCCCCCATTCACCCAATAAATCACCTGCTGTAGCTTCAACTAAATCAGTTTGTGACCAAAGCATCATACTACTCCATCTAATGCTTCAACAGATATCGATGCTTGCTCGGCATCATCAAAGGGAAGAACATCCTCGCCTATTACTTGTCCAGTTTCATGTCCTTTTCCACATATCAACAAAGCGTCACCCACATCTAGCATATCAACAGCTCTCAGAATTGCTTCCGCCCTATCCCCACATTCATGACTTATGCCTGGACCAATGCCCTTTATTATCATTTGCCGAATTTTTGCTGGATCTTCACTTCTAGGATTATCATCCGTAACGATCACTACATCAGCGGTTTTAGACGCTGCAAGTCCCATAAGAGGCCTTTTAGACTGGTCCCGATCTCCACCTGCCCCTATAACTGCTATTATCCTTCCAAATACGTGCGGTCTGAGTGAAGTAATTGCTGTCTCTATTGCGTCAGGAGTATGGGCGTAATCTATAAAAACATTTGCGCCATTTGCTCTTGAAGCAGCAAGTTCCATACGCCCTTTAACTGTTAATAAATTATGAAGGACACTGAAAACATCTTGTGGATCTGAACCAAGAGAAATAACCAATGCAGCGGCCATAAGGACATTTTGAGCTTGGAAACCACCTATTAAATTTAATCGTTTTTGATAAAGTTTTCCGTCGTATTCAAAGAAAACATTCTGACCAGAACTATCAAAGCTTTGTTTTTTTAATTTAATATTCGGCTCCCCGGATACTCCCAAAGTGACAACTGAATGACCCATTGCTTTGAGTTCTTCCCCAAATACTTTTATTCTCTTGTCATCTTCATTAATTACGGCAGTCTTATCACTTGCAAGAAGCTGTCGAAACAATAATGCTTTTGCGTCAAAATACTCATCTAGAGATTCATGATAATCCAAATGATCTTGAGAAAAATTAGTAAATCCGGCTCCAGAAAACTGAACACCATCTAAACGGCTTTGATGAAGGCCGTGGCTTGATGCTTCCAACGCAACATGTTCTATACCATTCGATTTTAATGTTGCGAGCAACTCATGCATTTCCAATGCGTCAGGCGTTGTGTGCTTTAGAGGGTACGTCCAAGATCCAAGAACTCCAGTGGTTCCGATACTTACAGCCTTTATATCTAAATTATTCCAAATTTGCTGACAGAAACTAGACACAGATGTCTTACCATTCGTACCTGTAACTGCAACTATGTTAGAAGGCTGTTTATCAAACCAAAGTGCAGCACAGCGGGCTAAGGTTTCTCGTGGCTTCTCTACCACAATAAAAACAACATCTATCGACTTTGAAGTGCTTAAATAATTGGAATACCCTCTTTTATCGGTAAGAATGGCACAAGCACCAGCTTGAATTGCGGAAGGCGCAAAACTAATACCATGCGAATTTAAGCCAGGCAGTGCCGCGAACAGGAAGCCCTTACGCACTTTTCTGCTATCATGGGTAAGTCCATTGACAGTAATGTTTTCACCGCTTTGAGGAGTAAGACCTAAATCGGACAATGTTTTTTTTTGCAACTTCATAGAAAATACATGCTTTTAGTTCGATTATGATACGATTACCTTAGTTCATTTTTGCAGGCAAAACTTTAAATAATGGATCTTGATTATTTTCAGGCCTCAATCCCAGTAGTGGCGCTATTCTAGTAATTATTTCTGCCGCCACGGGTACGGCTGTCCATCCAGCAGTACGCCTAGCTTCTTCCCCAGTCGTATCTTCAGGTTCATCCATTGTTACAACCAAAACGTACTTAGGATCACCTGCTGGAAACAATGCTGCAAAATTTGTTATGACCTTATCGTCATAATATCTCCCTGTAGGGCTTGGCTTATCAGCAGTACCAGTTTTACCAGCCACTGGATAACCCGGCACCTCCGCCATTGTGGCAGTACCGTCTGTAACAACGCTTCGTAACATAGAAAGAGCTTGCTTGGAGACTGCTTCAGAAATGACCCTTTCGCCATATTTCTGGTTTTCCTGTATTTGAAGTGTTGGGGTCACCCTGTAACCACCATTGCCTATCGAAGCATAAGCGGCGGCTAAATGGAGAGGTGTAGCTGACAAACCGTGTCCATAAGAAATAGTCATTGTTGACAATTCAGACCAGTTTTTGGGAAGCAGTGGCTTGCCTCCAGACGCTTCTACCATTTCTAGAGGTACAATATCAAAAAATCCTAATGATTTTAAAAATTTTTGCTGCTCAATAGAGCCTATTTCTTGAGCAATTCGAGCAGTTCCAATATTTGAAGATTTAGAAATTACCTTTTTGACTGGCAATTCAGATCCGTAATTATGGAAATCTCTTATCTTAAATTTACCCCATCTGAGCGGACCACTTACATTAATCATAGTTTCAGGAGAGACTATTTTAAGCTCAAGTGCCTGAGCTATTGCAAAAATTTTAAATGTAGACCCCAATTCATATACGCCTTGGATTGCCCTGTTAAATAATGGGCTATTTGCTGGATCACCAGTAGCCGGTAATTTCGGCCTATGATTAGGATCGAAGTCAGGGAGTGATGCCAAAGAAATTATTTCCCCATTATTAATATTCATCAAAATAGCAGCAGCTCCCTTGGCATTAAGAAGAGACATTCCACTACCCAACACGCTTTCCACAGCTGCCTGCACGGACAAGTCGATGGAAAGCTTAAGAGGATCGACTGATATTGATGGTTTCCTCAATCTTTCGTCAAATGTTTTTTCTACACCAGCAACTCCAATCACCTCAGCAGAGTGCACTCCCTCTCGCCCAAAGCTCGCACCGCCAAGAATATGAGCAGCCAATCTTCCATTTGGATAAAGTCGCATTTCTCGTGGGCCAAATCGCAATCCTGGATCTCCTAAATCATGAACCGCTTGATAGGCCTCTGGACTAATGCGTTTTTTAATCCAGAGAAACTTTCTTTTACCCGTAAAGTCTTTGTAGAGCTTATCTGCCTCCAGATCTGGGAAAATTTTTACAAGCCCATCTGCTGCTTTTCTGGGATCTGTTAAATGAGCAGTTTCGGCATAGAGCGAATGAGTGTCCAGATTTGTAGCTAAAATTCGTCCACGCCTGTCGATAATATTTGCTCTTTGGGCAATTATTGATGAGCCTATTGACTGAATTTGAGTCTCTTGAGGATCAGAGGCTGCCAGGTGCCCCATTCGAATGACCAATACGCTATAAAGACAGAAAAAAACTGCAGCAAGCACTACCAGACGGCTTTTTGCCTTTATATGCTCACGGCTATCAATCTCATGGTTACGTTGTCTCGTATTCTCTTGCTCAATGGCATCAGTGGTTTCGCCCCTTTGTCTGGCCGCAAGCACCTTACCAAGTGGCCGCAGAGGTATTCGGCCACTTGAATTAATCATTGTTGTATAACCTGACTTCAGATTGAGATAGCTGTGGATTAAAACTAGAACTCCACTTAATATTATTTGTTCTGATGTTTAACCGGCTAAACTCCTCAAAATTTGACGCACTAATTGGGCCTAATTTTAATTGATCAAAGCCGAGGTTTGTTAGATGAATAAGACGCTCAGGTCTATTTAAATATGCCCACTCCGCTTTAAGCACAGCCAATTTTGCTCTAGCTTTGCCAAGTTCCGTTTGTAACTCCTCTGATTTTTTCATAGCGGTCTGGGTTTTTACATTCTCCTGATAAGCCCAATATGCGAGTGTAATAACCAAACCAAATGTGATGATGTAGAAAAAGTTACGCATTATACTTTCCTTCAAGTAATGGAACACCAAGTTGACCCGGCAAAAGATTTGGCCCCGGCTCAGAACTCAATCTTTTCGCCATCCTGAGTTTTGCCGATCTTGACCTGGGGTTTTTCGAAATTTCTTGATCTGGAGGAATAATTGCCTTCCGATTGACGATTTCAAAATGCTTTTCTTCAGTTTTTAATTCTGGAGCATATCTGTTGGAATTTCCTGCTGAACCACTGCGAAGTTGAAAAAAACGTTTTACGATCCTGTCCTCTAAGGAGTGGAAGGTTACTATTGCTAATATGCCTCCAAAACAAAGTGCTTTCTCTGCGGCAAATAATGCTGTGTACAGCTCGGTGAATTCATCATTAGTCGCTATTCGGAGAGCCTGAAATGATCGCGTTGCAGGATGACTTTTGCCAGGCTTTTTTCTTGGCAAACAATCCTCAATTACACTGGATAGATCCAGCGTAGAAGTAAAAGATTTCTCAGCCCGCCTAGTAACAATGGCTTTTGCAATGCGACGGCTCGCTCTTTCCTCACCAAAAAAATACAGCATATTTGCTATATCACTTTCAGTTAAATTGTTTATCAGGTCAGCAGCACTTGCACCGCTTCCAGACATTCGCATATCCAAGGGGCCATCTTTCATAAACGAAAAGCCACGAGCAGCCTCATCTATTTGCATTGAGGAAAGGCCCAAATCTAGCACTATTCCGTCTAGATTAGAGCCATAGGCACCTAAATTAGAGAATTTATCGTTGTGCAATTGAATTCTGTTTGCGTAGCTGCTTGTCCACTTCTTTGCTAACTCAAAAACACTAGGATCCCTATCTATTGAAATTACGTTCTCAGCCCCTGCATCAAGTAGCGCCCGAGTATACCCACCGGCACCAAAAGTACCATCTAGCCAGCAACCTGTTACTGGCGAAATCAAACTTATGATAGAGTCAATTAGAACAGGGGTATGCGGTGAGTTAGAAACAGAAAACTGCATATTACTCATCAATTTTACGGTCCGAAGCGTCTAAATAGATCAGAGGATCAAAGTCTTCTGGCAAAGACTGCAACCAAGCGTTAGTCTTTTCTTGATCCTGCTGAAAGGTTTCTGGGCTCCATATTTGAAATGTATCACCGGAAGCAATAAAATACGCTTCTGCCTTAATTCCTATTTTTTCTCGTAACCTCTGAGGAATTACTAACCTGCCAGTATCATCTACCGAGGTCGGAAAGCTCTGGCCATGGAATAGCCTCTCAAGCATTTTTCGCTGAATTGACCCCCTAGGCAAGTCATTTATTTTTTCATCGACTTCATCAATTGCGTCAATCGTGTAGCACTCAAGAAACTTTTTTCTGTTGTCACCGTAAACAATAACGAGCTCAGGGTGAAGTCCTTCCGTCCATGCCGGATCACATACCTCAATTACGCGCCGAAACAGAGCAGGGATGGAAACCCTACCCTTACTGTCAACTTTATTGAGTCCTTCACCTCTGAATCTTCGAACCAACTTCAATCACCCAACTAATACTGTTTTATGAGCCAGAAACGAAAAGACGGACTGGGCTACTGCCACTGCCCAATCCGCCGAATTCGTGCCCGACCACTTCAGGCTAAGTCAAAGCGCGACATCTGGGGGGAAATGTGTCTGCGCTCCAACTATTTTGATGAAATTGGGGCCTGTATGAAACCTGACTTTCACTTTAGGATCTTAGCGTCCCTTATTTATCCCAAATCATCATATTTATATTTGTGCACTAGCAATCTCACTAATGCAAGAAAAAAATGGGATTTTATGGGAATTTAGTGCACCAATAGAAGAAATTTGCAATGAAAGGCCAATTCTTTACTACATATTGTGCCTATTGATATTTTTTATCTATATGCAGATATGTAATTTATATAAAAAATTATTAATATTATAAATTTTTAGTATTTTCGGTCTATTTTCACGATAAATGACCATAATTTATTATTATTACCACTCATTCCCAATATGATTAAAAAAAATTTAAAAGTTTGTTATTTGTTTCATTGCAATGATAATTCTCTGGTACTAAGATCTAAGAATGTTTGGTGTGGAAGAGAATCCACTTAATAGGGAATCCGGTGAGGCTTATTGTGTTTAGTCCAAATCCGGAACTGCCCCCGCAACTGTAGGCGGTTAGCAACGTTAGAAAAGCCACTGGAATTATCTGGGAAGGCCTAGCGAAGCAAAGATCCGCAAGTCAGGAGACCTGCCAATCTGTCACCTTATCCGTGAGCGGGGCGCTCTATGGGTTGCGGTAATTCCGTTGTGGTGAGTGTTACACATCGGAAAGGAAAATCCTTTCTAAAAAGTACATTTTAATTGGCACGTCGGTGCCTATGAAAGGGTTTAATATGAAAAAACTGTTACCAATCACTGGCCTATTATTTGTATCCGCCAGCACTAGCCTTGCGCAGGAAACATACGACCTAGGTGAAATATATGTGAGCGCAGGCTTACAGGAAATTAATATAAATAAAACTGGGTCAAGCGTTCTAGTTTTGCAGTCTGATGAGCTGAAAGCAAACGTATTCGACGCAGTAAATTTATTAGACTCTCAGCCGGGAATCGCAATGTCATCATCAGGTGGAGTGGGCTCCCAAACAGGTATAAGGTTGCGTGGATTATCACAAAGCTACGTTGCTGTTCGTGTTGACGGTGTAGATGTTTCTGATCCAACCGGGACACAAAATAGTTACGACTTTGGGGGCGTAATACCGTTCGGCTTCGATCAAATTGAAATATTGAAGGGGTCTCAATCAGCAATTTATGGGTCAGATGCAATCGGGGGTGTTTTGAATTTTAAAACTAACACATCAAACACTTTAGGAAAAAAAACTGACACAAACCTAACAGTGGGTTCGAACAACACATTGGCAGCAAATTTTAAATATACCCAAATCCAGGATAGTGGAAGCTATGCCCTTTCCATAAATAACATATCTACAGACGGTTATTCTGCGAAATCTGATAACGAGGAGGCGGACCCGTACAGTAAAACTGAGATTAGGTTTGTAGTAGACCAAAATATAAGTGACCAACTAACTCTAGGAGCTACAGCATTATATTCGGATGAAGAAATTGATTATGATGGTTTTGATCATGAGACTGATCATATTGACAGAAGCCGAGCAGCAGGGAGTGTCTATGCATCTTTCGAGACAGGATCCGTTACCAATAAAATCACAAGATCCTTTTCAAACACTGATAGGTACGATCTTAATGGATGGAACAAGAGCTTCATTGGTAAACGCGATGTCTGGAGTTACACGGGTCAGACTATCTTAAATGGAGCAAATGTAACTTTTGGTTATGAGAATATCGCAGAAGAAGCTAATATAGATGGACAAATTGAAGATTACAAAGAGACAGCATTAGTCTCTGAAATAATTTACGCGCTCGGTAACAGCAGTGATATATCATTAGCAACCAGGCAAACTAGCTCAAAGAATTACGGAGACGATACCACCTTCCGCATTGCATCAATTAATAGACATCAAAATGAGTTAACCAGTCGATTAGTTTTGAGTAGTGGCTTCAGAGCACCGTCACTTTATGAGCTGTTTGACAGTTTCTACGGAAATTCAACTTTTATTCCGGAAACCAGCCTTAATGCTGAGATTGGATTAGTAAAAAAATTTACTGAAGCAACCAATTTAAGTATGACCATCTTCAATAATACGGTCGATAATTTAATAGAGTTTAATAACGATACATTCATTTATGAGCAAAATAATGGTAGCACAAAAACTAATGGATTAGAACTCTCTTCAAATTTAAAAGTAAGCGACACCGTCACGGTAAATGCTGATTATACCTTCACTACATCTGAAACTGGCAATGTTAAAGCGGTGAGAGTTCCAAAGCACGATCTTGTTTTGGCTATTGAAAAACAGTTTAATGATAAATTTAGTGGCTTGGCCTCTTTAAGGGTAGCGCGAGACATTGAAGATACCGTTTGGCCATCTAACATTCAGATGCCAAATTATGAAATTTTGGATATTTCGTTAACTTATGACATTAACGACAAATCATCTGTGTATCTGCAAGTCCAAAATTTAGTAGATGAGAAGTACGAAACGATAAAAGGATATAATACAGGGGGACGTCAGGTCTTTGCGGGTATACGTGCATCGTTTTAGCTTTGTAGCCATTTACCTCGTCCTTTATTTTTTTGGGGCAAGTATATCGGCTACAGCACCCTCCCCCAAAGTCGTCTCGCTAAACGTATGTACAGATCAATTTTTAATGCTTCTAGCTGATGACAGTCAGATCATTTCATTGTCTGAAATTTCCACAGATATACTTTCTTCTGCAATGGCCGCTGAAGCTTCGAAGTACCGCCAAAACAATAGTGGTGCTGAAGAAATTTATTTACTTCAACCTGATATAGTATTCGCAGGCATTTATACTGCAAAAGCTACGGTAAACATGTTGGAAAGTTTGAACATTCGTGTCGAAAAATTCGAGCCAGCAAGTACGGTAGATCAGATAATTTTAAACATGCAAAGAACAGGTGAGCTTCTAGGGCATACTGACCGCGCCAAATTACTGATTACAAATTTTGAGTCCAGGTTAGCAGAGTTAACATCGGGTATAAAAAATAAACCACGGGCAGCATTATATTATGCGAACGGTTACACCACCGGGAAAAACACTCTGGCAGGGCAAATTTTAGACCTGGCAGGTTTTTCAAATATAGCTTCAGAGGTTGATATACATTGGGGTGGTACATTGCCATTAGAATTATTAATTATGTCAAAACCTGATGTGGTTATAACCGGTACAACTTATCCTGGCTCTTCTAGATCTGAAGAAATTCTTAAACACCCTGCACTTAAACCTCTGCAGCTTGTTTCTTCAACCGATGCAAACTGGGTCTGCGGCACCCCACATATTTTGAAGGCAATCGAAGATTTACAAACAATTCATCCTGATAAAATGAGCATTAAATGAAGTTAAAAGTTATATTAATAATACTACTAACCGCTCTTTTTATTTTTTCACTAAGCACCGGCCATGCCGTAGCCAGTTTCAGCCAAAGTATGACTGCTTTGTATTTAGGTGATGGTCCTTTAGGCACAGTAATGAGAGAAATAAGACTACCACGCGCGATGTTAGCTATATTAGTCGGCGCTTCATTAGGTGTATCCGGGGCAGCCATGCAGGGCTATCTGCGAAACCCCCTTGCAGAGCCAGGTTTGATCGGTGTCTCAGGGTCTGCTGCATTGGGCGCAGTTATTGCCCTACATACAGGTTTTGCGACCTATGTTTGGATGGGTTTACCTATTGCATCGTTTTCTTTTGCCACCATAGCAGTATTGGTTCTTTTGTTGCTAGCAGGCCCTCGCGGAAGCTCCTTGACCCTTATTCTGGCTGGAATTGCGGTAAGCGCCTTAGCCGGCGCATTTACTTCCCTTGCTCTTAACCTATCACCAAATCCGTATGCGACTTCTGAAATCGTTTTTTGGTTGATGGGGTCATTGGCGGATAGATCTTTTGAACACTTCTGGCTAGCTTTACCTTTTTGCTTGATCGGTTGCCTAATGATTGGATCTACAGGCAAAGCACTTGATGCATTAACATTAGGTGAGGATGTGGCCTCTTCTTTATCCATTTCGTTGACAAATACAAAATTACTTCTCGTATTCGGCGTTGCTTCTTCAGTGGGGGCAGCGACCGCTGTTTGTGGAGCAATCGGTTTCGTGGGGTTGGTAGTACCACATTTATTAAGACCATTAGTCAAAGGAAAGCCATCAACTCTGCTATTTGTTTCTGGTCTTGGAGGCGCTGTCATGGTTCTGGCTGCGGATATAGCAGTGAGAGTGATTTTGCCAGATCGCGACTTAAAACTTGGGGTCTTGATGGCAATTATTGGTGCACCATTGTTTCTGCACCTTATTTATAAAACCAGGTCAGCTCTGCAATGACGTTATTAACTCTCAATAACCTTTCAGTACGAAGAGGACAGTGTCCAGTCGTGGACGATGTATCTCTAAAAATCAATAGACATGAATTGGTAGGTCTTGTTGGACCTAATGGTGCAGGCAAAACTACGCTGCTAAAAGCCGCACTTGGTTTAATTGAACACACCGGCAATTCATCCTTAGCAAAGCTATCTCTAAAAGAACGATCATTAACTGCTGCTTGGATGCCACAGGAAAGAGAGATCAACTGGCCGATCTCAGTTTTAGAAACAATTAAACTCGGTCAGCTTTCGCCATCCCTAAAACTGGATAAGGATAAAATAATCAATGATGCGTTAGACAGAACGGGCTTAACAAATTATCGAGAACGAATTTCAACCGAACTTTCTGGTGGAGAGCAGGCTAGAGTTCTTCTTGCTCGCGCACTGGCACAAAATACACCACTGATCTTAGCAGACGAGCCGATAGCAGGGTTAGACCCAGCTACTCAATTAACTACCATGAAAATGTTTGGCGACCTAGCAAAAGAGGGGAAAGGGGTTTTAATTTCACTGCATGACCTCAATTTAGCGGCAACTTTTTGCACAAAAATCATAATGCTAGACAAAGGACAATTACACGCAGTTGGTAACCCAGCCAAAATAATGACCGACGAAAACCTCGAAAAAGTTTTCAACATAAGAGCATATCACGCAAGGACTGATAAAGGAATAATTTGTCAACCGATAGAAGTATTAAGTCATTCATCTTAAGAGGTAAACTAAATTTCTTTCTGGGGGTGAGATAAATGAGCAAGAGAAAATGAGAGACTTCAAACCAAATCGTATAGTGTGTTTAACCGAGGAAACTGTGGAAACGTTATACTTGCTTGGTGAGCAAGACCGAGTAGTAGGAGTAACAGGTTACGCCGTACGACCTCCAGAAGTACGTAAAGAAAAAGTCCGAGTTGGAGCCTTTACCAGCGCTGACATTCCCAAAATACTATCGCTGAACCCTGACTTAGTTCTAACTTTTTCAGATCTACAAGCAGATATCGCGGCGGAATTAATTTCAAAAGGTATAGATGTCCATGCTTTTAACCAAAGAAGTGTTGAGGGAATTTTATCGATGATATCGATGATTGGCTCGCTTGTTGGAGCAAGCAAGAAATCTGAGGAATTAATAAGCGGTTACGCAGAAAAGTTGGAAACCCTGAGAAAGAAAGAAAGAAAGGTTATAAAAGTATATATAGAGGAATGGGATGAACCTATGATATCAGGTATTTTATGGTTTTCCGAACTTGTGCAAATAGCGGGCGGAGTCGATGTTTTTTCAGATAAATCAAAAAATATAGATGCAAAAAGTAGAATACTTGAGCCGGACGAGGTAATAAAAGCAAATCCTGACGTTATTATTGCTTCTTGGTGTGGAAAAAAAGTTAGAAAAGAAAAAATTGCTGCAAGAAGAAATTGGAAATCAATACCAGCAGTAAAAAACGACTTAATTTTTGAAATTAAGTCGCCACTAATTCTGCAGCCAGGACCCGCCGCACTTGGACCAGGATTAGATCAAATTTGCTGGATTTTAGACAGCGCCAGAGATAGATTAAGAGGCTAACTAAATGACTGAAATTTTAAATTTCTTAGACAAAGGGGGCCCAGCCCTGTGGATAATTTTTCTAGTATCCATAGTTCTGCTATCAATTATTTTTTATAAACTAGGACACTTAATAAAACTTGGCGTTTGGCAGTCCAAACGCACTACTTTAATTTTAGATTCTTGGAAATCGAATGAAATTGAGCATTTAAGGAAAGTTTTTCTAAACACCAACGGTGTCAGAGAAACGTTAGCCCAAAAAACCATTCTCTCAATTATTGACGAAGCTTTAGCCGAAAATAGCGCCAGAGAAGAATGCGAGGCACATGCAAGAAATAGCCTACGCCAGGCTAATCAGGGCCTAAGAAGTATAGAACTAATTGCTCATATCGCACCACTGTTGGGTCTTTTGGGAACGGTTTTAGGCATGATAGAGGCCTTCCAAAGGTTACAAGAAAGTGGAAATCAAGCTGACCCAAGCATCTTAGCGGGAGGAATTTGGGAGGCTCTTCTTACTACCGCAGCAGGCATGGCAGTAGCCATTGTAGCAACTGTTTCATTAAGTTTTTTTGAAAATATAATAGACAAACTTAGAAATGACTTAGAAGATTTAGCAACTCAGATATTTACTAGAAAGCCTGGTGGTTTAAATGTTTGATTTTAAGCAATCAATTCATCGACGCAGGCCATCTCTCACGCCGATAATTGATGTGGTATTTCTCTTATTGGTTTTTTTTATGTTGGCTTCGACATTCAACGTAGATCAAAAAGTAAATCTGCTGTCTGAAATCGTCTATGGTAGTTCGCAATATGATCAAAACCCCAGACTTATTAAAATCAAGAGTAACAAGCTGTTAATCAACGGAGTGGAAGCAGATGACAGTGAAGCAATAAGAAAATTAGAAGAGATTACACCCGATCTTTCTCAAATTATAATCGTGCAAGTACTTGGCAGCACAACACAGAGAATGCTGGATGTAATGGAATTACTAAAATCTAGTGGTTTTTCGAATTTAAAAGTTACTGGCAAGTAATATGCGTATATTTGTATATCCCCGCAGAGCGGCAAAAGAGTCAATAATTCCAATGGTAAACGTCATTTTTATACTACTGATTTTTTTCTTGATGACCTCTAGTTTCATTATTCCCGACCCTTTTGAAATCGAGAAACCTTATGCTGATAGTTCAAATAAAATCACGACTGAAGAACGGCTTTATTTATCTAAAACAGGAAAAATTGTGATATCTAATTTAGATAACGAAGATGCTTGGCTGTATTTAGAGAAAAAAACACCAAAAAAATTACTTCTGGTTACAGATGGCCAGTTTCCAGCCAAAGATATGTTAGATATTTCAGAGAAACTAAAAGAATTAGGTGTAATCGAAATAAACCTATTAACCAGCCAGCGGAATAAAAAATGAAATTTCAAGCCTGGTTGTTCTTCATCGGCACCTCCGTCATTCTGCATATTTTGGGGCTGTCGCTTTACATTTCATTACAAGACAAAATAACGCACAGTAAAGAGGGCCAAATTTCAAACCTAGAAATTGTGAGCCATGCGGAATTATCTTTGATGGAAAAATGGAGTACACGGCCAAGTTTAAATTCAAATAGTCAATCGCTATATCCACAAGAAAACAATGATGATCCGCCAGTCCAACAGCCAAACGCCAATTCAACAGTAAGTTATCAAAAAAGACCCGTCCAAATAAAGCAGCCGACACCGAAAGATAGGCGCGTACCCAAAATCCAGACAAATAATACACTAGTAACTGACTTAAGCTCAACTATTATAAAGCCAATAAGTCCTATAACCATGACAAATTATGATGAAGGATATACTGCAATAAGTACATCTACCAAGATTTATAAACCAGACACTTTAAAAAGCAATAACAAGGAAGACTTTCATACAAAGATTTATGAACCAAAAACCGCCGACCTTCCTCAAATAGATATTTCTAAACCTCTGCTTAATTATGAGCCAAATAATTCTACAGACCCACTCCCCAAAAAAACATTACAAATTGATCGGAAGCCTGACCCAAAAATTAGGAATCCAAAGCAGACAGAATTTTCATCATTGCAATTCCCAGATCAAACACCAACTCTGAAATCTACGAACCAAAGCCCCCAAATACAAAACAATAATAGTCAGATCGATGATGATATTTCTCGAGAATGGGGTTTTAACATTATAAAAGCATTAAAACACGCTATTGACAATCCAAGTGGCGTTAGAGGTGAAGCAAGTGTTTCAATGGAGCTAACTATTTCTAAGGATGGTGATCTTTTGAATGTTAAAATTATCCAGAGTTCAGGTAATTTAAGGTTTGATAGAGCAGCTCAAAAAGCCACTCAACTTGCAAACTTTCCACGAGCGCCCTTATCTTTTACCCAAGAAAAGAAAACTTTTAAAATTAAGTTAATTCTGTAATTTGATCATCCAAAGAAAATCACTTTCACTTAGAATTCTCTATTAAAAAAAATATTTTAGTTATGAAATTATATCCTCTGGTCTGGAAACAAATTTAGAAACAACTCGTTTTGAACCCGCCTTTTCAAATTCAATTTGTAACTTGTCCCCTTCAATCTCTATCACCATCCCATATCCAAATTTCTGGTGAAATACTCGCTCACCAATTTCATAAATTGACTTAGCGTTGCTATTAACAAGTATACTTCTGCTTTCAGCTGGCTTTGATAAGGTCGCCTGTTTTTTGTTATTCTGCAACCTTCTCCATCCAGGACTATCATAGCCATCCGCTTGAAAAGCGTCAGTTTCCAAATTTGAAGAATGAATATTAAAGTCAGAAGTATCGCTGTAAATTCCTGAGGCCGTAAGAACTTCGACGTGCTCCTCCGGTAACTCATCTATGAAACGTGATGGCATGGATGATTGCCACTGCCCAAAAACACGGCGATTACCAGCAAAAGAAATGTAGCATGCTTGCTCAGATCTCGTTATTCCAACATAAGCCAACCTTCTTTCTTCCTCTAAACCAGTCACCCCACTTTCATCCATACTTCTCTGAGAAGGGAAAAGGCCATCTTCCCAACCGGGTAAAAATACAACTGGAAACTCAAGACCTTTGGCCGCATGTAGGGTCATCAAAGACACTTTCTGCTCAAACTCCACACTTTCGTTTTCCATTATAAGACTTACATGCTCCAGGAATCCTTGTAAATTTTCGAAATCTTCCAATGCTTTTACAAGTTCTTTGAGGTTTTCTAAGCGACCTGCGGCTTCCGGTGTTTTATCATTTTGCCACATTTCCGTATAGCCACTTTCATCAAGGATCTGACCTGCCAATTCGACATGCGCAACATCTTCCCGAGATATCAATGCCCCCCAACGATCCAGGTTTTTCAAAAACAAATCGAGTTGAATACTAGCTTTACCTGACAAGCCCCCCGCATCTAACAATAAGCGGGCGCCCCTAGCTAATGATATTCGATTATCTCTGGCCATCTGCTGGATTTTCTGCTGGGCCTTTTCCCCAATTCCTCTTTTTGGAGTATTAACAATTCGCTCAAAAGCCAAATCATCGTTTAAGCTCAAACTTAATCGGAAATAAGCCATCGCGTCACGTATTTCCATACGTTCATAAAATCTTGGGCCGCCAATCACTCTATATGGTAAACCTATAGTTAAAAATCTGTCTTCAAAAGCACGCATTTGATGACTTGCGCGCACTAAGATAGCAATTTCGTCAAGACCATCGATTGCATAGTTTCTATTTGCCATCTGGATGGACTCTATTTCTTCACCGATCCATCGAGCCTCTTCCTCTCCATCCCAATGACCAATTAATCGAACTTTTTCTCCCTCTTCATTTTCAGTCCAAAGGTTTTTACCGAGACGGTCCTTATTTCCTGCAATTACAGCACTTGCGGTTGCTAAAATGTGCGGAGTTGATCGATAATTCTGCTCCAAACGCACGATTTTTGCGCCAACAAAGTCTTTATCAAACCTAAGAATATTCCCTACCTCAGCACCACGCCATCCATAAATAGATTGATCGTCATCGCCAACACAACATATGTTTTTGTGGTTTTGTGCTAATAATCTAAGCCATAAATACTGCGCAACATTGGTATCTTGATATTCATCAACAAGAATATACTTGAACCAACTCTGATACTTCGAGAGAATCTCAGTATTTTTCTGAAAAAGCACAACAACAAGTAAAATTAAATCGCCAAAATCAACAGCATTAAAATCTCGCAACCTTTGTTGATACTGGGAGTACAACTCAGTGCCTATATTATCGAAGGCAGTCGCTTCTGAGGCTGGTACGGTCTCCGGCAACCACCCTCTATTTTTCCACCTATCAATTAAGCTTGCTAAATGTCGCGCTGGCCAACGTTTCTCGTCTATGTTAGCAGCCTTAATTAACTGCTTTAAAAGTCTCAACTGATCATCAGTATCCAGTATGGTAAAGTTGTTTTTTAAGTCAACCAGCTCAGCGTGTCGGCGTAAAAGCTTTACACAAACCGAATGAAACGTACCAAGCCATGGCATTCCCTCAACAACTTGCCCCAATGTGCTTGCAACTCGATTTTTCATTTCCAAAGCAGCTTTATTGGTAAAAGTCACTGCCAAAATTTCATTTGGTCTGGCGCTTCCAGTATTTAGTAGGTGTACAATTCTTGCGGTCAAAGCTTTTGTTTTGCCAGTTCCTGCACCGGCCAACATTAAAACTGGCCCCTCTAGTGCCTCGACTGCAATTCTCTGGGCTTCGTTTAATTCATTTAAATACGGCTCGGACCTCGCCTTCATCGCACGAACTGAAAGTTTGCTTACAGGATTTTTTAAATTGTTCGAGTTCTGGCTCATAGAAACCTTTTAGACATATATTTTTAATTTGAAAAGATATGTTCATAATTTGTTCTTGAGAGGTTTTCGATTACTATTAGAGACAAAACATGCACTGCAATCAGCGCTAGTAAGAATTAACAAAATTTGTAGGTAATCAAATATATAAATAGTTTACTTATTTACTTAATTTGTAAAAAAAGCATTTAAAATGTATTGACACTTTTTTTTTGTTCTGCAACGCAAAAGAAGGACTGTGCATTTTGTCAAAATAAAAACGCAAGGATTTTCCAATGCCTGACTTTAACAAGATTCTCATAGCTAACCGTGGAGAGATTGCGATCCGTATAATGCGTGCAGCAAATGAAATGGGCAAAAAAACAGTAGCCGTATTTGCAGAAGAAGATAAGCTAGGGTTGCATCGGTTTAAGGCAGACGAAGCCTATAGAATTGGCCATGGAATGGGACCGGTGGCCGCTTATCTTTCAATCGACGAAATTATACGCGTGGCGCGAGATAGTGGAGCAGATGCAATTCATCCAAGA
>ERZ802822.63-NODE-63-length-77670-cov-43.552241_pt1 | contig 77670 bp, 73 predicted proteins | sample MGYA00345649_ERZ802822 | MGnify/ENA primary metagenome ERZ802822 (study PRJEB30503, sample SAMEA104212359) | marine metagenome | biome: Westerlies Biome; feature: [SRF] surface water layer (ENVO:00010504) within the epipelagic zone...; material: water... | reverse complement strand
TGGCATGGAGGCCTACCCAGAGTTTAGTTCCACCCGCTAGGTCATTTAGTGAGATGTTTGGGGAGCTTTGCTCCCCTTTTTTTTACCTGTCTGATATGTGCTTTAGTGGAGTGATTACTAAATGCGATTGCGTTCGCCAGATATTCCGATTGGAAACAGGGGGTGAAGAGCTCTAATGTAGGGGCATGATCGAACCGGTTAATCGGAAAAGGTCTAACAACTATAAATTTCGTTTGGAGGTCGTATCCATGAAAACTATCAAGCTAGCTGTCGCTGGTCTCGCCGTATTTGCGGCGATGTCGTCCACAGTTCAGGCAGAAAATACCTTCGCTAAGCCCCCGACGTTTTGGTGGCCGGAGCGGATAGATCTGACACCTTTGCGTCAGCACTCACCAGAGTCGAACCCGTACGGCGCAGACTTTAATTACGCGGCAGAGTTTGCAAAGGTTGATCTCAATGCTTTGAAAGCAGACGTTCGAGCAACCCTAACAGACTCCCAAGATTGGTGGCCTGCTGATTATGGGCACTATGGGCCGTTTTTCATTCGTATGGCCTGGCACAGCGCAGGTACATATCGTGTCGCAGATGGTCGAGGCGGTGCTGGCGGTGGCCAACAACGCTTTGAGCCACTCAACAGCTGGCCGGATAACGGCAATCTCGACAAGGCCCGTAGGTTGTTGTGGCCTGTGAAGAAGGCCTATGGAGCGAGTGTAAGCTGGGCAGATCTCATGATTCTGGCGGGAAATGTTGCCATGGAAGACATGGGCTTCAAGACATTTGGATTTGCCGGTGGACGAACTGATGATTGGGAACCAGACCTCGTTTACTGGGGACCCGAGAAGGTCATGCTGGCCGATGAACGGTACAGCGAACAACGTAAACTCGACAACCCATTGGCGGCAGTGCAGATGGGCCTCATTTACGTCAATCCCGAAGGGCCAAATGGCAACCCTGATCCAGCCTTAGCTGCCCAGGACATCCGAGAGACCTTCGGGCGCATGGCCATGAACGATGCTGAGACTGTGGCGCTGATTGCCGGTGGCCACACCTTTGGTAAGGCGCACGGTGCTCACAAACCCGATGAATGTGTGGGTGTCGAGCCTGCAGGTGAAGCATTAGAGGAGCAGGGTTTTGGCTGGAAGAATCGCTGTGGCAAGGGCCACTCAGAGGATACCGTGACCTCTGGCTTTGAAGGTGCATGGACAGCGTCTCCGACGCGTTGGAGCATGATGTATCTTGCCAACCTCTTTGCGTTTGATTGGGAAATGACAAAGAGTCCGGCGGGTGCCATCCAGTGGATTCCGGTAGATGGTCAGGCTGCAAATACCGTACCTGACGCGCACCAAGCAGATGTGCGTCATGCGCCCATCATGTTCACGACTGATCTGTCATTGAAGGCGGATCCCTCGTATCGAGAGATATCTGAGCGGTTTCTTGCGAACCCGGAAGAGTTTGAAGATGCGTTTGCACGCGCGTGGTTTAAGCTGACTCATCGTGATATGGGGCCTCGAGCTCGCTACGTTGGTTCAGATGTGCCCGAGGAAGTTCTGATGTGGCAGGACCCAATTCCCGCCGTCGATCATGTATTAATTGATGGACGAGACGTTGCGAAGCTGAAGAAAGCGATCTTAAGTGCCGGTATCAGCGAGTCCTCGTTAGTAAAGGCAGCGTGGGCGTCGGCATCATCGTATCGCGATAGCGATATGCGCGGTGGCGCCAACGGTGCGCGCGTTCGACTGGCACCGATGAATGGTTGGGACGTGAACGATACAACTGAGCTCACTGCGACGCTTGCAGCCTTGGAAGAAGTGCAAGAAGCCTTTAATGCCAAAGCTCGCGGCGGCAAGCGTGTGAGTATGGCGGACGTGATTGTACTCGGCGGCGCAGCTGCTATTGAGAGTGCCGCTGCAAAGCGTGGACATGAACTTGTAATTCCGTTCACGCCGGGTCGGATGGACGCATCACAAGCACAGACAGATGTCGTTTCTTTTGCGGCGTTGGAGCCGGTGGCTGACGGCTTCCGCAACTATTACGACGAAGACCGCAACTACATGGCGCCGGTAGCAGCAATGATCGATAAGGCAAATCTGCTCGATCTAACACCGGTTGAAATGACAGCCCTCACTGGTGGTCTTCGCGTCTTGGGTGCCAACGCCGATGGTTCCGAGCATGGTGTGTTAACAGACCGGGCCGGACAGTTGAGTAATGACTTCTTCGTCAATCTGTTGGACATGGGTGTTGAGTGGTCTGCATCGACAGAGTTCCCCGGCGTCTACCTTGCAACAGACCGAGAGACGGGCGATCGTCGTTGGACCGCAACACCGGTCGATCTGATGTTTGGCTCCAGCTCTGAACTGCGATCGATTGCAGAGGTCTATGGTGCTGACGATGGTGAAGCTAAGTTTGTAAACGACTTCACATCGGCATGGGTAAAAGTCATGCAGGCAGACCGGTTCGACCTTGAGACAACAGGAACGAAGAGCGCTGTTGCTAATCGCTAATCCTGCTATGTGTAAAGCAGCCCGGTCTATTGATCGGGTTTTTTTTGTCTGCGGTATTTTCATTTGCAAGGTCACTTCATAAACGCCACGGCTTGAGCCATACTCTGCCCTCGGTGAGTGGGCGCCGGCCAAAAAATAAGTATTGCGAGGTTTTCATGAAGTTAGTCACCGCGATTATCAAACCCTTTAAGCTAGACGACGTGCGCAGTGCGTTGTCTGAAATCGGTGTGCAGGGTGTCACTGTTACCGAGGTAAAAGGCTTTGGCCGTCAGAGAGGGCACACGGAACTCTACCGAGGCGCTGAATACGTCGTTGATTTTTTGCCTAAGCTCAAGCTTGAGATAGCTACATCATCGGACCAGCTTGAACAAATCGTCGATAGCATTATCTCTGCTGCCAGCACGGGAAAGATTGGCGATGGTAAAATCTTTGTCTCGGACCTTGAGCAGGTCGTGCGAATTCGCACGGGAGAGACGGGCGAGGATGCTATCTAAGTATTAGCCCTGCCCACTGATGCTGTGAATCATAGCGGGCAAGTCCGCGAGTTGGCTGATTTCTCTAACGCCCATCTTGTTCTGGTCCTTGTCCGGGTTAAACCAGATGGGAAGGACGTTGGCGTTGAGGGCCCCCTGAACGTCATTTTCTAAACTATCTCCAATATGGACGACTTGGTCAGGCGTGCACCCAATCCTTGTCCAGGTCAGATCAAAGATGCGCCGGTCGGGCTTGGCAACGCCGACCTCGTCCGCGCGAATGGCGAGGTCGAAGTAGCGACCGATGTCCGTTTTGAACACGTCGGCATTCCCGTTGGTAATGGCTATAATTTTGTATGATGTCGTGAGCTCTCCGAGCATTGGGTGGGTGTCGGTGTAGACGACAACGTCATTGCGCCTCTTCATAAACGCGCCGAAAGCAACGCTTGCAGACTCACTAGCCTCGCTGGCTGATATACCCAGCGATACGAGCAGTTGTTCCATGACATTAATGCGCAGCGCCGTGACGTCCCCGACAATCGCAGGGGAGTCGGTGATGACCTGTTTGCGGCATCCACCAATATGTTCTCGGGTGAACTGATGCGCCAGCTGCGGATAACGTTCCGAAAGGACTAACCACTGTGCTTTGTCGGCAGCTACCAATGCGGGACGCGGATCCCACAGGGTATCGTCTAGGTCGAATGACAGTGTTGTAATCATGCGCTTGAGCCACCTTTTTTTCGTTTTTGAGCCCGCGGGTGTGCCGCATCATAGACCTTAGCCAGATGTTGAAAGTCCAGATGTGTATAAATCTGTGTTGTCGCTATATTGGCATGCCCAAGTAATTCCTGAACGGCGCGTAAATCACCGCTCGACTCAAGAAGGTGACTAGCAAAGGCGTGCCGCAAGACATGTGGATGTAAACGCTGAGTCATGCCGTGCTTTATGGCCAATCGTCGAATGCGGTCCTGAACCGCACGTGGACTCATTCGAGTACCCTGCTGGGTGACGAACAGTGGTGAATCATAGCCGAGCGCTTCATTGCCGATGGGTCTGTATTTCATCCATTCGGTGATGGCGACAATGGCAGGCCGTCCAACTGGCACAACACGCGTTTTTTGCCCCTTACCGACCACAGTAATCACTTTGTCGTTCTTGTCGAGATCGTTGAGATTTGCCCCCACCAGCTCTGATAGGCGAAGCCCAGCGGAATACAGTAGCTCGGCCACAGCCAAATCGCGCGCCATAAGAGCCGTCTCACTTGGATGATTCAGCAGCTGGCTAACTTGATCTGGCTCGAGACTCTTGGGCAGTGCCCTCGGCGTACGCGGTGCTTTGACGCCAGCAGTGGGGTCGTCGAGCTGAGAATCCGTTCGAGCCAAAAACTTGTATAGCGATCGGGTAGAGGAGAGATGTCTTTGAATGGAAATCGCCGCCAGTTTCTGTTTACTGAGTGCTGCGATCCATTGGCGCAATAGCGATGGGTTAAGTGTGCTCACATTATGTATTTCGTGAGACTCGCAAAAGTGCAGAAGCTTTGACAGGTCGCGCTTATAATTTGCAATGGTGTGCGGCGAGTAGCCACGGACTACCTCGATGTATTGCAAAAAGTCCTCAATCGCCTGATCGAGTCTTGTGGCTGACAAGGTATTAATCCTCGCGTTGATTGATGGACAAACTCCCAATGACGCGGGCCAGGTACTCCAAAAACAGTGTTCCGTCCGCAATGCCATAGCGCGTCGCATCAGTCGACCCGACGGCGATAATGGCGGTATCGCCTGATCGCATGGTCAACGTGGCAAGTGCCGCAGAGCCCTCCGGGTGCTCCTCGCCGAATAGTGCATGCAGTTCATGCGATCGCAGTGGACCACTGGAGGCACTTTTATTGGCGAGCAGATGTGCTGCGACCGACAGTGCGGCATCGTCACCGTCTGACGATCGCCAGTGAAAGGCCACTAATTCAACGCTGAAGCGCTTTTGAATTAATCCGCAAAATAAGGTGGCAATGTCCTCTTGAGCACCTCTTTCCGCAATGGCGGCAATAACCTCTTGCGTAGCGGCCAGCAAGGTCTCGTTTTGTTCGGCCGTTGAAATCAAGGCATCAAAGCGCCGGCGCAATTCCGAGTTTCGCTCCCGTAACACTGCGACTTGCCGCTCTACCAGTGAAACTGCACCATCACCGACATGACTGATTTTGAGGTCACGCAGGACGTCGGGATGCTGCTCAAAAAAATCAGGGTGCTCGCGCAGATAATCACTGACGATGTCTGCCGTTAAATTATTTATCGTCATCGACTCGTCACTCATACCTTTCTCACTGAAGGTCTATGTTGCCGCTAAACACTGTTAGCGCTGGACCTGACAACCAGACAGGATGGTCATCACCACGCCATGTGACGTCGAGCTTACCGCCCGGTAGCTTCACTGTCACCTTAGGCGACAGCCACCCCATTGTGATGCCGTGGACAACGGCTGCGCAGGCTCCCGAGCCACAAGCACGCGTTTCCCCTGCACCGCGCTCGAACACTCTCAAGCTAACCTCGTCTCGGCTTTCAAGCTCCATAAATCCGACGTTGACACCGTCAGGAAAGATTTCTAGCGCCTGAACCATAGGGCCGATTTTGCCCACAGGCGTTGCAGCGCAATCATCAACTAAGATCACAGCGTGTGGGTTTCCCATCGAGAGGATGCCCGCATTGACGGCCACATGACCGAGCTTGAGCTCATGCTCGAGTCCCGAGGAATCCAGTGTGCAAGGCACCTGAGCGAGATCGAATTGCGGCTTCCCTAGCTCGGCGCGCACATCTTTGTTCTCGGATATCTCAAGTCTCATGAGCTCGTCACCAATCTGCAGCGCTATATTCTGCTTGGGTGACAGTCGTTGCTCGTGAATGAAACGACCAACACAGCGAGCGCCATTTCCGCATTGCCCTGCGCTCGAACCATCCCCATTAAAAATCTTATATTCAAAGTCCGCATCATCGCGCTTGGGCGGCTCGACAATCAGTACCTGATCACATCCCACACCGATATGTCGGTCAGCAATGAATTGAATTTGCGTCGCTGTCAGCGAAATGGGCTTACGAACAGCATCGACGACGATGAAGTCATTGCCGGCGCCGTGCATTTTGGTGAAGTCAATCTTCATTCACTGGACCCCCAATATGACTAGGCACGACTTCGTTGATCCAAAGATCTTCTACTCGCTCTCGGCTTCTGATGACATGTGCCTCATTTTTATCGATCAATACCTCTGCTGCTCGAGGTCGCGTGTTGTAGTTTGACGACATTGCAAAGCCGTACGCGCCCGCACCCAAAATGGCTAGTAAATCTCCCTCGTCGATCGATAGCTCCCGATCCTTACCTAGAAAGTCGCCCGTTTCACAGACCGGACCGACGACATCGTAAAGGGCGGCATCATCTTTGCCTGCATCCACTTCAACAATGTCTTGCCATGCGGAATAAAGTGCGGGCCGGAGTAAATCGTTCATGGCGGCGTCCACCACGGCGAAGTTTTTTGTTTCTCCCGTTTTAATGACTTGAACTCGTGTTATCAAGGCTCCGGCGTTGCCAACAATCGACCGACCGGGTTCGATCATGAGCTCTAGAGATAAGTCATCTAGGTGCTCGCGAACCGCGGTAATGAGTTCGCCAGTACTTGGGATTTGCTCGTCACTGTATCGAATGCCCAGACCGCCCCCTATATCGATGTGGCGTAATTCAATACCCGCTGATTGAAGCTCTAATACCACATCCTTAAGGTGTTTTACCGAGTCGATAAACGGCGTTATATCGGTGAGTTGGCTGCCGATATGGCAGTCGATTCCCACAGGCCTTAAGCATGGTGACGCGTGAGCAATACGGTAGAGCTCGCGCGCCGTTTCCGCGTTCACGCCAAACTTATTCTCTTTCAGGCCTGTTGAAATGTACGGATGCGTTTTCGCATCCACATCGGGATTGATTCGGACCGATATGGGTGCCACCTTGCCGAGCCGGTCGGCCAACCGCTCTATCAACAAGAGCTCGGACGTTGACTCGACATTGAAGCAGCGAATTCCGGCCGTCAGTGCCTGTTCAATTTCGGACGCAGCTTTGCCCACACCCGAAAAAACGATTTTCTCAGCTAGCCCCCCAGCGTGGAGTACCCTCTGTAATTCTCCGCCTGAGACAATATCGAAGCCGGACCCCATAGAGGCAAGTAGCTTGAGTATAGCGATATTCGAGTTGGCCTTGACCGCGTAACATACGAGGTGTTCAGCGTCCTGGAAGGCCTCAGACCATGCTGTGAAGGCCTCAACAATGGCGTTTTGGGAGTAGATGTACAGGGGCGTGCCGAAATTGTCAGCCAGTGCGTCAATGGATGAGGATTCGCAAAAGATGGAATGGTCGCGGATACTAAATCCGGTCGGCATGCTGTGATGTTTAGACATAAGTTGGGCTAGCTTTTGATGATGGCTTGCGGCGCGGGCTCACGCAATTCACCGGGCTGCCCGCAACCCATCATCAGGGATAACGTAAACATTGAGCAGATTAGGAAAATGTGTTGCACGAGAAACACCCGATATAAAAATCTAAGTATATCAGCTGTTACTATGTGATCGTGACTGGTGATTGCTCAAGGGTGACGGTCTGACATCATGACTGCCCGGGCACCACTAAGCGGGCACCACTAAGCGGGCACCACGAAAGTAGCACCACTGAATTGGTATCACTGAAGCAAGACCATCGAAAAGGAGAGTTAATGTCTGCATCGCCTCGATATTACGAATGCATTGATGACACATTTGAGCAGGTTGAGTCACGACTTGAAGCACTGGCGTCTGATCCGGACATAACGGGTGCAGAGGGAGTGTTAAATGTGACCTTCGGCAATGGTGTGGTTTTCGTGCTGAGCAGACAACCGGCCGTCGAGCAGTTATGGCTTGCCACACCGGGCGGCGGATTTCATTTCGTCTGGCGTGAGTCAGATGCTGACTGGTTTGATACCCGCACAGACGCCCCATTTCGTGACCTGCTTTGTCGCGAGTTGGAGGTGCATGCCAACGAGCGATTCGAATGGTAGTTCGCGCGAAGCTCCTGGCCTTAACTGCAGCGGCAGCTTTACTGCCAACGCATACGTTTGCGGAAGTCATGCACGAGCCCTTATGGGTGGAGAATCTCTCCCCGCTCGCACAGTTGATAGCGATTCCCTCACAGCGCTCTGCCGATGTTAGAGCGGGCTTGTCTCTGACCTGGCATTCAGATGTTGCGACACATTTTGTATCGCAGGCATCCTTGGATGAGCGTGTTTTCTTCGATGGTGAAACTCAAAAGCACAGCTTAGCTCTGCGCTGGGGTTTATCGTCAAATTGGGATATTAGTGCCACCCTCCCAGTCGTAAAGCACAGTGGCGGATTTGTCGATTCATACGTCAATCGCTGGCATGACTTTTTTGGCATGAGTGACGGCGGTCGTAGTGGTTTGCCGGACGATCTTATTCGGTACCAGCTCGATGGATTGAACCAGCAGGCCGTGCTCGATAGGTCTGTCTCGGGGCAGGGCGATGTGGTCTTAGAGATAAGCCATGTCTCGGAGCGCCAGCGCGATCTCCAAATCGCCTACGCTGTCGGGTACAAAACATCATCTGGATCGGATAGCGACTGGACAGGTAGCGGAGCTGCGGACAGCTATGGCGTTGCGCGGTTCAGCGGTGCGCACCAGGACAATCTTCCGCTCTACTGGCATGGCCAAGTCGGCGTTTCGCGCGCAGGGAGCAGCCCGTTATTAGGCGCGCAGCAAAGAGAATGGATCTGGTTTACGGGATTGTCAGCTGAGTGGCGGCTAGGCGATGACTGGGCTTTAATTGCGCAATTTGATGGTCACGGCGCGCCTAGCGACAGTACGCTTGATGCTTTGGGAGATCCTGCTGGGATGCTGAGCTTCGGTGTTAGGCGTCAGCTCGATCGACAATGGGCAGTCGATCTGAGTTTTGCCGAAGATATTATTGTAGAGAGTGCGCCTGATATTATTTTCCAAGCGTCGATCCACTATCGACCCTGACGGATCCTAGCCCAGAGCTGCTCGGGCTCGTTTAGCGGCTGCCAGTACTTGCCTTGGCGCCGTTCCACCGATGTGATCGCGAGCTGCCACCGAACCGTCAAGTGTCAGTACATCAAAGACGTCATGCTCGATGACGGGACACAATGCCTGAAGAGTTTCGATAGAGAGTTGCGCTACGTCGACGCTCTGAGCTTCTGCCATGCCTACGGCAGTACCTACAATTTCATGCGCATCCCTAAAAGCGACGCCTTTGCGCACTAAATAATCCGCCAGATCGGTGGCGGTGGGGTGGCCCAGTCCCGCCGCGCGACGCATGAACTCTGGCTTCGCCGTTAGAGCCGGAATCAGATCAGCGAAGGCAAGAAGAGAATCATGCACGGTTCGTACCGCATCGAACAAAGGCTCTTTGTCTTCTTGATTATCTTTGTTGTAAGCCAGTGGTTGGCCCTTCATAAGCGTGATTAAGGCGACCAAATGACCTTGAACACGACCGGCTTTCCCTCGAATGAGCTCGGGCACATCGGGGTTCTTTTTCTGCGGCATGATCGATGAGCCAGTACAAAATCGATCGGGCAGATCGACGAAGTTAAACTGGGCGCTTGTCCAAATGATCATTTCCTCGGCCATCCGAGACAGATGCATCATGGTAATAGCCGCAGCGGCCGTAAATTCGATAGCAAAGTCCCGATCAGAAACCGAGTCCAAGGAATTTTCAGTAGGCCCTTTAAAACCAAGTGCCTCCGCCGTCATATGCCGATCAATAGCGTAGGAGGTACCTGCTAAAGCAGCGGAACCTAATGGACAAACATTCATTCGATCTGCACAGTCTGCAAGCCTGCTGTCATCTCTCACCAGCATCTCGTTCCAGGCGAGCAGGTGATGACCAAACGTCACAGGTTGCGCAACTTGCAGATGAGTGAAGCCCGGCATCACCGTGCCGGCATAGGTTTCAGCTTGATCGATAAGACCTGATCTGAGACGCGTCATTTGAGCCCGAATACTGGTAATGGCTGCGCGTAAATAGAGACGAATATCGGTGGCCACTTGATCATTACGAGATCGCCCCGTATGCAACCGTTTGCCCGCATCGCCAATAATTTCTGTGAGTCTCGCCTCGATATTCATGTGAACGTCTTCCAACGCCACTTGCCAAGTGAAGTCGCCCGCCATGATTTCGGAGTCAATCTGGTCTAGTCCGCGCAGGATGTCCTGTAAGTCCTCGGCGCTCAGGATGCCGCATGCGGTGAGCATAGTTGCATGCGCTTTAGAGCCCTGAATATCGTAATGCGCAAGGAGATGGTCAAACGCACAGGATGCCGTAAATTCTTGTACGAATGCATCGGTAGCTTCGCTGAACCGACCACCCCACGTCTGACTGGTATGACTGTCTAAAGAACTGGACACGCGATACACTTCTATTATCTAAAAACGGTAAGTGTATCAGGTGCCAGCCCTTCTTTGTGCGGGGTCCGGTTGAAGAGACAACGGGGGAAGGATGAATTCGATAACAATAGCGACTCGAGAAAGTCCGCTCGCTTTGTGGCAAGCCCATTTTGTGGAGGCCGAGCTGAAACGGCATCATCCAGGGATTGAAGTTAAACTGATGGGTATGACGTCCAGAGGCGATCAGTTATTGGACAAACCCCTTTACAAGGTGGGTGGCAAAGGGCTTTTTGTTAAGGAATTGGAAACAGCTCTACTCGACGAGCGTGCCGACATTGCGGTCCACTCTATGAAAGATGTTCCAATGGAATTGCCAGACGAGCTGACACTCGGTGTGATTTGTGAGCGCGAGGATCCACGTGACGCACTGGTTGGTGTGACCAGTTTTGATGCCCTTCCCCATGGTGCGCGGCTGGGTACATCGAGCTTGAGGCGTTCCTGTCAGGTCATGCAGCGTCGACCTGATCTTCAAATCGGATTTTTACGAGGGAATGTGAACACGCGTCTTGCGAAGCTGGACGCGGGTAATTTTGACGCGATCATTTTGGCGTGCGCAGGCTTGAAGCGCCTAGGTTTTGATGACCGCATTGGGGCAGCAATTGATGAGGATTTTTTATTACCTGCAGGTGGTCAAGGCGCTGTCGGTATCGAATATCGGAAGTCAGACAGCCGCGTTGCAGAGCTGTTAGCACCGCTAGGCCATGATGAAACATCCCGTCGTGTCATTGCGGAGCGAACGGTTGTTCGGCGACTCGACGGTGGTTGCGACGTGCCAATTGCCAGCTTTGCTGTGACGCAGGGTTCTGAGCTTTGGCTGCGTGCGCGAGTTGGTTCGCCAGATGGAAAAACGGTTATTGCGGCAGAGGCGCGCGGTGAAGATCCAGTAGCGCTTGGCCTTGAGGTTGCCGAAGCACTGTTAGCGGAGGGCGCAGCAGACGTTTTGAAAGCCGCCCGATCGTGACTCGAGTCGTCATTACGCGCGCCAAAGAAGATGTTGACCGCTTAGCCGACCGACTGGTCGCTGCCGGTCACAGTGCAGTAAAACTGCCGTTACTCTCCATTGAAGCCACTGCCGATGTGCTCGCAGTCAATGGTTTCCCGATCGAAACAACCGCGCTTATTTTTACATCGGTGAATGCGGTTCGCTATGGACTGCAGGCTGCGACTGAGTTCGCGTTGCCCTCCAAAGCACCAATAATCGCCGTGGGTTCAAGAACGCGCGATGCCTTAGGCGATGAAGGTCTTGTTGCCGCATGTCCCTCTCGTGAAGACTCAGAGGGTGTGCTCAACTGGTTAACAGCCAACTCGACCGCGGTAACTCATGTCATAGTAATAAAGGGTCGGGGCGGGCGTGAACTCATTGCAAGCACTCTGCTTGATCAAGGCATCACGGTGACTACGTTTGACTGTTATCGGCGTCTTTGGCCAGATATTTCGTGTGAGCAGCTCACCTCGGCACTGCGGTCAGACAAGCCCAGTGCTATCCATGTCGCAAGTGGAGAGACGTTAAGGCGCCTATCCGAGTTGTGCGTGTTGCATCAGCCCGATAGTTTGTCACGTCATCATTTAATCGTGCCGTCGGGGCGAGTTGAGGAGCAAGCCCGAGAGCTAGGCTGGCAATCACGTATAGTAGCGAGTGGAGCCGGGGATGACGCGTTACTTTATGCGATTAGCGATCTTCCCTAGAAGAAGTCGGAGGTAATGTTTTGAGCGAGCGGAGTGACAAGGCGAAGACGGGCAAACAAGGTAGTTGGATAGCCCGTATTTGCGTGTTTCTTTTGATTGTCATTGTCGGCCTTGGTGCGGGCGCTGCCTACTTTTATGGGTTGCCACTGGTTGATCAAATAGTCGAAGAGCGTGCGTCGGTAAAGACCTCTCTGGAAGAACTAAGAGACGCTGACCGTGCAGTGGCAGATACCATTATGACTGAGATAGCGCGCGCGCTCGAGATCCAGACAAAGCCACTTGTTGAGAAGCAGGCGACAGATATTGCGCTGCTCTCTCGGGAAATCGACCGATTATCGACTTCTGAGCGTCGGCTAACTGAGGCACTTGCCCGCGCTGAATCACAGCTGTCAGGTGTCTCGGACATCGATCAAAAAGCATGGCGCTGGGCCGAATCAGAGTTCAATGTGCGCATGGCGAGTCAGAGACTCAGGGTTGCCCGAGATGTAGAGGGTGCACTTGCTCTATTGGGGGCTGCGGATCAGCTCTTACAAGGAATCGTCAGCGCACGATCAGATGCGCTACGCGCCCTTATTGCAGTAGATATAGCCGAGTTGCGTGGGTTGCCCAAGATCGATAGAGCGGGACTACTCAATAGGCTAACCGCGCTCGAACGGCAGGTAATGCAGCTTGAGCTGATCCTAATTGACTCATCCAAAACTCCAGTCTCAGCCACCCCTCTTCGCAACCGAAGCGATGAGAGTCGCTCGCTTTGGGATGCGACACTCTCGTTGCTGTCTTCCTATTTTGTGGTCACGACGATTGAGTCGTCTGAGACTCGCCCCTTAACAAGTGATTGGAAGCAGCTAGCAGAGATAGCGCTGAGGGTGATGTTTGAAGAGGCGCGGCTTGCCTTATGGATTGGAGATCAGCAGCAGTTTCGTGCATCTCTATCGAGAGCTGAGGCCTTTGTCCGCTCCTACGCCGCTCCCGATAGTGCACGGGCTGACAGTATCATCAAAGGCTTAACAGAAATGGCTACAGTTGACTTGATGCCGAAACTACCCGACTTGTCGGAGACGCAACGCGCTTTCAGGGTTGAGATGCCATCCGATCCTTATCTGAATGTCACCGCAGAAGGTGTGGAGACACTCTGATGAGTCGTCAAGTCTGGCTGGTGCTTGTAGGCCTAGGGATGGGCGTGGGACTGGTGTCACTGTTATCGCTCGATCCTGGCTATGTGCTTGTGCAGTTTGGTCCCTATAGACTCGAGACGACACTCGTTGCAACGGGTATTTTACTGCTGCTTTTGGGTGCCATTATGCGGGTTATATATCGCTTGCTAGCGGCGGTATTCGGCTTTGGACCGGGGTTAAGTCGTTGGCTCGAGAAACGCAAAGAAGATAGGGAATCGGCACTATTGCGCGAGACTTTGACGGATGTGTTCCATGACCGAGATAGCGCGCTAAAGCAACGATTAACGACGTTAGAAAAGATGCCTTGGCTTTCCGATGCAACGAAGATAACGGCGCGGCAGTGGGTTTTTAGACGTCAGCTAGAGACGGCAAGTCGGCGCGACGAGCTGACGCGCTTATGGCGAAAGGCAAACAAAACACAGCAACAGGATGCCGATCTAACTTCAATCTACGCCTCGCAGCTCAGTCGGTTTGGGGCCGGTAAAGAGGCAGAAGGTGAGCTGCTTAGACTGTCGCAGACCGCCTGGCCGCCGCTGGCCACCAATGTGCTCGCTACACTAACGCTTCGTGATGCACCGGCACTGGTCGCGTCATTGACACGGTTGAGTGAGAGCGATGCCTCCAGCGATGCCGCGACTGGCTTAATCATTGCGAAGGCACAGACATTGCCAAAAGATGAGGGCGTGACGCTTTTGCAAGCACACTATGCAGCGCATCCATTATCGGCAATAAAGACCGCCCTAGGTGCGCTTCTTATCGAGGCTGATTAAGGTGTTCGGCCTGGAAGGTGGATACCTAAAGAATCCCACATGGCGTCGACCTTTTCTTTAACTTCAGTATCCATTTGGATCGAAGTTCCCCATTCCCTATCAGTCTCGCCTTCCCACTTATTGGTTGCATCCATGCCGACTTTGGAACCGAGCCCTGCAACGGGTGACGCAAAGTCGAGATAATCAATCGGTGTATTGTCAATAAACACCGAGTCGCGGCGGGGGTCCATCCGCGTCGTCATAGCCCAAATGACATCTTCCCACCGCCGTACGTCGACATCGTCGTCGGTAATGATGATGAACTTTGTATACATAAACTGGCGAAGAAAACTCCAGATGCCCAGCATGATCCGTTTGGCGTGCCCAGGGTATTCCTTGCGGATACTCACAACGGCCATTCGGTAAGAGCAGCCCTCTGGCGGTAAATAGAAATCCACAATCTCTGGAAACTGTTTTTGAAGTAACGGTACAAAGACTTCATTAAGCGCCACACCCAAAATAGCGGGCTCGTCCGGCGGTCGACCAGTGTACGTACTGTGATAAATGGGATTCTTCCGAGTAGTCATTCTCTCCACAGTGAAAACTGGGAAACTCTCGACCTCATTGTAGTAGCCAGTATGATCGCCGAAGGGCCCTTCATCGGCCATTTCATCAGGGTCGATGTAGCCTTCCAGGATGATTTCAGAGTGTGCGGGAACGAGCAGCTCATTGTCTTTGCACCGAGGGGTCAGACAATTTGCTAACTCTGTTTTACCGCCTCGTAGCAAACCAGCAAAAGCATATTCAGATAGTGCATCGGGTACAGGTGTCACAGCTCCCAGCGTTGTTGCCGGATCAGCACCGAGTGCTATAGCGACAGGATAGGGCTCGCCGGGCCGTTTAATCGTCCAGTCTCTAAAGTCCAATGCGCCACCTCGATGAGACAACCAGCGCATGATCAATTTATTTGGACCCAGCAACTGCATCCGATAGATGCCGAGATTCATCCGGGGCTTCTCTGGTCCTCGAGTTATAACGAGAGGCCAGGTAACCAGCGGCCCAACGTCACCAGGCCAGCAGGTCTGAATAGGCAGCTTCGTTAGGTCGACATCGTCTCCGCTGATGACGACGTCTTGGCAGGGCGGACGCTTGATCAGTTTGGGGCCCATATTGAGCACTTTTTTGAGTAACGGTGCTTTATCAATGAGGTCTCGCATACCTTTGGGCGGGTCGGGCTGACGCAAATAGGCCAGTAGCTCGCCTATTTCCCTCAACGCCTCAATCGAGTCAGCACCCATGCCTAGGGCGACACGTTTTTCGGTACCGAACAAGTTGGCCAAGAGAGGGGTGTCATAACCCTTGGGATTCTCGAAAAGGAGAGCAGGTCCACCACCACGCAGGGTGCGATCAGCGATTTCGGTCATTTCGAGATTGGGATCAATCTCTTCAGTGATTCTGACCAGGTCGCCACTAGCTTCCAAGGTATCTAAAAACTCACGTAGGTCCCGAAACTTCATAGGATTACTCTATACAAACTCAGGACGCCAGCATGCCACACCGGACATGGTCGCGGCGCCGGTGTCTGGGTAGTGACTCGCAAAAGCAGCAGGTCGTGCGCTAGCACCCGTGCTTGTCGTTACTTCCGCTTCATCGAGCGGAAGAATTCGTCGTTTGACTTGGTGTCTTTTAGCTTATCCAAGAGAAACTCGATGGCCGGCAAATCTTCCATGCCGTGGAGGAGCTTTCGCAAAATCCACATGCGTTGCAGTTCTTCCTCACCTGTCAGCAACTCTTCTCGTCGTGTACCCGAGCGTCGAATGTTAATGGCCGGGTAGACACGCTTCTCGGATATCTTTCTATCCAAATGCAGCTCCATGTTACCCGTACCTTTAAATTCCTCGTATATCACCTCGTCCATTTTTGATCCAGTCTCAGTCAGAGCGGTTGCAATGATGGACAGGCTGCCACCTTCCTCAATGTTTCTCGCAGCTCCGAAGAAACGCTTAGGCCGCTCTAAGGCGTGTGCATCGACACCGCCGGTTAGCACTTTCCCTGAACTCGGGACAACCGTGTTGTACGCTCTGGCCAGACGAGTGATGGAGTCGAGTAGTATCACGACGTCGCGTTTGTGCTCGACAAGTCGTTTTGCTTTCTCAATCACCATATCGGCCACTTGAACGTGACGAGATGGTGGCTCATCAAACGTTGAAGCAACGACTTCCGCGCCTCGTGCGCCCACCGAGCGTTGCATCTCAGTGACTTCCTCTGGTCGTTCATCAATAAGTAAAACAATAATATAGCACTCTGGATTGTTACTGATGATCGCCTGCGCCATGCTCTGCATCATGATGGTCTTACCCGCCTTTGGGGGGGCTACCAGAAGACCACGCTGCCCTTTACCCGTCGGCGCGCACAGATCAATAATACGACCGGTAAGGTCCTCACTTGAGCCATTTCCTTTTTCAAGTGTTAGACGTTCATCCGGAAATAGGGGGGTCAGGTTTTCAAATAAAATTTTCGCTTTCGCCGTTTCGGGTGACTCAAAGTTCACCTCGCTGACCTTAAGTAGCGCAAAGTAGCGTTCAGAATCCTTAGGCGGACGAATCATGCCTGTAACGGTATCGCCTGTTCGCAAATTAAAACGTCGAATTTGACTCGGACTGACATAGATATCATCGGGTCCTGCCAAGAACGAACTGTCAGCAGAACGCAGGAAGCCGAAGCCATCAGAGAGTATTTCTAAAACGCCATCGCCATAGATGTCCTCACCACTTTTTGCGTGTCTCTTAAGAATGGAGAATATGATGTCCTGCTTGCGTGACCGAGCAACGTTTTCGATGCTCATGTCCGCAGCCATGTCAATGAGTTCCTGAGTCGACTTGGTCTTGAGTTCAGTGAGGCTCAGAGGGTTTTCTGATGGTACATGTGGCTCGCGCCGATTATTGCGGCGATTACGATTTCTGCGATTGCGACCACCACTTTGACCCTCGCCTTCCTCGCCAGTCGAAGAAGGTTCGCTATCACGAGCCTCAGCGCTCTCTTCACTGCCGCCAGCACTGGAGTCCTCGCTGTGTTCTGCGCCATTTCGATTGAGTTTTAGAGTGCGAGTAGATCTCTCGTCGGCGGCCGTATCAGCAGCATTTGCCTCGTCTGTCCCACCACTGCCTGCGGTTGGGTCTGCGGCAGACGATGGGATCGCTTCAGCGGCGTCTAGTCGGGTCGTCTCGGCTTGAGTTGATTGTGGCTCTTCTGAACTAGAAATCGCCTCGCTCGTGTCAGCAGACTGATCAATAATAGTGTTTTCTTCTTCTTGCACGCGGCATTACCTGTGGCTTGGGAGGGTTATGAATATTTGTGCCCGCTAAGAGGGCTTACCAGAATTTTTTGAGTGACCCGTAGAAAACGCGACGGCGTGTAAACATGGCTGAGCATTTGCTAGGGAGGTGTGGGAGAAACACCCACATAGCAAAGGTAGCACCGCTAATGCGGTGCGTCTACTGACGATTTCGATTTTTTACAGCGGGGATGCTTTATAGTGTTGACGTAATACTACGTTACAGACAGCCGTCAACAAATTCAGCAAGTTGCGTCTTTGATAGTGCGCCGACTTTCGTTTCCACTGCGTTGCCGCCTTTAAATACGATTAACGTTGGGATACCGCGGATTCCGAATTTGCCCGGCAGATCGGGATTTGCGTCCACGTCTACTTTGCATACTTTCAAGCGATCACCGTATTCATTGGCAATCTCTTCCAGCACTGGCGCAATCATTTTGCAGGGGCCACACCACTCAGCCCAAAAATCGACAAGAACGGGTACATCAGAGGCCAATACCTCGTCATTAAATTCTGCGTCTGTGACGTGTGTAATATTATCGCTCATGGTGCCTCCGCATTCGTCGTGCTTATACTCTCAAAAATAATGTTTGGATGACAGTGTTGTAATGGAATGATCACACACTCTTCGGAATCATGGTTTGTTTATTTGGTCGAATGCAGCGACGGGAGTTTTTATGCAGGTGTAACAACCGACCTGACCCGCCGCCTGCGCCAGCACAATGGTGAATTGGTGGGCGGAGCACATTATACCCGGGCGCGACGGCCAGTGAAGCTCGCATGGTATGAAGCCAGTGCTACTCGATCACTGGCACAGCAACGTGAATATCAAATTCGGCGAGCAACTCGAAAAGAGAAAACGCGGCTAATAGCTGAAGCGGAAAGCCAAATAGGCAAAGCGAAAAGTCAAATAGGCAAAGCGGAAAGGCAATATGATGGATGATCATCTCGGGGCGTTTTGGGATTGGGCGGTTGCGCAATACGAGGCGCCCGAATTGAGAGCCTGTCTACTCGAATGCCAGGAGCGCGCAGGGTTGGTGATCTTAGAGGCGCTGTTTCTGGCTTGGTTAGGGCGTAAAGGTCATAGTGTGACCGCTTTGGAATACAAGCAGCTCCGGGCAGCCATAGAGCCGTGGGTGGCTGGCGTCGTAATACCGCTCAGAGCACAGCGTAAAGAGTGGACGGATGAGCCCGCACTAGCCGCCCATCGGCGGCACTTACTTGGTCTCGAGCTGGAAGCAGAGCGTGTGCTGTCGACGCTCTTGACCGGTGCGATAGCCATTAACACCGCCACTCAATGCGGTGCCGATTGTGTTGCAAAAAATTTAGATCATCTCAGTGACACTGGCGATTTTGAGACGAAAAGACGCCTCTTGAATCTTTTGGTGCGCTAGCCAGTGTGGAGCTAGCCGCGTACCATAACGTCTTTTCCACTCACACAGGACAACCCGCCATGTTAAACGCGCGTACTTTCTCGAAATCTACCTGCCGATCCGCAGCGCTGATAACGCTGATTAGTATCGGCTTGGTCTCTTGTGATCAAACCACGGAGACGACCGAGATGAGTTTAGATAGTCAGGAGCAACGAATTAGCTATGGCATTGCCATGAATATGGGTCGACGGATGAAGGCTGAGGGTGTGCCAATCGATGCGGATGCGTTCGCTGAGGGGCTTCGGGACGCGCTGTCGGGTGCCGAGGCGAAAATGTCTGACGATGAAATCAATGCCGAAATGATGGCTATGCAGGAGCAAATGCAAGCCGAGCAAGAGGCAGAGATGCAGGCGGCTTCCAATGTAAACCTAGAAGCCGGGCGCGCTTACCTTGCCGAGAACGCGGGTGCAGAGGGTGTGCAAACGACGGACAGTGGTTTGCAGTATCGGGTCGTGCGAGCAGGTTCCGGCGCGAAGCCGACCTCTGCTGATTCGGTTGAAGTTCATTATGAAGGCCGTCTAATCAACGGATCAGTATTTGATAGCAGTTATAGTCGTGGTGAGCCGGTAACGTTTGGCGTGACACAGGTTATTCCTGGTTGGACTGAAGCGCTTCAGTTAATGAGCGAGGGAGCGGAGTACGAGCTGACTATTCCATCCGAACTTGCCTATGGTGCAGGTGGTGCAGGTGGTGCGATTGGCCCCAACGAAGTGCTGATTTTTAAGGTGGAGCTACTGTCAGTCGTCTCTGCTGAAAGCTAGATCGCGAATCGAAAGGTAGCTAGATCGCGAATCGAAAGGTAGCTAGATCGCGAATCGAAAGGTAGAAAGATACTGGCCTCGATGAGAGGTAACAAAAGAGCTAGGTTGCGGATGTAACCTGGCTCTCATCATCTACTCATACTGCGCGTAGAACTGGCGCAAAAATGTAGAGAAGGGCACTGTGTCAGAGGCTTCTACCTCACGTTGCCGTCTGAGTGAGGCAATGGCCTCGTCAGCCAAAGCAGCATTGACCTGTTGCGAGGGAGCTTGCCGCTTGAACGCGTCATTCCACGTTTGGGAATAGTCACCTATCAGTGTGGAATAGCTCACTTGACGGTCTTTTAGTTCTCTAATGACCCGGGCTGAAGGCGACTCAGCCTCGCCGGTTAGAATACGCTTAGCGTGCTCGACGGCATAGGTATGGCGATCTGTCTTTCCGCTCCCATCAAGCCACACTGCCGCCTCGTGCATCATGTCTATAATAGGCAGCGCAAGCTCCGTCAACGGTACAGCACTACCCTCTGCGGTGAGTAATTGGAGTTTAGGGTCTCGACCGGCATTGAGAACACGTTGTGTATTGACGGAGTCCATTGCACGAGAGTCTGCGTCACACAGTGGACTATCGGTCAGAGCACATGCCAGTAAAAAGGTATCAACAAGCGCAATAGTGTTGTCGTCTATGCCCAACGGCGTGAATGGATTGATATCCAGGCAGCGAATCTCTAGGTACTCAATGCCCCGGTTACTGAGGGCTTTAACGGGCGCTTCACCGGACTCCGTAATGCGCTTGGGTCGTATGGCGCTATAGAACTCGTTTTCGATCTGTAAGAGTCCATGATTCAGCTGCAACTGTTCCTCATTTTGATTCTGGGGGAGTGCTTGGTATGGGCCGTGTGGCGTGACGATCGCATCGGTTAGCGTTTTGATATAGGTGTCGATCTGGTTGTAGCAAATTTGCAGGCCGTCTTGTGCCGAACTGGTATATCCGAGATCACCCATTCTGAGCGACGTGGCGAACTCACCGATTAAGGTATCGGACCCATGGTTTGTAAGGTGCTCGGGTGGTTCGCCGAGAACAAACGTGCGATTGAGAGCCGGCGAACTGCCGGTCAGAAAGTTAAGTAGCCAGCCGTAACGTTGAAAATTCCGTATTATTGCGAGGTAACCCTCGGTCCTCCAGTCTTGCAACAAAGCGGTGTTACCAGCGCTGCTTTGGGTCCGCTCCCAAAATGCCTCTGGCAACGAAAAGTTGTAATGAATACCTGCAATGACCTGCATCCTGCGCCCATAGCGCGCGCCCAAGCCATTGCGATATATGCGCTTCATTTTGCCAATATTGGATGAGCCATAGTGTGCAATGGGTATGTCACTATCGGGGCCAAGCTCGCCAGGCATGCTCCCGCCCCACACGATTTCGTCGGGTAGGGACCGAGCCGTGTAGGCATGAAGATCAAATAGCTCTGTCAATACGGCGTTCGGGCTTTGGTGTACGCCAGTGATAAATTCAAGCAGCGCCTCGGAATAATCCGTGGTTATCGATCTATGAGTCAGCGCTGACCCGAGCGACGTGGGGTGCGGTTTTTTTGACAGTGCGTGATTCTCTGAAGATACGCGCAGGCCCTCTTTCTCAATGCCTCTTCGAATCGATAGAAGCTCGGCCGAGTCATGCGCTGTTATTGCCGCTCTGAATGTTTTAGCCATCATGTAGTACTACCTTGCGCACCTCAGAGGTCATGTACGTCTTGATACTCGATCAGATCGCTGAATGACGACGAGCGCAAGTGTACGCTCTGATCATTCGTCAGGTACAGTACTTAGGCGAAGAGACTAATTCGGAGGCGGTATGAATTTAGACGCGTGGCTCAAAATGCTCGCCGACGAGGGCGGTTCTGATTTGTATCTCACGACAGGTGCCCCCCCCAGTGCCAAATTTCAGGGGGAGTTGAGGCCACTGTCCGACGAACGCCTTTCACCCGGATACACTCGTGATCTGGCCTATGAGCTGATGGACGCCCAACAGGCTCACGAGTTTAATGAGACTCTCGAAATGAATTTGGCCATCTCGGTTGCCGGTGTTGGCCGATTTCGGGTCAACATATTCAGACAGCGCAACGAAGTGGGTATGGTTATCCGCTACATTGTGGTGGATATTCCCTCCATGCAGGCACTGGGTCTGCCTGCGATTGCAGCAGATCTGATAACGCGTAAGCGCGGTTTATTGCTCGTCGTAGGTGCAACTGGATCGGGCAAGTCGACGACGCTTGCCTCACTGATTGATCACCGAAACAGTACGATGGGCGGGCACATTGTCACCATCGAAGATCCGGTTGAGTTCATTCATAGGCATAAAAAGTCCATCGTTAATCAACGTGAACTAGGGGTAGACACCCGCAGTTGGGACAATGCATTGAAAAATACGCTCCGGCAGGCGCCAGACGTTATCTACATTGGCGAGATTCGAGACCGTGCGACCATGGAGTACGCCATATCATTTGCCGAAACTGGGCATCTCTGTGTGTCAACACTGCATGCGAATAACGCGAATCAAGCGCTGGAACGCATCGTAAACTTTTTCCCCGAGGAGCGGCGCCCCCAGCTGTTAATGGACTTGTCGCTAAATCTCGCCGGTATCCTGTCGCAGAGACTTCTTCCAACCAAAGACGGCGGTCGCTGCGCCGCCATTGAAGTAATGCTGGCCTCACCGCTGGTGAAAGAACTGATACTGCAGGGTGATATCCACGCTCTAAAGGACATTATGGAGAAGTCCGTCGAGCAAGGTATGAAGACCTTTGATCAAGCGCTCATTGGATTGCTCCAGGACGGTAAGATCACTGAGGACGAGGCACTTCGGCACGCTGATTCGGCAAACAATGTTCGGCTCAACATTAAACTGGCACGCGAGGGGGGTATTAGGGGTGCTGGCGGTTTCAGCCTTGAGGAAACCGACTGACGCTAGCCGTTTAGTTGGGTCAGCAGGTCATCGATTACGCGTTCGAGCTGTTTGAGGGTGCTACATTCGGCCGCGACATCGCAATTGCGAGCGACACCGGACATCTCCGAGTCACCCGTCCCCCAACTTCGCTGACTTTCAGGATTAAGCCAAATGAGCTGTCGGCATTTAGAGCGAATCTCGGCGAGCAGGTCCAGGCGGGGATCGGTATTGTTATTTCGCGCATCGCCCAAAATAATCACTGTAGTGACACGATTGATATCCGACATCGCAAGCGTCGCAAAGTCCTCAAATGCTCTGGCGTAGTCAGTGGCGCCACCGTACTTTAAGTTAACGCGCTCGATCGCGACCTCGACGGGAAGCGCGCGTAAAATGTCTGTGACCTCGCCAAGATTTGATGAGAAGGCAAAACTGCGTGTTCTTGGGAGTACATCTTGCAAGGCGTGTAAGAACAGCAATAGAAATTTTGCATACGCTGCGACAGAGCCACTGACGTCGCACAGAATAAGAATTTGCGGCTTGCGTCTGATACTTTTGCGCCACTGCGGGTTAAAGGGAACCCCATCGGTAGCCATTGCTTTTCTCAAAGTAGCGGGGACCGCGAGTTGACCTCGCTTGACGCGCTTACGGATACGCCCGTGGCGCGCTGCGAGTTTGCGAGTCATGCGCTCCAGGAGACGTTTAAGCCTGGCTCTGTGATGTTGATCGACATTGCCGAGGGACATGTTACTCAGGGCCTCGTCAAGCATATCCTCGGCATCGCCACTGGCGTGCACCATGTAGGCGCGATCAACGCGATCGCGTACCGCGTTGCGCAGTTGCTCGCGCAAAGCCTGTACGGCCTCAAATGCTGCCGGCTCAGTGCTTTCCAGTTCGACCGCCGCATCTCTGAGTGCCTGCTCTCCAAGTGCGTCGAGCATTTTACGAATATACTGCCCGCGTTGCGTGAGCAGCTTAATGGCTGATACGTCGACCTGCTGAGCTGCGGTCTCTACTGCAATGGCAATAGCTGCGGCGTCACCGCGTCTGAGTGCATCAACTAAGTCACTGGATAGGTTTTCCGCGAGCTCAGGCTGGGCCTGCATGGCCTGTGAGAGTTGCTCTGCTAAGGTTTGTGGTGATGGTGGATCTGACTCTTGGTCGTCATCAGTTGATGAGGACCTACTGTGTTGCGCTTCTTTATCTGACGCCGGCGCCCCGAAATACTGCTCAAAGGCCGCGTCGAAGATGTCAATTTCAAATTTTGATTTCGCCAGTGCGCTACCGAGACCATTTTTCAGTAATGTCCGATCGCTATAGCCAACAAGCCCAGCCACCTCCATAGCAACTAGTGAGTCAGCGGGCGAGATGATAATGTCGCGCCCACGCAAAAACTCGATGAACGCAAGCAAGCGATCTGTTGGTGCGTCTTGATTAAAGCGCTCGGTAGCATCCATGGTGTTTTAGCGCGTTACGCTTTTTGCTCGTTGCTCAGCAAGTCGACCAGATTGTCCGCGACAGCACTGAGGTCGTCTTCATACTTTAATAGCGCGTTCAACGAACTCTTTACCAAGTCTTCATCGAGTGAGTCGGCGTGGAGCAGCACTAGGCTCTTTGCCCAGTCGATGGTTTCCGAAACGCTTGGCAGCTTTTTCAAATCCATCTCCCTCACTTTGCTGACAAAGGCGACGAGATGGTCGGTCATCGCGTCGCTGATCTGAGGCACGCGTGCCCGAACGATTCGGCCCTCTAAATCGGTTGTTGGAAAGTCGATATGCAGGTGAAGACAGCGACGTTTTAGGGCGTCGGATAGATCACGGGTGTCGTTGCTCGTCAAAAAGACCAAAGGCTTAGACCTTCCTTTCAGCGTACCTAGCTCGGGAATTGATACCTGGAAGTCCGACAGCACCTCAAGTAGCAGAGACTCGAATTCAAAATCCGCTTTATCAATCTCATCGACCAATAGGACAACGTTGCTCTCGGCATCAATGGCTTGCAGAAGTGGTCTTGGCTCCAAAAACTCCTTTGAAAAGAAGACATCATCAAAGCTGTGAAGGCGCTCAACTGATGCGCGCAGTCCTTGAGCTCCGTCCATCACCTCCGCCAGCTGTGTTTTAAGGAGCTGCGTGTAAAGTAACTGCTTGCCATATTTCCATTCATAAATAGCTTTGGACTCGTCTAAGCCCTCATAACATTGCAGTCGAACCAGCGGGGCGCCAGTGACGTCGGCACAACTCTTGGCCAGCTCAGTTTTTCCGACCCCAGGAGGTCCTTCGACGAGAATCGGCTTCTCTAGTGCTGCTGCGAGATAGACAACGGTGGCGATCTGTTCGTTACAAATATAGCCGGCGGTCGCAAGTGACTCGATAATGCTGTCGATACTCTCCAGCTTCGGAAAGGCGTGGGACATATACTAATCCTAAGGTGATGTTAGCCGCCGGTGACGTTCATCAAACGGACAACTTGTGGTTCATCTGGCTGGTCAAAAACATGGCGTTCTGGTTTATACGCAAGAGCCGCAACAATTGCACGTTTCAAGCTGGTCGCATCCATGTCACTCCGGAGCATTTGTCGCAAATCCAGTGAGTTTTCGTGCCCAAGGCACAAGACTAATCGGCCGTCAGGTGTAATTCGGAGCCGATTACAGCTATCGCAAAAATTATGAGTAATCGGCGAAATGACACCCAGTTCAGTACCAGTGCCTTCAACGGCATAACGACGAGCGGGGCCGTCGTTAGGCGATCCCGCGACAGGCGTTAGTGTAAAACGAGATTTTACGATGTCTAAAACCTGTGAGGACGGAACCAAGCTCAACTCGCGATCGGTTTGGGTGATGTGTCCCATGGGCATTTCTTCGATAAAAGCGATGTCGATGCCGCGGTCGAGAGCGAAATTTATGAGAGGCTCAATTTGCGCTTCATTTTGACCGCTCAAAAGCACGGTATTAAGACGTATACGCTTAAAACCAGCCGCGATCGCAGCATCGATGCCCGCAAGTACAGTAGTTAGATTCCCCGTGCGGGACAGCTCCGAGAATTGATCCGAGCAGAGCGTGTCTAGGCTTACATTAACCCGCGATACGCCGGCATCCACCAGAGGTTTTGCCAGCGTGCTTAACTGACTACCGTTTGTCGTCATCACCAGTTCGTTGAGTCCGTCGATAGCCGATAAGTCGCGAGCGATTGACACGATATCGGGTCGAACAAGGGGCTCACCACCTGTCAGGCGAATCTTTTCAACGCCAAGCTCGACAAATAGCGTTGCTAGACGAACAATCTCGGCTGCCGATAGGACCGACTTTCTGGGCAAAAACCGCATTTCTTCAGTCATGCAATACTGACAACGGAAATCACATCGATCGGTGACAGACATACGTAGATAACGAATGCGACGGTCGAAGGTATCGACAAGTGAAGGCGGCTGATATTTCATGGTAGGCAGTGTAACGAAGAACGGTAGGTAATACGCAATGCCTAGCTTGCATTGGTTAAATTTAACGACGTCGGTAATGCCCGGCCTGCTGTTCGCTATCGTGGCCGGTGTTTTATCCTCGTTTTTAGGGCAATCAATCGAGGCGTCATTAACCACAGCAATAGCGAGTTTGTGCGTGCTCTGGTGGATTTTTGAACCCATCCCCATCCCCGTTACATCACTGATTCCTATGGCGCTATTGCCGCTACTCGGTGTCATTAGCCCATCTGACGTCGCAGCTGCCTACGGCTCGCCGCTGATACTGCTGTTATTGGGTGGGTTCTTGTTATCCAAAGGTATGGAGTCCACTGGAGCTCACACCCGGATTGCCGTTACCGTCGTTCGCTTCGTAGGTGCCGATGAGCCAAAGCGGCTTATTTTGGGATTTATGCTCGCCGCTGCGCTTTTGAGTATGTGGATATCTAATACGGCGACGGTGCTCATGCTCTTGCCAGTGGCATTAGCTGTTATTTCGACCTCTAGTTCGCCACAAGCGCTGGCCGCACCTCTGTTACTTGGACTGGCTTGGGCCTGTAGTATTGGCGGTCTAGGGACGCCCATTGGCACGCCGCCAACGCTTATTTTTATGCAGGTTTACCAGGACACCACTGGGTCAGCGCTCAGCTTTAGCCAGTGGATGTCTTGGGGGATTCCTGTCGTCGCGATCATGGTACCGCTAGTGGCAGTCGCTCTCGCACGCAAAGTACCGCAGGATCTTGTGGTTAATTTGCCCGATGTTGGCAAATGGAGGAGCTCCGAAAAGCGGGTACTGTTGATTTTCGCAATAACGGCTTTGGCGTGGATGACTCGTACCGAACCCTTTGGTGGATGGCGAGATTGGCTGGGAGTACCCATGGCAAACGATGCCGCTGTCGCGTTTTGCGCTGTGATTGCACTGTTCGTGATACGAGATAAGAAGGGAAATGCGCTCATAACGTGGGAGCAGGCGAGCGCCATTCCTTGGGGCGTTTTGTTGTTATTTGCGGGTGGTATCACCTTAGCGAAGGGCTTCGTCAGCTCGGGCCTAAGTAGTCAGGTTGGCGAGTTACTTGCAAGTTTAGCGTTGGTGCCTACATTGCTCGCAGTGGCGGTTATCGCCTTACTTGTCACAGCACTTACCGAGGCGACGTCTAACACCGCGACGACGGCATTACTGATGCCCATTTTGGCCGCTGCATCTATTTCAGCGAATATCGATCCGTTAGTGCTGATGGTGCCCGCCGCCATGAGTGCAAGTTGTGCGTTTATGCTGCCTGTTGCCACCGCACCTAATGCCGTTGTTTTTGGCACGGGACAGGTGGACATTCAAACTATGGTGAGGTGGGGAATTTGGGTGAATTTACTCGGGGCGCTGGTGATTACATCAGTTGTTTGGTTGGTTGCTACCGCCCACTAGTGACAGTAGCAACCGATAGTGGTTCTCAGAGCAGTGCCATCATTGTCTCGGCGGAACTTGCGTCGACACCAGGACCTTCCTCTACGTTGATCTGAGTGATCACGCCGTTGTCAACAAGCATCGCATAGCGTTGACTTCGCGTTCCCATACCAAAGCCTGTGCCGTCCAGTGTTAGGCCCATAGCCTCAGTAAATTCGGCGTTGCCATCGGCTACCATGATGATCTCGCTGGCGTTTTGAGCCTCGCCCCATGCGCCCATGACAAATGCATCATTGACCGAGAGGCAGGCAATCGAGTCAACGCCCGCACTCTTTATCTTGTCAGCGTTAGCGACATAGCCGGGAAGGTGCGCCATCGAACAGCCAGGCGTAAATGCGCCCGGTAACGCGAAGAGGAGCACGCGTTTTCCGCCAAATAGCTCGTCAGTTGATAGTGGTGTTGGTCCTGATTCACCCATGACAGACAGAGTGCAAGATGGGACTGAGTCCCCGTTGGTAAGCGACATTAAAAACTCCAGTTATATGAATGAGAGTCGTAGATAGTCCTCGAAAAGGACCTGACATGGCAAGAGTCGATGTAACTATATGCGGAGCTCACGATACCTTTGTTCAGGCACTGTAGTAGTCAAGATAGGAAATTCTGCGCCGTTATTGAGCGGATTCTGCGCTGGGTAACGTATACAGCGAGTCGTACCCGTAAGAAAGGGCATAGAGGGCCCTTGTCTTTGACAGGTTTGATCCCCATCTACACGGCTCAATACACAATGGAACGTACTATGTCTGACACTACTGCGACATCAACAGTGGCTAATCGTCTTTCGTTGAGAAAAATTGTTGTTGCCAGTGCTGCTACCTTTATTGGCTTGGTCATGACCTGGGTCGTTTTGACGGCAAAGTCGGAGCCGCAAGCCGGACCTCCTCCTGAACGGCCTGCACCTTTGGTTGACGTGATTAACGTCAGTCCCCGCACGCACCAATTAATTGTTTACACGCAGGGAACAATAGATGCGAAGCGGCGTGTTGAGCTGGTGGCTCAGATAGCCGGCAAAATAAACGACGTGAGCCCCGTATTTGCCGATGGTGGATTTTTTCGTAAAAACGATGTTTTGCTCTCGATTGAACCTGAGGACTATGAGTTTGCATTGGCTCGAGCACAGTCAGCACTCGCACAGGCAGAGCAACGTCTGGCCGAGGAGCGCGGGCGAAGCCGACAAGCGGCGCGGGAATGGCGTGAGCTTGGAGCCAAGGACGCCAACGACTTATTCTTGCGCAAGCCTCAGTTGCGCGCCGCTGAACTAGGCGTCAAGGCTGCAGAGGCTGACGTCGCTGCCGCAGAGTTGGCGCTTGACCGAACGTTTATAAGAGCACCTTTTGACGGCCGTATTCAGCAGAAGCGGGTTGATATTGGGCAGTTTGTCGGCAACGGTACGCCACTTGCGCAGATTTATGCGTTGGACTCTTTGGAATTGCGATTGCCTTTGTCGGATGCGCAGCTAGCCTTGTTGCCAGAGCGATTATTAACTTCTGCAGGTGGTCTGGTTGGATCGACTTCGACCCTATCGGTCAATATTGGCGGTCGTTCGTTTGAGTTCACTGCCCCCATTACTCGTTCGGAGGCCGAGCTCGATCGGCGCAGTCGAGTAGCCACTGTGATAGCGGAATTTTCTGGTAGTCCCGATTTAACAGAGGGCCGACCGGCACTCACACCGGGTATGTTCGCTACCGCGGAGATCATAGGCAGACCCGTGGATAATGTTATTGAGCTTTCCAACGCCGCCTTGAGCCCTGACGGACACGTACTGGTGGTAAATGACGAGTCAAAACTTGAGCGTCGTGATGTCAGTGTGGTTAGTAGAGAGGGGAGATCGGTCTGGGTATCTGGATTGCGTGAAGGTGACATGGTGGTCGCCGAGCTAAATAACGCGTTACTACCAGGGTTGCGCGTCATGACCGAAACGGCGGTAAATTAGTATGAATGGGCCTATCTCTTGGTTCATCAAGAACCCTATTGCCGCCAATTTGCTGATGGTGCTGCTCATTATTGGGGGTTATAGCAGTATTCCCAAGCTGGATAAGCAATTTTTCCCTACGCCGGAAATAAATCAAATTGAAGTGCGTATGGAGTTTCGAGGTGCCAGTCCGCGAGAGGTCGAAGAGCAAATTTCGGTGCGGATTGAGGAGGCCATTCATGATCTAAATGGGATTGAAGAACTGCGTTCTACGGCCCGCGAGGGTCTTGGCGTCGTTCTGGTCGAGGTTGAGAACGACTACCCAACGCAAAAGTTGACCAACGATATCAACACGCGAGTGGATGCGATCCGCAGTTTTCCAGCAGATGCTGAGCGACCTACCGTCACTGAGATTACGTATCGCCACCAGATGGGCCGTGTGCAAATCTTTGGTGACTTGAGCGAGCGGGAAATGAAAGAGCTGGGCGAGACGCTTCGCGATGAGCTCGTTCGGCAACCTTGGGTGTCAATTGTGGAACTTCAGACAGCCCGACCTTATGAAGTATCCATCGAGGTGTCGGAGGATAGTCTGCAACGCTATCAACTGACCTTCGACCAAGTCGCTGACGCTGTTCGGACCGCGTCCATCAATCTCCCAGCGGGTTCAGTTCAGCGTGATAGTGGTGATTTGCTCATTCAAACGCGAGGTCAGGCCTACGATCGTGCTGACTTTGAAGCGATCATCGTGCGCAGTGATTTGTCAGGGCAGGAATTGCTGCTCAGTGACGTGGCGGTCGTCCGCGATACCTTTGAAGATGTCGACATTGATATTGAGTTCAATGATCAGCGATCCCTCGGGCTGAACGTGTTTGTAACGACCTCGCCGGACGTTATTTTGACGACGAACACGGTCAAGGCATGGGTCAAGGAAAGAGCTTTGTCATTGCCCGACGGTGTATCGCTTGAGTTCTGGCAGGACCCGTCTAAGGCATTCAAAGAGCGCGTTCGCACATTGGTTAGTAACGGTCTAGGTGGGCTGATACTGGTGATCATCGTGCTTATGTTGTTTCTGCGGCCCGCACTCGCATTTTGGGTGTCTGTGGGTATCGTCGTGGCCTATATGGGTACGCTGTTCCTGTTGCCCTACACGGGCCAGGGGCTAAACATGATCAGTCTGTTTGCTTTCCTACTAACCTTAGGAATTGTGGTCGATGACGCCATTATTGTGGGGGAGTCCGTTCACTCCGCACAGTCGCGAGGCTTGAGTGGCGTGCACGGCGCACTGGTCGGGACTCGGCAAGTGGTCAAGCCGGTGGTTTTCGCGGTCATCAGCACGATGGTATTTTTTGCGCCCATGTTCTTTTTGCCGGGTGAGTGGGGGCCTGCGTCGAAAGGGATCCCGGTCGTCGTGTGTTTAGCGCTTGCCTTTTCGTTGGTTGAAAGCTTATTAATCTTGCCATCGCACCTTGCCCACATGAAACCTGAGCCCGACGTTGCTGATGCGGGCTGGTTGACGCGCACTCGTATGGCATGTGCTGACAGTCTCGCTTGGTTTGCCAATGAGCGATACCGGCCCTTCCTCGAAAAGTGCCTGCGAAATCATGCTGCTGTCGGTGGGTTCTTCTTGGTGCTGCTATGTCTTAGTCTTGCGCTGTTTGGCGGTGGTTACCTAAAGAGCGCGTTCTTTCCTCGGGTCAATTCGGATTTTATAGTCGGTACCGTGGAGCTTCCGCAGGGAGGCGCGTTTGCTGACTCGCAGGCGATGCGCGATCGAGTAGTGATCGCTGCCGAGGCGATTAAAGATGATTACAACAGTTTGCCCCGCTACCAAGACACGCCGGCTATCGACAATATTTTAGGTGTTGCCGGTGGTAATAAAGTGGACTTGCTTATTCAGACTGTGAATGACGATCTCGATACCGAGGAGATGACCAAGCAGCTCCGCGAGAGCCTAGGCGATTTATCAGACGCAAAGGATGTGCGGTTCGATTATACGATTCGCGATCCAGGAAAGCCGATTACCTTGTTGTTTGCCTCTGACAGCATAGCGGACTTAGAGGTGCTCGCCGGGGAAGTCCGGCTCGCTCTACAGCGCTATCCCGGCGTCTTTGACATCAGTGATAGTTTCGATGCGCCGCTTGAAGAGCTTGTATTGTCGCTCAAGCCCGCTGCCGAGGCGTTGGGTATTACCCTGGCGGATGTTGCTACACAAATCCGCCAAGCTTTTTACGGCGAGGAGGTGCAACGTATTCCCCGCGATGGGGAGGACGTCCGAGTTATGGTGCGATATCCAGAGGCAGAGCGGCGTGCCATTGCCAATATCAATGCGATGTATATTCGGACACGCGACGGAACCGAGGTTCCATTTTCTACGATTGCTACTTATCGCGTTGAAAGAGGTTATCAATCTATTGAACGCCTCGACCGATTAAGAACCTTGGAAGTCAGTGCTGATGTCTCTGAGGATGGCGCACCACCGAGGGCGATCGTCGAATCGGTACTCAAGAATGAAGGCCCCGCATGGCTTCAGCGTTATCCGAGTCTGACTATTAATATGGATGGCGAGCTTCAGGAGGAAATCGAATTTCAGCAGGCCATGGTTTACATGGGCTCCTTATCGATGCTTATCATCTTCGGGCTAATGGCAGTGGCCTTTAAGTCCTATTGGCAGCCGTTTTTGGTACTAACAGCTGTTCCTTTTGGCCTGATGGGCGCTATCTTTGGTCACTGGCTCCTGGGCTGGCAGGTGAGTATGTTTTCCATTATGGGGGTAATCGCCTGTGCAGGGGTGGTTGTAAACGACAATCTGGTACTGATTGATCGAGTGAATACGCTCCGAGATGAGGGTATGGAGCTGATTGATGCTTTGTTGCAAGGCGCGACCAACCGATTCCGTCCAATTGTACTTACTTCAGTAACGACCTTTGTCGGCTTGGTACCCATCATGTTGGAGACGAGCGTTCAGGCCCAGTTCCTGATTCCTATGGTAGTCTCATTGTCGTTTGGCGTGATGTTTGCGACCGGTGTAACCCTGATTTTGGTTCCGGCTCTGTACTTGCTGGGCGATGATGTTGGAGAGTTCTTCGCGACACTCACGAAGCGAAAAATTGACCGAGCAGATGCGGACTTACCGACGGTGTAAATGTCTGAGTCATTAGTGCGCTGTATGTCGAAATAAAAAAGGGGTGACGCCCCTTTTTTATTACCAGTTGTGCGCTGTCGCCACTCGATTTACGGTCCTGCAGCAATAATATCGTCACTGATATCAAACTTTTCAATATTGTCCCGGAACAGAGCGGCAAGTTTCTGGGCCTGCTCCTCGTATGCTGTGTCGTCACCCCAACTGGCTTTTGGATCAACATACTCGTCGGCAACCCCTGGAATGCTGACGGGGAAGTGCAGGTTAAGAGAGGCAATATGTTTTGTTTCGGTGTCGAGTAGTGCGCCGCTTTGAGCAGCAGCAACGACAGCTCGGGTTACGGGTATCGGAAAGCGACTACCGTTTCCGCTAGAACCACCCGAGCCGCCAGTCCAGCCTGTATTGACAAGATAGACTTGAGACCCGAAGTCGTCGATACGCCGCATTAATAGGTCTGCGTAGTCTTGTGCTGGGCGGGGCATGAACGGCGCGCCAAAGCATGTGCTGAATGTGGGATGAATGCCTGCTTCCGCACCGAGCTCCGTCGATCCAACACGTGCGGTATAACCGGACAAAAAGTGAAAAGCGGCGGCTTCTTTTGATAGCAGGCTGACAGGCGGAAGCACACCTGAGACGTCACAAGTGAGAAAAATAACGCACTTCGGCTCGCCCCCCATGTTCGTTGCTGAACGCTTTTCGACGTGGTTGAGTGGGTAGCAGCATCGGCCGTTTTCTGTCAGCGTCGTATTCGAATAGTCAGCCTGTCGCGCGTTATTCAGCGCAACGTTTTCGACAATTGCACCAAATCGAATGGCATCCCAAATGATCGGCTCGTTTTTTTGACTCAAATCAATGGTCTTCGCGTAGCAGCCGCCCTCTATATTAAAGACCGAGCCTTGTGCCCAACCATGTTCGTCGTCACCGATGAGATATCGGGCAGGATCTGCCGATAAGGTCGTTTTTCCTGTGCCGGACAGACCAAAGAATAATGTCGTATCGCCTTCGTCACCGATATTGGCAGAACAGTGCATAGGTAGGACATCTTTTTCGGGTAGCAAAAAGTTTTGAACCGAAAACATCGCTTTCTTCATCTCACCGGCGTAGCGCATTCCCGCAATCAACACCTTGCGTTGGCCAAAGTTGATTAGCACTACACCATCTGAATGCGTACCGTCACGTTCAGGGTCACAAACGAAGTCAGCGACGTTGAGGACCTTCCACTCCGGTTTGTCAGACGGGTTGTAGTTATCAGGGCGGATGAACATATTGCGACCGAACAGACTCTGCCAAGCAGTGCCGGTCATTACAGTTACCGGTAGGTAGTGATCATGGTGCTCTCCAACGTGGAGGTGCTGAACCCACTGCTCGTTGTTTGCAAGATGGGCTTTAACCCGGTCCCACAACGCGTCAAATTTTGTGGCATCAAAGGGTCGATTTACACCGCCCCATTCAATTGCGTCCTCACTTGAGGGTTCTCGAACAATATATCGATCGGCGGGAGACCTACCGGTCCGATGTCCTGTCTCGACTCGAAGCGCACCGGTATCGGCTAAGATGCCTTCTTTCCTGTCTAGAGCCATCTCAATTAATTGAGCGGCAGTTAGGTCACTGTGTTTTATAGGTGCTTTTGCAGTCTGTTCAACTGTCATTGGTATCGGTTTCCAGTGTGAGTGAGTAAACCGTGAGCCAGTTAGTGCAGGGTATGCTCCTCTGCCTGGTTCACATCGTTCAGAGCGAAGTGGTAGCTACTGCCACACATTTCGCAGTCCATTGTCACTGTTTTTTGCTCTTCGAAAAGCTCAGTGATCTCATGTTTCGGTAGCAGACGGATTGCGTTAAGGCTGCGATCTCGCGAGCAATGGCAAGCAAACTTAACCGTCTTGGGTTCAAAACGTGTTACCTGCCACTGGTTGAATAATTGGTATAGGAGTCTATCGGTGTCGACATCGATGAGTTCATGAGGTGTCATCGTATCAGCTAGCGCGCAGAGCGTTTGCCACTGGTCAAGCCTACTTGACGCTTCCACTACCAGTTGTGTCGGCAGCTGCTGAAGCATCAATCCCGCGGCACTGTCGGCACGTGTCGATAGCCAAAACTTGGTCGCAAGTTGCTCGCTCTGCTGAAAGTAGTCGCTTAGCACATCGGCCAACTCATCACGCTCAACTGCAATGATACCTTGATATCGTTTGCCCACGTCCGGCTCGATCGTCAGCGTGAGGATGCCCTGCGGTAAGTGCTCGCTTAAAGGTCCTTCCGGCGCGTCCAGATCGCCCCTAGCTAGTCCTCTGACTTCGCCCGAACTGGAGCACTCCACCATGATGAGGGATAGGGGACCGTCGCTGCGCCCTTGTAACACCACCTTACCGTCAAATTTGAGGTTGTTCGCAATCATCACCGCTGAAACCGCAAATTGTCCTAACAATACGCGGACGCCGGCACCGTAGGCATGTGATGCCAACAGGTCGTCCAGTACGTGTTTGAGTACTACGGTTTCGCCACGAACGTCCGCATCCTCAAAGAGAAAACGGTAACTCTCGTCTATAGATGTGGAGGGCAGCATCGTCTTAGTTTAACAAGCTCAGATCGTTGAGCGATGTGAAACTAGCATAGAATATTCACAATCAAGCCACTGGATAGCGGCTCGATACGTTTAGCCAGCAGCGAGCGCTTTAACTTTGGCGTTGAGGCGGCTTTTGTGGCGAGCTGCTTTGTTTTTCTTGATGATGCCTTTATTCGCCATGCGATCTATCACAGGTACTGCAGCGGACAGCGCTTCTTGAGCAGGCGCGTAGTCTCCGGCACTAACCGCTGCCAGGACTTGCTTCATTTTTGTTCGAACGAGTGAGCGCATGCTTGCATTGTGCGCGCGTTGCTTGTCGTTCTGTTTCGCTCTTTTACGAGCCTGTGGTGAATTCGCCACGAAATCTCTCCGAATTTAAAGGGCGCAAATAGTGGTTGACGTCGAAGTTGATGTCAACTGCCTAGCGTCCGTAAGGTAATAATGTTGATCTTAAAGTCCTAAAATGACTAAAAGCCAGCCGAGTGCCGCCAACAAAAGTGTCTCTTTCGCGTCGTCAATCCGAAACAAGGCGTAACCATAACCAACAGGTGGGAGCAGGAGTGAAAACATGCCCCAAGCATAGTCGTTTTTCCAGGCTGTGATCAGCAACAAGGCCCAGCTTGCCAGCAAGCAAGACACTCCCAAAAACATCAAATACGCGCTGTACGCTTCCATCTCTTCCTCTCCGCAGGTAGGGTTCACGACGGGTCGCGATCGTACCAGATTACGAGTCACAGCAAAGCAAAAATAAGTTAATAGTGGGATTCTTAATGGTTAATCGGATCATCAGGTCACTTGCACGGTGTGTTAGACAATGACAGATCGCTATGACGACATTCGGCCCTACCGTGACAGTGAGGTCAGCGAGGTTGTTGCAGCGCTGCTCAACGATGATGAGTTCATCGATACCCTGATCGCCTTGCGGACAAAATATATCGCTAAGTGGTTGCCTCGTTTTGTCCGTTTTCTTGCTCGACGGGCATTGCGTAAGCAATTATCAGGCGTCAGGACAATCGATGCCTTTCAAGCTTTGGTCAAGCCCAGACTTGATCGTGTGGTTGCTGAAACATCTATTTTCTCGTATTCGGGTGTCGATAAGTTAGATTCACAACAGTCATATCTTTTTGTCAGTAATCATCGAGATATCGTGATGGATTCGGCTTATGCCAATAGTGTTTTAGTGTCGGAGGGTCATCGAACTGCACAGGTTGCAATCGGAGACAATTTGTTGCAAAAACCATGGGTGTCTCACCTGATGCGCATCAATAAAAGTTTTATCGTTCGGCGCAGTCTCAGCGGACCCAAGCAGCAACTGGCAGTCTCAAAGCAATTGGCAAATTTTATGCGTGACGCAATCGACCAGAATCAGGGTCCATTGTGGATCGCACAGCGCGAGGGCCGAGCAAAAGACGGTAACGATAAAACCGAAGCTGCCGTTTTGAAAATGCTCAGCTTGTCTAGGGATAAAAGCAGCGAAAAGCCCGATGAAGTCTTAGGACGGCTGAAGATTGTGCCGCTCACTATTTCTTACGAAATCGATCCTTGCGATGTGCTGAAAGCACAAGAACTTATTGTTGGTGCTGCTTATGAAAAGGCGCCTTTTGAAGACCTTGATAGCATTGCTCGAGGCATCCTAGGAGCAAAAGGCCATGTGCATCTGCACTTTGGCAGCCCGCTGGATGGTCCCTCGTTATCCGTGACAGATGCAGTGGCGCTGATTGATATGTCGATGGTCGAGAATTTCCAATTATTCAAAACTAATTTTTGGGCATGTGATGCTCTTGGAATTGCAGCGCCCCCTGCGATGCAGGACCGCGCCAAGGCGAGCATCACCAAGGCAGAGTTTATGGCTCGCTTTGATGGCTTACCGGATCTTGAGCGGCAGCGGGCTCTCCAGATGTATGCCCAGCCTGTATTGAATTGGATGGCGATCCACAGCGAGGCATGATTCTTTTTGTTGAATGAATCTATTCAAGACAAGATAAAGTCGGCCCTCACCGCATTGACGAGAGCGAGAGACCTCAAGCCTCGTTGGGGGCAGCGACAAATGATTGCCGAGGTCGCCAATGCCCTCGGTGATCCCGAGGGGCCCGGTTTTTTGGCGATCGAGGCCGGTACTGGCACCGGGAAGACCATAGCTTATACGATCGCGGCGTTGCCAGTGGCTCAGGCTCGCTCTAAAAAGCTGATCATCGCCACGGCTACGGTCGCGTTACAAGAGCAGTTGGTTTTCAAAGATCTTCCAGAAATAAAACGGCACAGCGGTATCAACTTTAGTTATCAGCTCGCTAAGGGACGTGGTCGATATTTATGCCTTTATAAGCTAGATCAGCTCAGCCAAGGGGTTACTGATCAGCCGATATTATCCATGTATCCGGATGAGCTTGAGCTCCCTGAGAATGGTGAGGCAGAGCGCACGTATGATGCGATGTTGCGCGCTGTCAGCGATGATAGTTGGGATGGTGACTTAGATGCTTGGCCAGAGGTGCTCGATGTCGGTTTGGCTCGCTCTATCACAACAGATCACGGTCAGTGCCTTGGTCGGCGGTGCCCTCATATCACGGGGTGTAGCTTCTTTCGCGCCCGGGAGGGACTTGAGGAGGCCGACATCATTGTCACTAACCACGATCTCGTGCTCTCTGACTTCCGGTTGGGCGGCGGTCGAATTTTGCCCCCGCCTGAGGATGGCTTTTACATTTTTGACGAGGGGCATCAATTAGCAGAAAAGTGCATCAATCAGTTTGCGTGTTTCTCTAGAAGCGGCAGGACTCTCAACAATCTCGCCGAAGCGCAACAGTGGTTGGATAACAAACGGGAGTTTCTACTTGAGAACGATGTGCGGTCAGAGACACTGTCTGTACTCTCGGCGAACATCACCGATTTGCTGCAAGTCTCACGTGACACTTATGCGTTGTGTTGGGATGCCTTAGGTCAGAGCATGGATGGTCGGTCCGATTTGCGTTTCTCATTTGGTCGGGTTCCGGATGAGCTTAGAGACGCATCGGTCGTGCTCAGGGATCTTTGGGCTTTGCATAGTCAAAAGTTATCGCCGCTCTTGGGCTTGGTGGAGATCTTGGTCGAGGAGGCTGATGCTGATCATCGCGATACGTGGGAGTCGAGCCTTAATGATCTGCAGGTCATTGCGGCGAGAGCGGAGGGGCAATTTGCTTTATGGGATAGTTACGCGAGATCATCCGATGATGCGACCATGCCGTGGGCTCGATGGATAAAGCACTACGGGGATGAGAGCTCGATAGAATGCTACGCCAGTCCTATTTACGCACGAGATATTCTGGCAGAGCAGGTTTGGCAGCGTGTCGCAGGCGCAGTCATGACGTCTGCAACGTTAACCGCACTTGGCTCATTCGAACACCTCATGCAGCAGACCGGAATGCCCGCTAATACTAAGCTTGCTCGAGTAGAGAGCCCGTTTGAATCTTCACGGGGTCGTTTTGTTGTTCCTGCTATGGATACGGATCCGAGCCAACCGGCCGCTCATAGCGAGGAACTCATTGCTCTTTTTCCAGAGCTGCTTGAGTCCCATCGTGGCACGCTGGTTCTGTTTAGTTCGAAAAGACAATTGCAAGAGCTGGTAGAGGCTCTGCTGACTCGATTTAAGTCACGCCTTTTGGTTCAGGGACAAATGAGTAAGGCTGAAATTCTTCAGGAGCACCGCAGGCGGATCGATGCCGGCAAATCCTCAATTATTTTTGGTTTGGCGAGTTTTGCGGAGGGGGTTGATCTGCCGGGTGACTACTGCAGTCATGTGATCATCGCAAAGTTACCGTTTGCAGCTCCTGACGACCCGATCGATGCTGCTCACGCAGAGCTCTTGGAAGCGGCGGGGCGCAATCCTTTTATGGAGCTGACCGTTCCTAGCGCGTCGTTACGGCTGCTGCAGGCCTGTGGTCGATTATTGCGAACAGAGACGGATGAGGGCGTCATTACCTTGCTCGATCGTCGTGTTGTGACAAAACGTTACGGCCGAGCCATTCTTGATGCTCTGCCGAGGTACAACTTCGATATTCAGCATTAGAGTGGTGTCGTGCCCTATCTGCCCGGTCACGTGGGGCACTATCACCCGATGATCTAATCGCGTAACAGCCGTCTTGCGCTCTCTTGTTTGGCCTGTGTGGAAAGACAAAAAAAAGCCCCGCTATGCGAGGCTTCTGTCATAACCGTTGATTCAATCCCAGCTAAGCGCACCGCCAGTCTGATACTCGATGACACGTGTCTCGAAAAAGTTTTTCTCTTTACGCAGGTCCATAATCTCGGACATCCATGGGAACGGATTTTGTGCGCCTATGAACTGCTCAGGTAAACCAAGCTGATTAAGTCGACGATTAGCAATGAACTGCAGGTACTCTTCCATCATACTCGCATTCATGCCAAGCACACCGCGAGGCATCGTGTCTCGCGCATATTCAATCTCAAGCGTCGTTCCCTCAAGAATCATCTGAATAACTTCTTGCTGAAACGTCTCGGTCCACAGGTGCGGATTCTCGAGTTTGATCTGATTGATTACATCGATGCCAAAATTTAAGTGCATGGACTCATCGCGAAGGATGTACTGGAATTGTTCGGCAACTCCCGTCATTTTGTTGCGACGCCCCATCGATAGGATTTGAGTGAACCCACAATAAAAGAAAATGCCCTCAGTCACGGCATAGAAACCGATCAGGTTTCTAAGCAACTGCTGATCTGTCTCGACAGTTCCCGTATTAAACGTTGGATCCGATAATACCTGTGTCTTGTCCAGCGACCACGACGCTTTTTTCGCCACTGAGGGAACTTCTCGATACATGTTAAAGACTTCGCCTTCATCCATGCCTAGCGATTCAATGCAGTACTGATAAGCGTGCGTGTGGATAGCCTCTTCGAAGGCCTGTCGAAGTAGATATTGCCGGCACTCGGGATTCGTTATCAGCCGGTATAGGCCGAGTACAAGGTTATTAGCTACCAACGAGTCTGCTGTAGAGAAGTAACCGAGCGAACGCATAACAATTCGGCGCTCATCCTCCGTCAGACCATCTTCGCTTTTCCATGTTGCGACATCGGCCGTCATGTTCACTTCTTGTGGCATCCAGTGGTTGGCGCAGCCATCGAGATATTTCTGCCATGCCCAGTCGTACTTGAAAGGCACCAACTGGTTGAGATCAGCTCGGCAATTGATCATCGCCTTCTCATCAACTGAAATTCGAGCGGCTCCAATTTCCAGTTCTTCAAGACCCGGCGCCGTATCAATGCTAGCAACGGCCTCTGCTGCTGCCCGCACTCGGTCATTTGCAGACGATGGCGCGAGTGGCGCCTCCTCTGTCAGCGTTTCTAGGGCCTGGCTTACCACCTCTGGCGGTACCGAGGTATTTTGCTGCGGCGCCGAGACGGGTGTCTCGCCTTCTGCTACGTTGTAATCATTCCAATTAAGCATCGTTAACTCCTTTTACCTATTGGGTTACTGACAGGCTTCGCAGTCAGGGTCGTCAAGCGAACATGCCTGCGGTACCGGTGCCGGTTGCACAGGCGCCGATGTCTGTTGCGCTACTGCATTTAATTGGCCGGTATTAACCGTCGATTTTTCAGTGCCAGTAGCTGCTAATGAGCGTAAATAGTATGTTGTTTTCAGACCGCTGTACCAAGCCATCCGGTAAGTCACGTCCAGTTTTTTCCCACTTGCATTGTTGATGTACAGGTTGAGTGACTGCGCTTGGTCGATCCATTTCTGACGACGGCTTGCTGCATCAACCAGCCAGCGAGGCTCTACTTCAAAGGCAGTTGAGTACTTGGCTTTCAAATCTGCTGGAATGCGGTCAATTGCCTGCACGCTGCCATCGTAATACTTAAGATCGTTGACCATTACACCGTCCCATAGACCGTGTTGCTTGAGGTCTCGAACGAGGTGTGGATTAACAACCGTGAATTCACCGGACAGATTCGATTTGACATAGAGGTTCTGGTAAGTCGGCTCTATCGACTGAGATACACCGGTGATGTTCGCTATCGTTGCGGTTGGTGCGATTGCCATAACGTTCGAATTACGCATGCCCTGTTGTGCGACTTTATGTCGCAGTACATTCCAGTCCATGCTGCTGTCTTGATTAACTGAGATGTAATCTTGCCCGCGCTGCTCTATCAGCATATTCAGCGAGTCTATCGGGAAGATGCCCTGGCTCCACAGTGAGCCGTCATAGCTGGCGTATGCCCCGCGCTCAGCGGCCAAATCAGTTGACGCACTGATCGCAAAGTAGCTGATCGCCTCCATGGTCTTATCGGCAAACTCGACGGCAGCCTCTGAAGCGTAGGACACATCTACTTTATACAGCGCATCTTGGAACCCCATGAGACCAAGGCCAATGGGTCTGTGCTTCATGTTGGAGTTCTCAGACGTTTCGACCGAGTAGTAATTAATATCGATGACGTTGTCGAGCATCCTAATCGCCGTTGTCACGGTCTTGCGCAATTTCTCGACATTTAATACGCCATTTTCAATATGTTGCGGCAAATTGACCGAACCCAAATTGCAAACTGCTATCTCCTCTTTGCTGGTGTTGAGTGTGATCTCGGTACAAAGATTTGACGAGTGAACGACACCGCAGTGTTGCTGAGGCGACCTGATGTTGCACGGGTCTTTAAACGTAATCCACGGGTGGCCTGTCTCGAAGATCATGCCTAGCATTTTTCGCCACAGAGCTTGCGCCTTGAGTGTTTTGTGAAGCTTTAGCTCACCCGTTCGCGCCTGCGCCTCGTATTGCGTATAGCGCTCTTCAAAGGCACTGCCGTAAAGGTCGTGCAGATCCGGCACGTCGTTTGGTGAAAACAGTGTCCAGTCACCGTCTTCGACGACCCGTTTCATAAACAAGTCGGGAACCCAGTTGGCCGTATTCATATCATGCGTACGTCTTCTATCGTCGCCGGTGTTCTTTCTAAGCTCCAAGAACTCCTCGATATCCATATGCCAGGTTTCTAGATACGCGCAAACAGCGCCTTTGCGTTTCCCGCCCTGATTTACGGCGACTGCAGTATCGTTGACCACCTTTAAAAAGGGCACTACGCCTTGGCTCTTACCATTTGTGCCTTTGATGTAGGCGCCCAATGCTCTGACGGGTGTCCAATCGTTCCCCAGTCCGCCTGCGAACTTTGACAGCATGGCGTTATCTTGGATGGCGCCGTATATACCATGTAAATCGTCTGGGACGGTTGTCAGGTAGCAGGAGCTGAGCTGAGGTCGGAGCGTGCCGGAGTTGAACAGTGTTGGTGTTGAACTCATGTAGTCGAACGAAGACAAGAGTTGATAGAACTCAACCGCCCTAGCGTTCTTATCGTCCTCTCGAGTGGCTAGTCCCATCGCAACACGCATGAAAAATAGCTGAGGCAGCTCGAAGCGCACGTCATTACTGTGAATGAAGTAGCGGTCGTACAAGGTTTGCAGTCCAAGGTAGCTGAACTGTAAATCGCGCTCAGGCAATAGTGCTTCGCCCAGTAAATCGAGATCAAAGTCCGCTAGGTTCGGTGCGAGTAATTCCAGCTCAATGCCTCGGCTTATAAATGACTTAAGCGCCAGTGGGTAAAGTGACGTCATATCAGCTTGCGTTGCTGAGTCAGCGACGTTCAAAAAGCTGAGTCCTTCAGCTCGCAGGTTGTCCATCAATAGGCGAGCGGCAACGCTGGAGTAATTCGGCTCCTGTTCGATCATCGTGCGCGCAGTGATGACGAGCGATGTGCTTAATTCATGCTCGGTCACGCCATCATAGAGATTTTTCAGCGCCTCATCGATAATGGCAGCCTCACTGACATCATCGAGATCCATGCATGCTTCAGCGACGATGGTGCGGATGCGCTCTATATCGAGTGGTTTGAGATTGCCATTTGGACCTACGACGTTGATAGATCCGGCAGCGGCTTCAGCTTCTGGTGACAGTGCTGCTTTCTCTACCCGCGCCTGCCGACGTGATTCTCTGTAAATCACATAGTCTCTTGCAATGAGGTGTTCGCCAGCACGCATCAGCGCCAGCTCTACCTGATCTTGAATGTCTTCAATATGAATGGTGCCGCCCGATGGCATGCGGCGCTTAAAGGTGCCGACGACCTGGCCAGTTAACTTCGCCACTGTTTCATGAATACGGGTGCTCGCGGCAGCAGTTCCGCCCTCTACGGCGAGGAACGCTTTTGTAATCGCCACGGAGATTTTGCTGTCCTCAAAAGGTACCACGGTGCCGTTGCGTTTAATGACGCGCATTTGCCCGGGGGCTGTTGCGGCGACTCGGGCCTGCTCTGCGGCGCCTGATACGAGCGGATTTGTGGTTGTTTGATTGTTGCTAGTTTCGCTGCCTGTTTGCATTCTGCATTGCCCTCGGAGGCTGTTTTTTGTGGATTTGCAACCGTGCTTCAGTGGGGTGCCTGTTAGTGTGCTTCTCACCACATATAGGGGTTGCCTGTGCTTACAGGCCCAAGATAGGGCGGTCTGTGCCCGAATGCAAGCCCAAAAACCAGCGAATTTCTTGTGGATAAGATGTGGCGATTTCTGGAGTTAGCGCTTACTAACAAAAGAAGCCTTTAACCAAGGTAGGCGAATTACCCACAGCGACAACCACGGCATCGCATAACGACGCGTTAGACTGCGAAGTGAGGAAATAGAAAAAAAGAAGGCGAGGGGTAAGAAAAAGAAGAATAGAGGTGACAACAGTATCGAGGTAAGTAAAGAGAAAGCCTCGAGCGGAAGCGGACGGTGGGCTTTATACCGACTGCTAGGCGCCGATATTTACGACTGAAGCCGATGTTTACGACTGAAGTAGGAACTCGATGAGTGCCTTTTGCGCGTGCAGCCGATTTTCTGCCTCGTCCCAAATAATAGAATTTGGGTCGTCCATTAGGTCGGTCGTAATCTCTTCTTCGCGATGTGCAGGCAAGCAATGGAAGTACAGAGCGTCGCTATCCGCAAGGGACAGCAAGTCGCGATTTAACTGATAGGGCTCAAGCGCTGCTTTACGCACTTCGGCCTCAGTCTCCTGGCCCATCGACGCCCAGACGTCGGTTACAAGCAAGTGTGCGCCAGCAACAGCAAGCTTTGGATCGGCCTCAATTGTCACCGAGTCACCCGCGAAGGCTAGGATCTCAGCTGAGGGCTCAAACCCTGCTGGGCAGGCGATTTTGAGATGGAAGCCCAACAGCTTTGCAGCGTTAATATAGGAGTGACACATGTTATTGCCATCGCCAAGCCAGCAGACGGTTTTACCCCTCATATCACCGCGGTGCTCCAACCAGGTCTGCATGTCAGCCAAAAGCTGGCAGGGATGATACTCGTCCGTTAAGGCATTGATCACTGGTACCTTCGAGTCTGCGGCAAAGCGTTCAACATCGCGGTGAGCAAATGTTCTGATCATGACGATGTCGACCATCGATGAGATGACTTTTGCAGTATCTCCGATGGGTTCGCCTCGACCCATCTGGGTGTCGCCAGACGATAGGAACATAGCACTGCCACCCAGCTGAGTCATACCGGCTTCAAACGAGACGCGTGTTCGTGTCGATGCCTTGCTGAAAATCATCGCCATGACTTTGCCGGGCAGAGACGCATGCGGTTTGCCTTCGCGGTGCAGGCGTTTGAGTTCGGATGCGCGAGTAAGCACAGACAGTACCTCGTCACGGGAGAGATCGTTGAGTGTTAGAAAGTGTCGAGGAGTGGTCATAAATCGTCCTAATAAACTGAGTGCTACACGTCTTTTAAGGTGTTCAGCATGTCCGCAAGCGTTTCGCCGACGACTTTTGCATCAGTCTCGCTCATCACCAGTGGTGGTAGTAGTCGGATCGTGTTGCCGCCGGCTACGTTAATAAGTAGACGACGATCGAGCGCCATTCGGACGAGGTTTTCCGAGGGAACGTTGGGCTCTATGCCAATCATCAATCCGATGCCGCGTCGATCGCGAACCAACTCCGGATCAGATAGCTCGGCATCAAAGCCCTCGAAAACTGCATCGCGGATCCTATCCGCACGATCCCACAGCTGATCTCCACTCAAGGTGTTGATGACGGCACTAGCTGCGGCACAACAAATTGGGTTGCCGCCGTAGGTGGTGCCGTGGTCACCGGCAATTAACAGTCGGCTTGCGCGACCTCGCGTCATGCAAGCGCCTATGGGTAAGCCATTTCCCAGACCCTTAGCCGTTGCGAGCACGTCAGGGGTAACGCCCAATCGCTGAAATACGTAAAGCGAGCCGCAGCGACCATTACCAGATTGGACCTCATCGAAGCTTAGCAACCAGTCGTGCTGATCACAAAGCGCCTTGGCGCGCTGAAGAAATTGTAGTTCCAGTGGGTGGATGCCACTCTCGCCCTGAACGGGTTCGAGGTGAATTGCCACGATATCATCGTGCTTATTTGCTAGCTCCTCTAGGCTTGCGGCATCGTTGCGAGCAATGCGGATGAAACCCGGAAGCAGGGGTTTAAATGCGTCTTGTATGGCCTTGTTACCTGTCGCTGAGAGCGCTCCCATCGTTCTCCCATGAAACGCGCCCTCAAGTACAACGATCTTTGGGTCTGTGATTCCCTTGTTCTTCCCGTGACGTCTTGCAACTTTTATCGCCGTTTCATTGGCCTCGGCTCCCGAGTTACAGAAAAACACTTGCTCCATCCCGGTGAGTTGGCAGAGCTCTGTCGCAAGTCGTTCCTGCTGCGCAATACCATATAAATTCGAGGTGTGAAGCAGCGTCTCAGCCTGTTCTTTAATGGCGCGAGTCACATTGGGGTGTGAGTGGCCAAGGTTGGTAACGGCGATACCCGATAGTGCATCTAAAAATCGCTGACCTTTATGGTCTATTAGGTACGCGCCTTCACCAGCAGCAAAGGTAACCGGTAATCGACCATAGGTTGGCATAATGGCGGACATGACTCTTACCTTTTTTCCTCTCTTGTCGTTTAACGGTCGATGATGCGTCGGTTTCTGGTAAACTCGCAGCGACAGCAATTACATTACAGCGCCTTGCAACGCGGAGACCAGCCATGGACATTATGGAGACCATTAAGGATCAGATCGAGAACAATCGCGTGATCCTTTACATGAAAGGCTCACCCAATCAGCCTCAATGTGGATTTTCCGCTCGAACGGTACAAGCCCTCATGGGCTGCGGTCAAAAATTTGCCTATGTGGATATTCTCAGTAATCCAGAGATCAGGGCCAACTTGCCAGCCTACGGTAACTGGCCAACCTTCCCCCAGTTATGGGTCGAGGGTGAGTTGGTTGGTGGGTGCGACATTGTCTGTGATATGGACGAAAGCGGCGAACTGCGCGATCTGATCAACGGCGAGGGCAGCTCTGAGTCCTAACCTCTGAGCTTAACCCCCCGCACGGTCTTGTCAGGCCGAGGTAGGCTTCACCGTCTTCATCGCGGTTTGCAGGTAGTTTTGCTCTCCGACACGATCCATGAGTGATATTTGCGTCTCGAGCCAGTCGATGTGCTCCTCTTCAGCATCGAGGATGCGCTTGGCGAGATCTCGAGAAACGTAGTCTCCGCAGTCCTCGCAGCATTTGACCGTGGCTTTAAGATCCTCGTGCGCGACGTGTTCTAGTTGCAGGTCACACTCCAGCATCTCACGCGGTGTCTCTCCGATTCGCAGTTTTCCCAAGTCTTGAAGGTTGGGAAAGCCTTCCAAGAATAAAATTCGTTCAACGAGCTCATCGGCATGCTTCATCTCATCTATGGACTCGTGATACTCGTGTTCGGCCAGTTCCGTGAGACCCATGTCCTTGTACATTTTTGCGTGCAGAAAGTATTGGTTAATTGCAACCAACTCGTTGTAGAGGATTTTATTGAGGTGACGAATGACGTCAGGATTGCCTTTCATTGCGGAACTCCATGGGGGTGGATTGAATGGAGCAATACTACCGTGGTATCTGCGCTATTGAAAGTGTAAGTTGTTGTTTTTTATAGAAAAGATAATGGGATTGATTCGCAATCACAATCGCGTTTAGCCTTGGCGCACCGCTTGAAGTTGGCCGCCACGGGAGACTGCTTCGCTGACGAGTGACTCCGCAAAACAAGAGCATTTACCGCATTGAGTTGAGCAACCCGTTCGTCGACTGACCTCGGCCAGCGACCGCGCGCCGGCCGCAACTTGCTCGCGTATCGCTCTATCGGTAATCCCTTTGCAGATGCACACATACATATGAGAACCGTAATGCTAATGAGAACCATTGTCAACAATGATCGAGCCTCTTAGCGTATACTTGCAAGCACAACTTAAGGAGTAACAGCGTTGTCTGTCCAGGAGTACGTAAAAGAGCTCGCCGCGTCTGCTAAGCGAGCGTCGGCGCAGGTGGCTAGCTCTCCCGTGTCTGTTCGTGACAGCGCGCTGGACGCCGTAGCCGAGCAGATCCAGCTTCAGCGAGGATGCCTGTTAGAGGCTAATCAGTTAGATCTTGCTAATGCCAGCACTACAGGACTGGATTCGGCTCTGGTTGATCGTCTTGAGCTAAATGAGGGCCGTATCGATGCCATGCTAGAGTCCCTCGCCGTTGTTCGTGCGCTCCCCGACCCCATTGGTGGTATCGAAGATTTGCGATTTATGACCTCGGGTATTCAGGTCGGAAAGATGCGTGTACCACTAGGCCTTATTGGCATCATTTACGAATCGCGACCCAATGTGACCGTCGATGCCGCAAGCCTGTGCTTAAAATCAGGTAATGCGGTACTGCTAAGGGGTGGGTCAGAAGCTATTGAATCGAATCGAGTACTGGCAACCTGTATTCGTGCTGGGCTCACGCGAGCCGGCTTACCCCCTGAAGCCGTGCAAGTGTTGGATACCACTGACAGGGATGCGGTTTCAGCTATGGTTACCTTGAACGGTGTGATCGACATGGTGGTACCCAGGGGCGGAAAGGGACTGATCGAACGCGTAGCGAGAGACGCGACGGTGCCCGTATTGAAACATCTTGATGGGGTCTGTCACCTCTATATCCACGCGGATGCAGATGTAAAGATGGCCATCGATCTCGCCATCAATGCCAAGACCCATCGCTACGGTACCTGTAACACGATGGAGTCGCTTTTAATTGACCAAGACGTGGCAACACTGATTCCCGATCTTGCCGCATCTCTGCTTGAGCGCGGTGTGGAGCTTCGAGGTTGCCCGCGCGTTCAACGTATTCTTGGCGATGCTTGCATTGCTGCGTCTGATGCGGATTGGGGGACTGAATACTTAGCACCTATTTTATCGTTAAAGCTGGTTGAGAATTTTCAGGAGGCCGTCGACCATATTGCGAAATACGGCTCAGGCCATACTGATGGTATCGTCACTAACTGCCACGCGACGGCCATGCGATTTTTACGGGTTGTTGATTCCAGCTCAGTCATGGTGAATACGTCTACCCGATTTGCCGATGGCTTCGAGTATGGTCTAGGTGCTGAAATTGGAATTTCTACCGATAAGATACATGCTCGAGGGCCCGTTGGTCTGGCGGGTTTGACCAGTCAAAAATACGTCGTATTGGGCAATGGACACATTCGGCGCTGAGCCACGAGTGGGCGTCATGGGTGGGAGTTTTGATCCCGTTCATTATGGACATTTGCGAGTCGCTAGCGATGTTAAAAGGTTGCTTCAGCTCGATACGATGACACTGATGCCAGCCGCGCGCTCACCGCTAAAAACCACCAAAGCAGTCAGTAGTTCGGATCGTGTTGCGATGTTAAAGCTGGCACTGGAGGAATTTCCAGAGCTGGGCGTTGATCAGCGTGAGCTTGAACGAGAGGGCCCGTCATTTACTGTCGACACCTTGCAGCAGCTGCGAGCGGAGCTCGGCCCCGATACAGCGATCTTTTTTGTTATTGGCGATGATTTGCTGCCCTCGCTGGATCGTTGGTCGCGTTGGCAGCAGCTGACTGATTTTGCGCATCTTGTCGTCACGAGTCGCCCAGGTGCTAGTGCGGCCCTGAGTCCCGAGGTCGCCAAGTGGTGGCGAGCGCGAGAATTGTCCCTCGGTCAGATAGCTGGGCAGTGCTCAGGAACGGTGTCACGGCTTGAATCAGCCTTGGTTGATGTCTCATCGACAGAGATTAGACGGTCGATTGAATCGGGTATTCCGATCGAAAAGGTTATTCCAGAATCTGTTTTGGAGTATATTAACGAACATAAGCTTTATCTTTCTTCTCGCCAAACTGAGGCAACTCTTTGACCGTTATAGATTCCAATATCACCGACCTAGTAGTCGATGCCCTCGATGATTTAAAAGCAGTTGATACGAAAATAGTAGATGTCCGCGGATTGAGTTCCGTCATGGACTTTCTGGTCATTGCGAGCGGAAATTCATCGCGCCATATTAAATCGTTGGCGGACAACGTGGTGGTCAAGGCTAAAGCGGCTGGTTGTCCACCTATCGGCGTGGAGGGAGAAAACGCAGCTGATTGGGTGTTAGTTGATCTGGGCGATGTCGTAGTGCATGTCATGCAGCCAGCGGCGCGTAGTTTTTATGATCTCGAGCGTCTCTGGTCAGGTGAGCCTGAGGTGTCCACACAGCAGGACGTAGTCGCAGACCACTGGGCCTAGTGTATGCGAATCCTAGCCATTGGGACTCGGATGCCAACATGGGTAAGCGACGCAGCTAACGAGTATCTAAAGCGCTTGCCTCGCGAATCCTCCATAGACTGCGTCGAATTGCCAGCGTCTAAACGTAGCCGCGAGGCGCCGGTTAGCCGGATGTCGGAGGAGGCATCAGCCATCGAGCGTCGGTTAAAGCCGCATGAGCAGGTGGTGGCTTTGGATGTCGAAGGGGACCTCGTGTCAACTGAGGCGATAGCCCGGTCACTCTCCCAATGGCGCAGAGACAGCGCCAGCATCGCCTTTGTAATCGGTGGTCCCGACGGCTTACACCCATCACTTAAGGCGACAGCTGCTGCTCGATGGTCACTAGGACGAATTACTCTGCCGCATCCCTTGGTGCGTGTCATTTTAGCGGAGCAGTTGTATCGAGCCTGGTCAATCAATGCTGGGCATCCGTACCATAGAGCATAAAAAGGTGGCTTATGGCACAGTCAGAGCGGATCGAGATGTAGGACGCTAATGGCACGTCAACTCAACCAGATGCAAGATTGGACGCGCGAAACCCGCATTACACACAGGCGCGTCATGGTTTTGGCTGCCCTGATGTTGCTGATTATGGCCGGCCTTTTGTCCCGCTACTTTTATCTTCAGGTACTGCACACCAGCGAATACAGAGCCCTGTCGGATCGCAACCGTATAGCGGTGCGAACTGTATCGCCAACACGCGGCGTGATCGTAGACCGATCAGGACAGTTCCTCGCGGTCAACGAGCCCTCGTTTACATTGGCTATTACACCTGAGCGTGCGGTAGACCTAGAATCGACGTTGGCGACTCTCACAGATCTCTTGGGTCTCAGTGCTGCGGACGTTGAGCTCTTTGCTGACACCCGTAAGCGTCGACGGCCGATGAGTCCAGTCCCGCTCAAATACAGACTGACCGATGAGGAGTTGGCAATCATAGCCGTAAACAAGCATCAGTTAGCTGGTGTTTCTGTAGTCTCGGAACTGACGCGTTACTACCCCGACGGCGACCTCGCGGGACATGCGTTGGGTTATGTGGGTCGCATTGGAATAGATGATGTCGATGAATCACAAAAAGATGCTTATCGAGGCATCACGCACATTGGGAAAGTAGGTTTAGAGGCGTATTACGAGGATATATTGAGGGGCACGCTGGGCGCCAGCAGAGTCGAGACCAATGCGCGAGGCGTTGAGTTGGAGGTTATTGACCGGATAGAGCCGATTCCGGGTTCTGAGCTCACTTTGCATCTCGATATCGAGCTTCAACGTGTAGCCTCCGATGCGCTGGGGGATAGGCGAGGTGCCATCGTCGCTATCGATCCCGCTACCGGAGGGGTATTGTCGGCCGTGTCGAATCCGCGCTACGACCCGAATAAGTTCGTTAACGGTATCAGCTTTGCTGATTATGCTGCGCTGCGAGATTCGCGCGATGCACCGCTTTTAAACCGAGTCGTTCAGGGGCAGTATCCACCAGCGTCAACCATCAAGCCCATGCTCGGTCTCTCGGGGCTGAATCGCGGTATTATCGATGCCGATTCTATGGTTCCAGATCCCGGCTATTATCAATTAGAGGGTGATTCGCGTCGCTATCGCGATTGGATATTGCGTATCAGAGGAACAGGCCATGCCGATGAGATGAACCTCCGGGATTCCATTGCCCAGTCGTGTGATGTCTACTTTTACGATCTCGCGCATCGGCTTGGTATCGATGCGCTCGCTGATTCGCTGGCTGAATTTGGTATTGGCAGCACAACGGGCGTGGACTTGCCGAGTGAGAAGCAAGGGGTTTTGCCAACTCCACAGTGGAAACAACGTGTTATTGGTAGTAACTGGTACGGCGGTGAAACGCTCATTGTCGGTATTGGACAGGGGTACATGTTGACAACCCCGATACAGCTGGCAGTCGCAGTGAGCGCAATCGCGAATCGGGGCACGGCTTTCAAGCCCTCCTTTGTGGCTGCGATAGACGGGATTCCCGTCACTAATCAACCACTACTCGATATCGACGCTCCTGCCACGCACTGGAGGGAAATTATCGACGGTATGGTTGATACGGTATTTTCCGCCCGTGGAACAGCATCGGGAATGCGGTCTGGCTTGGACTACAGTGTGGCCGGGAAGACAGGGACAGCGCAGGTAGTTGGCATTGCACAGGATGCAACTTATGAGGAGGACTTGCTGTCAGAGTATCAGCGAAACCACGGCTGGTTTGTTGCCTTTGCACCCGTTGACGAGCCTGAGATTGCGGTTGTCGTGTTAACTGAAAACAGCGGCGGTGGCAGTACCGCCTACCCAATTGCGCGGGACATGCTGGATTACTGGATGAGTCGAGATGGGTAATGATTTCACTCGAGTGGCCGAGGTATCACCACGCGATCTGGGGGCTCGCACTCGCATTCTCAGACTACTTCACATTGATCTTTGGCTTGTCTTACCGCTATTAGCCCTCAGCGCAGGTGGTTTATTTGTGCTCTTTAGCGCCAGCGGGCAGTCGGAAAGCATGCTCATCGCCCAGATACGAAACTTATCTGTGGCGATGTTTATTCTATTGGTGACGGCGCAAGTCAGAGTTGACACGCTCAAGGGGGCAGCCCCGTACCTTTTCGTACTAGCGATCTTATTGTTGGTGGCCGTCGCCTTATTTGGTGTTGGCGCTAAAGGGGCTCAGCGGTGGCTTAATTTGGGCTTTATTCGCTTTCAGCCCTCCGAGGTAATGAAGTTTACAATGCCGCTGGCCATCGCATGGTGGTTTTCCAAGAAGGCTTTGCCACCGAATCCGCGCGCTTTGGTGTATGCCTTTGCCATGGTGGCACTACCGTCACTCTTGATTTTACGGCAACCCGATCTGGGCACCTCCATTCTGGTGGCCTCGGGTGGTCTGTCAGCTGTCTATATGGCGGGTCTTCAATGGCGATATATTGTCTTTGCGTCCGCGATAGGCTTGCTATCAATGTGGCCCGCATGGATTTTTGTCTTAGAGGATTACCAAAAGCGGCGTGTATTGACCTTGTTTAATCCGGAGTCGGACAGGCTTGGGGCTGGTTGGAATATTATTCAATCAAAAACCGCCATTGGTTCGGGGGGCTGGACAGGCCTCGGCTGGACAGAGGGTAGCCAGGCCCAACTTGATTTTCTACCAGAGGGTCATACCGATTTTATCATTGCTGTGCTTGCCGAGGAGTTCGGTTTTAGAGGGGTAGCCACTTTGTTTTTGCTCTACGCGGTTATTCTGGGACGGGGGCTGATGATCACCTGGGGTGCACAATCTACGTTCGCGCGCATTGTCGCGGGTGCTTTGGTGGCGTCCTTCTTTTTTGGACTGACTGTGAACCTTGCCATGGTTTCGGGACTATTGCCTGTGGTGGGGGTTCCGCTGCCCATGGTGAGTTGGGGCGGGACAGCCATGGTGTCCACGATGATTGGTTTTGGCATATTGATGGCGATTTCGACCGAGACACCCTTGACGCGTACAAGGCGATAAGGGTCACTGATTGATATGGATTTAGACGGGGGTGTTGTGATGACAGCGTTGATTAGAAGTCACCGAGTGCTAGTCGCTATTTTTATGAGTTGCGTAACGAATATGGCTAGCGCTGATTACAGCGCGCATCCAGATGCATCTGCGCTTATTGATCGTGTGGCCGAGCGGGGTGTTGATCGAGCGTGGATTCAAACTGCGCTTGCCGAGGCGGCACGCCAGGACAGCATACTAAAGGCCATTTCTCGACCTGCAGAAAAGAGCAAGCCCTGGTCGGAGTATCAAGATATCTTTCTTACTGAGCGCAGAGCCCAAGAGGGTGTTGTGTTCTGGAAAGACAATAAGGCGGTCCTGGCTAGCGTTTCGAAGCAGACTGGGGTTCCGTCAGAGGTGATCGTTGCGATCATTGGTGTGGAAACCTATTACGGTCGCATTACGGGCAGCTATCGGGTGATTGATGCTCTGGCGACACTGGCATTCGATTACCCCCGACGATCACGCTTTTTTACCAAAGAACTCGAGGTGTTTTTAGAATTAGCCTATGAGTCGGGTTTGCCGCTGACCGAGTTAAAAGGGTCTTATGCGGGAGCAATGGGTTTGGGGCAATTCATGCCATCTAGCTATCGGGCCTATGCTAAGGACTTCGAGGGTGATGGGGTTATCGATATTTGGACAAACCCTAGTGATGCCATTATGAGTGTTGCCAATTATTTTGTTGCTCACGGCTGGAAGCCGGGAGCGGAGGTTATTACCCCCGCGCGTTTTGCCGGCGATTCAGCTTTGTTCGATAATGGTCTGAAGCCAAAAATGACGGTTAAAACCCTTGCTGAAAAGGGGTTGATAGCCACTGCGAATGCCTCGTCAGAAGAGCTGGCTACCCCCATAAAATTTGATGGCAAAACGGGGGAAGAGTACTGGCTAGGACTGCATAACTTTTATGTCATAACACGCTATAACCACAGTGCGATGTACGCGATGGCAGTGCATCAACTAAGTCAAAGCCTGCGGGCAAAAATGTTGTGAGATGGTTGTCTGTTTGTCTGCTACCGCCGATCGTAGCAGGATGCTCTGGTGTTCCGCCGGTTGTCGCGGATTATCAGCCTGCGGCTATTTCACCAGACGCTGTTGTGGACGCTGTACCCACAGCCGACCCTATTTCCAGTGGCGGCAATGCCAGCCCGTATACGGTATTCGGTAAACAGTACGAGGTCATGCCATCAGCGACAGGATACCGAGAGGAGGGTATTGCCTCGTGGTATGGCATGAAATTTCAGGGACGCAAAACATCGAATGGCGAGATCTTTGATGTGTACCAGGCGACCGCAGCACACAAGTCCTTACCTTTACCTACCTATTTGAAGGTGACGAATCTGCAAAATAACGCCTCTATGATTGTTCGGGTCAACGACCGTGGCCCCTTTGTTGACGATCGCTTGATCGATGTCTCCTATGGCGTTGCAGTGCGACTTGGCTTCGCAGACCAAGGTACAACGCGAGTGCGTCTCGAGCATGTTCAGGTTCAGGGAGTGGACGATTGGCGGGAGGGCGACCAACGTGTTTATCGTCGACTGCAAGTGGGGGCTTATCAGGATCGTCAGGCGGCCGAGTTAATAGCAGCGCAACTGGAGGCTCTTCTCGGTGATGAACTGCGGGTTCAAATAAGCGAGGTGACTAGCGGTGAGGAAACGATCTTTCGTGTCCGGATAGGACCTGTAGGAACGACCGATGAGCTTGGTGAGTTACAACAGCTACTACTGAGTCATAATTTACCTTCAGGTCAGCAATTGCCCTAAGCGTATGTTGTCACGAGTTGGTACACTATCCGGGCAGTCACTGCTCACCAAGGTTTACGTAATTATGCAATTGATGTGTTTTCGTCAGGTTCTTGTATTTGGATGGACGTTAGCGGCAACTGCCGCGATGGCTGCCGTCCCGCCGGCGCCTAAACTACCAGCGGACGCTTACTTTTTGATGGATGCCACCACAGGCCAGGTCTTGGTTGATCATAATGGTGACTTGGCCTTGCCGCCCGCAAGCTTGACCAAAATTATGACGTCCTATGTTTTAGCGGAAGAAGTCGAAGCAGGTCGGGCATCGCTTGACGATATGATTACGGTGAGTCGAAAGGCGTGGTCGCAGAACCCAACATTTAATGGTTCGTCGCTCATGTGGATTGAACCGGGAAAACAGGTCAGCCTCGCGGATCTCGAGCGAGGCATCGTGATTTCGTCTGGAAATGATGCGTCGGTCGCTGTTGCCGAACACCTCGCTGGTACCGAAGCCAGTTTTGTCGATGTCATGAATCAGCTGGCGTTGGAGTTGGGTTTGACCAACACGATTTTTCGTAACCCTCATGGCTTGCCGCACCCTGAGCATCGGAGCACGGCTCGAGACCTCGCCAAGTTGTCAGTTGCTTTGATCAACAGCTATCCGGAGCACTATAAGATCTATAAGGAGCGAAGCTTTACCTACAACGGTATCAAGCAGTTCAACCGGAACAGCTTGTTGCGGTCAGATTCGACGGTTGACGGCCTGAAGACCGGCTACACCAGTGAGGCTGGTTACGGTTTGGTGGCCTCAGCACAGCGAGATGATATGAGACTTGTCTCGGTAGTACTGGGGAGCGCCAGTACGCGAAGTCGTACGTCCGAAAGCAGTAGTTTGCTGAACTACGGCTTCCGTTTCTTTCAAAATCTTCGTCCACTATCGGCGGAGGTTACCTTGGTTGAACCAAAAGTCTGGAAGGGTGCCGCCGACTCCGTTTACGCAGGTGTTCTCAAGTCTATTGTGCTGACGGTTCCTAGAGAGCGATCTGCTGCGGACATTGAAATTATCACTGATGAGCAACTAGAGGCGCCATTGTTACGCGGTGATGAGATTGGAATGGTGAGAGTCGTACGCGGTGGCGAACTCATTTACGAAACACCGCTCGTCGTGCTTGAAGACGTTCCCAGTGGTGGTTTTTTGAAGCGCTTGATTGACGCACTGATACTCTGGTTTCAAAATTTGGCGGGTTGATCCATGGCAGAGCAAGAAGCCCCTAAAATTGAGTTCCCCTGCCGTTACCCTATCAAAGTGGTCGGTAGAGCCACGCCTGACTATGCCGCAGCCATTCGCAGCATCATCGAGTGTCATACAGTGGGGTTGAGCGATTCCGATATCGAAACGAAAAGCAGTCGGTCCGGTACGTTTGACTCCATTACCTTTACTATTATGGCGACTGGAGAGGACCAACTTAATTCCCTCCACAAGGCGCTAATGGCCTCGGGTCGCGTATCCATGGTTATCTGAGGGATGGTCATTAGAGATCTTGGCCAGGTCGACTATCTCCCTACGACTGAGGCAATGAAGGCGTTTACTCGCGCCCGAGGTGTTGATACGCCCGATGAACTCTGGGTGCTCGAGCATCCGCCCGTGTTCACTCAGGGAATTGCAGGTAAGGCCGAGCATGTGCTGGCGCCCGGCGATATTGAAGTGATAAAGACCGACCGTGGTGGGCAGGTTACGTACCACGGTCCCGGGCAGATCGTGGTCTACGTGTTGTGTGATATTCGTCGAGCACGCCTGAGTGTTCGAGATCTGGTGACGGGGCTTGAGCAGGCGTTAATCAGTTTCTTAAAAGACTACGATATTGTTAGCAGTGCTGACCCAGCTGCTCCGGGTGTCTATGTGGCGGGTGAAAAGATTGCCGCCTTAGGATTGAAGATCAGCCGCGGCTCGAGCTATCACGGGTTGTCACTCAATATTAATCCCAACTTAGAACACTTCGGAAGAATTAATCCCTGTGGCTATGCGGACTTGCAGGTCACATCACTCGCTCGGCTGATGGGTGACGCCTGTCCACCACAGGCGACTGCGGCACGCGAGTTAGTGCAGCATTTACGCGCAAAACTGCCGTTTCAGTAAAACAGAGGCACTGTTAACTGGCATAATCCGCGGCGTTGACGGAGGCCCCATGTTAGAAACCGACAGTGCTATTAAAGCGCGCCGCACATTCGCCATTATTTCGCACCCAGATGCGGGCAAAACCACGATTACGGAAAAGCTCCTTTTGCTGGGGTCAGCTATTCAGGTCGCCGGTTCCGTAAAGGGAAAGCGAGGGCCCCACGCGACGTCGGATTGGATGTCGATGGAACAAGAGCGCGGCATCTCTGTCACATCTTCGATTATGCAGTTTCCGTACAAGGAGCGGATAGTTAACCTTCTGGACACCCCGGGGCACGAGGATTTTTCGGAAGATACCTATCGAACACTTACAGCAGTTGACTCTGCGCTGATGGTCGTCGATGGCGCCAAGGGTGTTGAGGCGAGAACCATCAAGCTCATGAAGGTCTGCCGGTTACGAGACACCCCGATTATTGGCTTTGTCAATAAACTCGATCGCGACGTTCGGGACCCCATTGAATTACTCGACGAAATAGAGGAGGTGCTCAAGATAGAAGCAGCACCCATCAATTGGCCGATTGGCATGGGCAAGTTTTTCAAAGGTGTTTATAACTTATATACCGACACGATCCACTGTTTCGAATTGGGTCATGGCCATGAACTACCGCCTGATCATCGAATAGAGGGTCTCGGTTCCGATGAGGCCAGAGCCTTACTTGATGACGAATACGACACTTTCTGCGACGAGATTGAGCTCGTGCGCGGTGCTAGCCACGAGTTTGACAAAGAACGCTACCTGAAGGGACAACAAGCGCCCATATTTTTTGGCACAGCACTGAGCAATTTTGGGGTCAGAGAGATGCTCGACGACTTCGTACGCTGGGCGCCAGAACCTCAGGTGCGGGCTACAGAGTCACGGGACGTCACACCGCTAGAGCAAGGTTTTTCGGGATTTGTGTTCAAGATTCAAGCGAATATGGATCCAAAACACCGTGACCGAATTGCCTTTGTTCGAATATGTTCGGGCCGTTACCAAAAGGGCATGAAGATGCGTCATGTCCGCACAGACAAAGACATACGCATAGCCGACGCGGTCTCATTTAAAGCGGGGGAACGAGACTTAGTGGAGTCGGCGGTCGCCGGAGACATCATTGGCTTACACAACCACGGGACGATTCAAATCGGTGACACCTTCACATCGGGCGAGTCACTCCAGTTTACCGGTATTCCCCACTTTGCACCGGAGCTATTTCGAAAGATTCGCCTGTCGGATCCAATGAAGATGAAGGCCTTACAAAAAGGACTTCAGCAGCTCTCAGAGGAGGGGTCTACGCAGGTATTTTCGCCTATTAATACCACAGATCTCATCGTTGGGGCTGTTGGCCAGCTGCAATTTGATGTCGTCGCGCACCGGCTTAAAGATGAATACAAAGTAGAGGCGATTTATGAGCCGGTTAACATTTATACGGCGCGCTGGCTCGATGCTGATGACCCCCGCAAGCTTGAGGAGTTTCGCAAGAAGGCATCGGAACATCTGTCCGAAGATGGCGGAGGCTACCTCACCTATTTAGCGCCCTCTCGCGTCAACTTATCCCTAATGCAGGAACGCTGGTCTGATATTCACTTCCGTGAGACGCGCGAACATTAATCAGCCACGATCGTAAATGCGAGGGCCTTTGCGGGCTCTTGCAAATGGCCATTTCGCTGTAGCGTAATGCTACTGCGCAGCTGCACCGATACATCGCCACAGCAGTTGGTATTGAGGCGAAAATGCGTCTGAGGGTTCACAGTAACGAGCTGATGTCCTTTGCAATGTCAGCAGGCTTTTTCTGGGAGCCGTAACGTGCCACGACCTCTCCCTCTCGATTGATGAGAAATTTTGTAAAATTCCACTTGATCCGCTCAGTACCCATGATGCCTTTGACCGTCGACTTTAAGTGTTTGTAGAGCGGGTGAGCGTTATCACCATTGACGTCTATTTTTTCAAACAAGGGAAACGTTGTCTGAAAGCGTGTCGTGCAAAAATCAACAATGTCGGCCGTGCTACCGGGTTCTTGGGCACCAAATTGGTTGCAGGGAAAAGCGAGAACTGAAAAGCCCGAGTCTTTGTATTCGTTATAGAGCTTCTCGAGGCCTTCGTATTGTGGCGTAAAGCCGCAGCGAGACGCTGTATTCACCACCAACAGCACCTGGCCTTTGTAGTCAGAGAGTGGTGTGTCGATTCCGTTTGAAAGCGTGGCTGAGTAATCGAATATGCTGGGCATGATGGGTTCCTAATGGGTAAGGGGTACTGGTTAAGCGAGTATGAGATGTGGCAGCGGGCGCTGCGGGCCGACACTACGATCGCAAGCAAACTACATTCGTAGATAAGTTTCCAGCTCAAATTCTGAGACGCGGCCTGCGAACTCGTTCCATTCCTGCTGCTTTGTGGCAAGAAACAACGTCTTAAACTGGTCGCTAAGATAGTGGGATAAGGGTTCAGCCTTATCAAAAGCCACGATTGCTTGATCCATCGTGGTTGGCAGTGCGGGTGCATCTATCGTCTGATCCCAAGCGTTTCCGACAATAGGTTCAGGGGCTTGCAATGAGTTCTCTATCCCATGCCAAATTCCGGCGAGCACCGCGGCCAACACCAGGTAGGGATTCGCATCAGCGCCGGCCACTCGGTGCTCAATTCGCCGAGCAGCTGCCGGACTTTCTGGAATCCGAATTGCTGTTGTGCGGTTGTCGTAACCCCATGCCGATTCTGTCGGTGCGTGATTGCCTGGTTGAAAGCGGCGATACGCATTGAAGCTGGGTGCGAACAACAGCATAGAGGCGGGAAGTAACTCAAGGCACCCCGCAACTGCATGGCGCAGCAAATCCGAGCCTTCCTCGCCCCCATTGTCAAAAACATTCACGCCGTTCTCTTCTAATAGGCTGCAATGCACATGAAGTCCATTTCCGGCCTCGTTGTCGAGAGGCTTGGGCATAAAGCTAGCAATGAATCCGTGTCGTGCAGCAACGGCGCGGATCGTGCGCTGCATACGAATCACTTGATCCGCGAGCAGCATAACGTCATCGCTGTAGGCGACATTGATTTCAAATTGGCTGGGTGCTGACTCCTTAACGATGCCCTCGTAAGGCAAGTCCTGGGTGTCAAAGGCTTGGCGTAAGGCTTCCAATAGTGGTCCGTGATAGTCGAGCTCACTGAGGGAATAGAGGTTGCCGCCAACGGTATATTGATTGCGTAGCGATAATCCAATGGCTTCATTGGTTTCGGGCTTGGGTAAGAGACTGAATTCCAACTCCACCGCCATGCAGGGCTTCATCGCCTTATCGGTGAATCGTGTCACCAGCGCCTGTAAAACTTGCCGCGGATCACCCATGTAAGGCGCTCCGTCCTTATCAAACATGGTGAGAAGCACCTGGGCTTGATCGACACCCCGCTCCGTCAGTAGCGGGCGCAAGGAACCCTCGACCAGGTGACAGTAGCCGTCAATATCGCCGTTAGCGTGTGCCAGCTCAGGAATGTCGCGGCCCCATACATCTAAACCAAGTGCCGACTTTGGGAGCTTTAAGCCCTGCTCACCAATGGCGTCAAGCTTTTGGACAGGAAGCCATTTCCCACGTGCGATACCGTTACAGTCGGTAATTAGCGCTTCCACCATGGTGATATCGGAATAGGCATTCAAAAATTGTTTGGTCGACTGCACAGCGTTTCTTTTTTTCTGGATGACGTCATATGGTGTGCGGGCGGAGGCCTTTGCTCAATGCCCAAGCTGGGGCACAGGACACCATTGTTGGGTCATTGAGAGCTAGCTCATGTAGGCTTTTAACGGATCCTCACCCTTGGCTTTCGCCACGTATGGGATGGCATTGATGAACAACGCAAACAGGTCTGCCTGACTATTCACATCCAGTTTTTTATAGATCGATTTTCGGTGCCGCCTGACGGTTTCGAGGGAGATGCTGAGCTTCTCTGCGCTGGTGTCCGCACCGTACCCTCGAAGCAATAACTCAAGTACCTCTTGCTCTCGCTCACTCACGTAGTTGGAACCAAAAGACGCAAAACCTTGCTGAATTTGGTGATCGACGCCAGGCTGCAGCATATTACTCTCTACAAACTCCTCACGACGGGTATGCAGATCGATCAGCTCGGCTAAGACCTGGCTGACACTGTATAGCCAGGCATATTCATCGTCACTGAACTCCCCTTGTGCTTTGAGCCGCATGAAGCTGATATTGACCACACTGCCGTCGCCGAGTCGAGTCACAATAATAGCCTCGTCGACCGTACCCGTGCTCGCGTAGTAATTTTGATGGTAGCTACTCTGTTCAAAATCGCCCGTCACCAATCGGGATAACCGGTAGCAATTATTTCTCGGTGAGCTCAAGGAAACTTTAAAGAACGGATCTTCCCGGTAGGGCCCCTCGAGGTACTCATCGACCTGCGATTTAAAGGCATTTTTTGGGATTTTGTGGTCTAGCAACTTGGGTGGAAGGTCGCGGTGGTATAACCAAGCTTGTGGGAATGCGACCGTGATTTGAGCCTCGATCGCTGCGAAAATTTGCTGGAAAAAGATGGGCTCGCCAACATTGGCTACTATGTTTGCCAGATCGCTATTCCAGCGTTGTAGCGCATCTACCTTCACTTATTGCATCTCTGATCCATAGCCTTAAGAGAGTGGCTTTTTTTCGTTGCAAGGTCAATGCGCAGGCGCGATACAGAGGGATCGCGACCGGGTAGTTGACGTATTCTGGCACTTGGCTTTGCGGCTACCGTGTTGCTCAAGTGAGGTCGCGTATTCTCTTTATAATGTGCTCAGCGGCCTCTGCAATGGCAACGAGTGTGGCCTCGCTATCACGGCGCCCTTGAATTTCTAGCACGCCATCGGCCAGCGATCTCTCCCCAATCGTCACGCGAAGTGGGACTCCAATAAGCTCACAATCGGCAAACTTCACGCCCGGGCGCTCCTTTCGGTCATCCATGGCAACGTTGATACCTTGCGACGATAACGCTTCGTAGAGGGCCTCGGTAGCCGATGCGACAACGTCGGACTTGTCCATTCCCAACGGAATTATGACGACCGTAAACGGCGCCATTGTTTTCGGCCATATAATGCCTCGGTCGTCATGGTTTTGCTCAATCGCTGCAGCCACGATACGCGTTATACCAATACCGTAGCACCCCATACTCATCGGCACAGACTTGCCATTTTGGTCGAGCACGTCGGCCCCCATTGCTTCCGAATACTTGGTGCCCAGCTGAAAAATATGACCTACTTCAATGCCTCGTTTGATGTCGAGAACCCCTTTGCCACAGGGACTAGGATCGCCGGCGGATACGGTGCGTAGATCGGCAATCTCAAACTCGGGTACGTCGCGATGCCAGTTCGCACCCTGGAAATGTTTGTTGTTCTCATTGGCGCCACAGACAAAGTTCGAGAGTACCGACGCGGCTCGATCGACGACAATTCGTGTCTTTAAACCAACCGGCCCAAGAGATCCAAAATGTGCCCCTGTGGCTGAGATTACAGCTGACTCCTGTGCCATTTTTAAGGGCTGACTGATGCCTTTGAGTTTTTCGGCCTTGATCTCGTTCAGTTGATGGTCGCCACGTAAAACTAAGGCGACGAGTGCGCCCTCTGCATCTTCCACAAACAGCGTTTTTATCGAGCTCTCAGGTGCAATACCGTAGTGTTTTTCGAGTGCATCGATGGTCTTCGCTTCTGGCGTATCAAATGTGACCAATGCCTCGTGTTCGACACGGTGCATTGCGGGCATAACAGCCTCTGCCAACTCGACATTGGCTGCGAAGTCGCTCTCAGTAGAAAACGCAATATCATCCTCTCCTGAGTCGGCCAGCATATGAAACTCGTGAGAGTGACTGCCACCGATCGATCCCGTATCTGCCTCCACTGGGCGATAGTCCAATCCAAGGCGGTCGAATATGGTGGAGTACGCCTTATGCATCCGCCAATAGGTTTGTTCCAAAGATGCTTGATTCTCATGGAATGAATACGCGTCTTTCATAACGAATTCGCGCGATCGCATAACACCAAAGCGGGGACGAACTTCGTCCCGAAATTTTGTCTGAATTTGAAAGTAATTCACAGGTAGCCGCTTGTAACTCTTAATTTCCGACTTCGCCAGATCGGTAATCACTTCCTCATGCGTTGGCCCCAAACAAAATTCACGATCATGTCGATCCCTCAGTCGGCACAGCTCGGGGCCGTATTGCTCCCATCGTCCCGAGGCCTGCCAGAGCTCAGCTGGCTGCACGACGGGCATCGATACCTCGACTGCACCCGCATTTTCCATTTCCTCGCGCACAACCCGCTCGACACATCTGACGACCTTTAGACCCAGTGGCATCCAGGTGTAAATACCGGCAGCTATACGCTTGATAAGCCCTGCGCGAAGCATCAGCTGATGGCTAATCACCTCGGCGTCGGCAGGCGTCTCTTTTGTGGTCGACAGAGGGAACTGTGAAAATCGCATCGACGATTCCTAGTAATAGAAGTTGAGTAATTAGAGGGCGTTTGGTTTCGCTCTTCACGGCGTAAGGTCGCAGTGTATCAAAACTCGATTTTGAGGTCGCTAGACCTTTCGCGAGATGTTCATCAATATCGTCATGGGTTTGACTTGTATTTTGTGTAATTTATGTTGTTTCATTCGAGCGTACCCGCGCCGACGATTGACCTTAACCCGCGTGCCTAGCCGACAGTGCAACCAGAAAAGATGAAGGATATGAAAGTCATAAAGAAAAAACAGCAGACGCGTCTATCAAAGCGCGACTTGTACGACAGCATTTCGACCAGGTCGGGCCTGAGTAAAAAGCAAGTCGGGCAGGTGTTTGAGGCGCTCGAGCATGTGATCGCGAAGCAGATGAGTAAAAAGGGGGCTGGTGAATTTACGCTGCCTGGTTTGGCAAAATTCACGACCGCCACCCGCCCAGCTGTCAAAGCCCGCAGGGGCATAAACCCCTTCACGGGTGAGGAAGCATTGTTTGCTGCGCGCCCCGAGTCTCGGACGGTGAAGATTCGTGCCCTGAAAAGACTAAAGGGCTTTGCCAACACGTAACAACGTCAGTAGTAGCGATGTTTACCGTTAACCTCTTGCGCTGATTAGTGTAATCTCCCGCGCTCTGCGCGATGGGTCGCAGGGGTCAGTAAACTACCTGAGAGAATGTTCGCATGCCAATTTACGAATACGCATGTGGTGCCTGCGGTAAAGCGCATGAGGCATTGCAAAAAATAGCAGATGCACCGCTGTCAGATTGTCCTGCTTGTGGCGAATCGGCGCTGAAGAAAAAGGTATCCGCGCCCGCGTTCAGGCTGGCCGGCTCGGGCTGGTATGAAACCGATTTTAAGACAGGGGCCAAAAAGAACCTCGCAAAGGACTCGGGTACCGAAACCGGTTCGCCGAAGGAATCGGCACCTGCGTCTACATCCACGCCCGCCTCTTCTGAGTAGATGGGCACAAGGTAAGAGAATTTAAATGCGTTCACATTATTGCGGTACTACAAAAGACGTTCCGGTTGGCGAGACTGTCACTGTTTGTGGCTGGGTGGATCGGCGTCGAGATCATGGTGGCGTCATCTTTTTAGACATGCGTGATCGCGAGGGCATCGTTCAGGTGGTCTTTGACCCGGATACAAAAGAGTATTTTGAGTTAGCCGATCGGGTGCGAAGCGAGTATGTGCTGCAAATAACAGGACGAATTCGTGAACGCGCGCCCGAGACGGTTAATCCGGCCATGGCCACAGGGCACATCGAGATTCTGGGCAAGGAACTCACTATTCTCAATGAAGCAGCTCCGCCACCCTTTCCGCTCGATGCCTACCAATCAGTAGGCGAGGATGTTCGGCTGCGCTACCGCTTCATGGACCTTCGCCGCGATTCGATGCAGCAGAATATGATTAGCCGGTCTCGGATTACATCGACGATCAGGCGGTATTTGGAATCGGCTGGGTTTTTAGACATAGAGACGCCAGTGTTGACGCGTGCGACCCCCGAGGGAGCTCGAGACTATTTGGTGCCCAGTAGGACAAACGCGTCCAAGTTCTTCGCCTTGCCACAATCCCCACAATTATTTAAGCAACTGCTCATGGTCTCGGGTTTCGATCGGTACTACCAGATAGCACGCTGCTTTCGTGATGAGGATCTTCGTGCCGATCGTCAGCCGGAATTCACTCAAATTGACCTTGAGCTGTCGTTCACGGATGAATCAGAGGTGATGAGACTGACCGAGGACATGGTCAAACAACTATTTACTGATCACCTGCAGGTTGAACTCGCTGATTTCCCTCGAATGACATGGCATGAGGCCATGGAGAGATTTGGGTCTGATAAGCCAGATCTGCGGATCGACCTAGAGTTAGTATCCATCGATGATCTGATGGTCGATGTTGAATTTAAGGTCTTTTCTGGGCCGGCGAATGATCAGAATGGGCGTGTGGCTGCGTTGCGGGTTCCTGGCGGCGCGTCAATTAGTCGGAAAGAGATAGATGATCTAACAAAATACATTGGCGCTTATGGAGCCCGTGGTCTGGCATGGATAAAAGTCAATGACCTTGCTGCGGGTGTCGATGGCCTGCAATCACCCATCTTGAAATTTATGCCTGAGCAAACAGTCGCACAATTGGCAGACCGACTCCAGTTGGCCGATGGTGACATTGTGTTTTTTGGGGCGGATAAGCGTCAGGTGGTAAATGATTCGCTCGGTGCGCTCCGGCTCAAAGTCGCGGAGATGTTGGGGCTGGTTGGCGCCGGATGGGCACCACTTTGGGTTGTTGATTTCCCTATGTTTGAGAAGACGTCAGCAGGGGGGCTTACCGCGCTGCACCATCCCTTTACGGCGCCGTCTTGCTCGGTTGACGAGCTAAAAGCTGGGCCTGAGAAGGCATTGTCGCGCGCCTATGACATGGTATTAAACGGTAGCGAGATTGGTGGTGGCTCCATCCGAATTCACCGCCAAGATATGCAAAAAGCGGTATTTGATGTGCTCGGCATCACCGAGGAGGAAGCGGATTCCAAATTCGGCTTCCTGTTGTCAGCGTTAAAACACGGCGCGCCGCCCCATGGTGGACTCGCGTTTGGTCTCGATCGTCTTGTCATGCTCATGGTGGGTGGGCAATCGATCAGAGATGTTATTGCCTTCCCGAAAACCCAGTCAGCGCAATGCGTTATGACCGATGCACCCGGTGAAGTGTCAGACCAGCAACTGCGCGACTTGAGTATCCGCTTGAGAACCGCCGATAAGTAATTGGTATACCGACATGACGTCAGAGTGACTTTCCCGCACAATCGCAGTGTGAGTGGAGAAGCGCAGTGACAATCATTCTTGGAATAGATCCGGGATCTCGTAAAACAGGATTCGGTCTTGTCGAGACCGACGGCGCTGGTACTCGATACCTGTCGAGCGGCGTGGTCAAGCTGCCCGTTGATCAATCACTGGCCCTGCGTTTGAAGGTGCTTGCTGAGTCGCTCAATCAGATCATTTGTGAGTACAAGCCAACACTGGCGGTGATAGAGCAGGTGTTTATGGCCAAAAGTGCGGACTCTGCGTTAAAGCTAGGTCAGGCACGTGGCGCCGCCATGGTAGTCTGTTCGCTGGCGGGTCTGGATGTGCATGAATACGCCACTCGTCAAATTAAGCAAGCGGTGGTCGGTACTGGCGGCGCAAGCAAAGCGCAAGTTCAGCATATGGTAACGCGCCTCCTAAAGCTGCCGTCGACACCGCAAGAGGATGCAAGCGATGCACTTGCTGCAGCCTTGTGCCACATTAGCGGTGATGGGGTAAGGCGTGCCACCGGCGCGCAAACCTTTGCAACCGGGCGACTGAAGTAGTGAGAGTGAATCCATGATAGAGCGGCTCCGCGGCACGTTATTGGCGAAACAAGCGCCAGAGGTCATTATCGATGTTGGTGGCGTTGGCTATGAGGTTCGCGTACCGATGACGACGATTTATCAATTACCGCCGATAGGCGAAGAGACAATACTGCTCACACATTTTGTCGTGCGTGAGGATGCCCAGCAGTTGTATGGATTTGTGAGAGAGATCGATCGGCGTCTGTTCCAAGATTTGATAAAGGTTAATGGGGTTGGCCCGAAACTTGCGCTTGCCATTCTCTCGGGTATGGACACTGAACAATTCGCTGATTGTCTCAATCGTAATGATGTTAACGCTCTAGTGGCACTGCCGGGCGTCGGCAAAAAAACGGGCGAGCGCCTATTGGTAGAAATGCGTGACAAGGCTGGCCAGTGGTTGTCTGATGTGCTGCCATCGCAGTCGATCGGAACCAAGCCGGTCGCTGTGGTTGATATCCGCGCTGAGGCCGAGCAGGCACTCGTAGCCCTGGGCTACAAGCCCACTGAAGCCTCTAGACTGGTCGCGTCTGTTGACTCGGTTGATGCAGACAGTAGCGAGGCACTTATTCGCGCAGCCCTTAAATCCGTCATGCGCTGAGAGAACAAATTTTGTTCAGGGACGTATAGGAAACATTGTGATTGAGACCGATCGTTTAGTAGCTGGGGACGTTACAGATACGCGTGAGACTGCTTTGGATCGAGCGGTGAGGCCTCAAACGCTGGATGATTACATCGGTCAGTCAGCTGTGCGCGAACAGATGGATATTTTTCTATCGGCGGCAAAGGGTCGTGGTGAGCCACTTGATCACACGCTTATTTTTGGTCCCCCAGGGCTAGGCAAGACGACGCTAGCGACCATTATTGCCAATGAAATGGGCGTTCAGCTAAAAGCCACCAGTGGCCCAGTGCTAGAAAAGGCCGGCGACGTTGCGGCTATTATGACGAATCTCGAGCCCAACGATGTGCTGTTTATCGACGAAATTCACCGCCTCAGTCCCTATGTAGAAGAAATTCTCTATCCGGCGATGGAGGACTTTCAGCTCGATATCATGATTGGCGAGGGTCCGGCAGCCCGCTCGATCAAACTCGATCTTCCCCCATTTACGCTCGTAGGCGCGACAACGCGAGCAGGCCTTCTAACATCCCCATTGAGGGACCGATTTGGCATTGTTCAACGACTCGAATTTTATGAGGTATCTGATTTAAAACGCATCGTATCGCGTGCAGCATCCATTTTGGCGGTTGCAACGGAAGAGTCCGGTGCGCTCGAAATTGCCAAGCGCTCGCGCGGCACGCCTCGAATAGCCAATAGGCTCATGCGACGTGTTCGAGACTACGCGCAAGTCAAAGGCGATGGGATCATCTCTCAGGCAATGGCTGAGTCGGCACTTGATATGCTGAGTGTTGATGAGCAGGGATTTGATCACTTGGATCGGCGGTTCCTGCTGGCGTTGATCGAAAAGTTTGAGGGTGGCCCGGTGGGCATCGATAGCTTGGCGGCGGCACTGTCTGAGGAGAGAGGCACGCTCGAGGATGTGATCGAGCCCTATCTCATACAGCAGGGACTCATTATTCGCACACCGCGTGGGCGTGTTGTTACTAACGCCGCCTATCATCACTTTGGCTTGAAGCCACCGCAGCAAACCGAACCTGTGGGCAGTTTATCGCTCAATTTAGGTGATTCCACTGATGACTGAGTATCGCTTGCCCTTGCGGGTGTACATTGAAGACACGGATGCGGGCGGAATCGTCTATTACGTAAACTATTTGAAGTACTTTGAGCGCGCCCGAACGGAACTTATTCGCGCGCTGGGTATCGATAAAACAGCTGTCATGGATGATGGCTCGGTATTTGTAGTGACGTCAGCCTCGATAGATTATGAAGCGCCCGCCAGGCTTGACGATCAGCTGGAAGCCATTGCAACTGTCGTGCGCTCCGGTGCTGCAATGATTGAATTTGACCAAGCCGTGATGAGAGCGGATGAAGTACTCGCACGCGGAACGGTGAAGGTTGCGCTGACTAATGGTGCCACTGGTCGACCAAAGCGCATGCCAAAGACATTGCGCGACAGCTTGACGGGACAGAGGTGAGATATGTTCGGGACAGATGAGGTAGTCAATGAATGAGGAACTGAGTGTTATTGGCTTGATACTGGGAGCCAGTCTCACGGTGAAGTTGGTGATGGCGACGCTGGTGGCCGCGTCCGTTACCTCATGGTTTATGATCGTTCAACGAGTCATCATTCTTCAGCGTGCCAATGCTGAGCTAGTGGCTTTTGAGGATCGCTTCTGGTCTGGTATGGACCTCGCTCAGCTCTACAGAGATGGCTCTGATGCTATCGATGCAGGCACTGATATTACCGGTGGGGAAGCGCTGTTCCGAGCCGGTTTTAAAGAGTTTTCCAAGTTATCACGTCAGCCCAACATGGATGCGGAGGCAGTTTTGGAAGGCTCCCGTCGCGCCATGCGAGTGGCTTTGATGCGGGAGAGTGATCGCCTTGAACGGCACCTACCTTTTTTGGCGTCAGTCGGCTCGACCAGTCCTTACATAGGTCTTTTCGGTACCGTGTGGGGCATCATGCATTCGTTTAGAGGCCTCGCTACCAGTTCCCAAGCTACATTGGCCGCAGTGGCCCCGGGCATCTCAGAGGCGTTGATAGCGACGGCAATGGGGTTGTTTGCCGCAATCCCAGCCGTCTTGGCATACAACCGCTTCGCCTCGCGGGTTGATGCCCTACTGAATCGATATGAGTCATTTGTTGATGAGTTTTCTGGTCTCCTGCAGCGTCAAAGCTACGCGCAACGCCGAGGAGCAAGTGAGTGAGGTCGCGTCGCGCCGTCGCCGAGATTAATGTCGTTCCCTACATCGATGTGATGCTGGTTTTGCTCGTCATTTTTATGGCCACAGCGCCGCTTCTGATGCAGGGTGTTGAGGTCGATCTGCCTGACGCTAACTCGTCGCCGGTATCCGACAGCGATGCCGAGCCGTTAATTGTCTCCATAGATGCTGAGGCGAAACTCTATTTGAACCTGGGCGCTAGCGATGATCAGATTCTGAGCATCGAGACAGTGAAGCAGCGTGTTGCTACGGTCCTCAAGCGCAATCCTCAGAAAGCAGTTATGGTCTGGGGTGACGCAGCCGTGCCCTATGGTGAAGTGGTCACTTTGATGGCTGAATTGCAAGCTGCGGGTGCGCCGTCGGTGGGATTGGTAACTGAGCCTCCGGCGAGACGGTAGTGAAGTCAGATCAACTTTATATCGTTGTGGTTCCGGCGTTTTTTGCGGTTCTCGTTCACCTGCTTTTTGGCCTTGCGATGGAAGGCGGTTGGACGAGTACGTCACCTGTCATGACAGCGCAACCACAGGTTATTCAGGCGTCCCTGGTGTCGCTCACGAAGCCAATCAAGCGCCAAGCTCAGCCAAAGCCAAAGTCAGAGCCAATAGCAGCGCCAAAGCCACAACCCGCACCAAATCCAGAGCCGATCGTCAGTTCAGAGCCACCGGCTGAGCGTCAAGAGCCGTCCGATCCAGAGCCCTCCGATCCAGAGCCTTCCAGAGAAGTGCGCTTGGCCGAACTTCAAAAGGAGTTAATGGCTGGGCTTGATGAGCTGCCCGATGCAGAGGGGGGCGATGGCTCAGAGATCGATGAGGTCCAGCAGGTAGCGTCCCTGATGCAGGCCCGAATCGCTCAGAATTGGCGTCGTCCGCCATCGGCGCGAAACGGCATGGAGGCGTTGCTCATTATTAGCTTGGTTCCGACGGGAGAGGTGGTGGGCATATCGATCTCACAGGGCAGTGGTAGCAATGCATTCGATCAGAGCGCCATTGCGGCAGTCGAGCGTGTGGGACAGTTTCCGGAGGTCACTGTGTTGCCTATTTCAGATTTCGAGCAATATTTTCGGCGCTTCCCATTGCGCTTTAAGCCAGAGGATTTGAGGTACTAGCCATGATGTTACGAATATGGGCCATTGTTGGGATGCTGGCCTTAGCTCCCGCGGCGTGGTCCCAGTTAGAAATACAGGTTACGCGGGGCATTGATAATCCTACCGCTATCGCCATTGCCCCGTTTGCCTGGGATGCAGTGGGCGCGGCCCCGGTTGATTTTGCGCAAATCGTAGATTCTGATTTGGCGCGCAGTGGTCAGTTTAGTCCGGTGAGTCGGCGCGACATGCTCAGTCTTCCTACCTCGCGCGACGATATTTTTTATCGCGATTGGCGCGCTATTGCAGCGCGATATTTAGTGATCGGCAGAGTCAGTAAAGGGGCGCAATTACAGATTGATTTTGCGCTGCATGATGTAGAACGAGGCATTGAGCTGTTCTCAGGGCAGGTTGTGGGCGTTGAGTCAGAGGCTCGCATGGTAGCCCATAGGGTGGCGGATGCTATCTACGAAAAGCTAACGGGCATACCGGGCGCGTTCGCGACCCGATTGATCTACGTCTCGGTAACCCGCAACCCTGAGGGTAAGGATTTTTACCGCTTGACCGTTGCCGATGCCGATGGTCGCCGACCTATTGTCTTGCTGGAAGGTCGGGATCCTATTTTAGCGCCGAGCTGGTCCCCCGATGGAACTGAAGTCGCTTACGTCTCGTTCGAAACCTCTCGCCCTGCTATTTATCGTCAGGTTCTGGCAACCGGTGAGCGGGAGCAGTTGACGAACTTCCAAGGTCTTAACAACTCGCCCGTATGGTCGCCCGATGGAAGATCGATGGCGCTCGTATTGTCCAAAGATGGCAGCCCAGACATCTACTTGCTGGATCTTGAGACAAAGGCATTGAGCCGACTGACGAGGCATTACGCGATCGACACCGAGCCAACCTGGATGCCCGATGGACAGTCGTTGCTCTTTACATCAGACAGAGGTGGACGTCCGCAAATTTACCGATACGAGCTCGCCACAGGAAAAATCGAGCGCGTTACTTTTGAGGGTCGTTATAACGCGCGAGCTCGGGTTGCCGAGGACGGGCGAAACGTGGCGCTTGTGCATCAGAAAGACGGTCGTTTTCACATTGCGGTTTTCGATTTGGTTTCAGAGCGACTCACTGTACTGACAGAGACTTCACTCGACGAAAGTCCCAGCATCGCGCCCAATGGCTCAGTGGTAATTTATGCAACTAAGCGCGGCGACAGAAGTGTGTTGTCGGCTGTTGCAGTCGATGGCGGTGTTAAATTTAGTCTGCCTGGGCGATCGGGTAGTGTCCAAGAGCCTGCTTGGTCGCCGATGCTGGCCCAATAAACGTGTCATTTGACATAACAGCGCGAAAAAAGGTTCGAGATATTCAACAAACGGACATATATGCGATACATTATGTACAGTAATAAAGCCACTGTGTAGGAAACACGTCATGAGCATAAGAAATACGTTGGGAAAAGTTGCGGCAGTTATTGTGATGGCGACGCTGGTAAGCGCTTGCTCAAGTAACGCAGCCAAGGAAGAAGCCGCTGCACAGGCTGCAGCTGCGCAGGCCGCCGCTGAGCAAGCCGCTGCTGCTGAGGCCGCTGCCGCAGAGCGCCGTGAAATGGAAAAAGAGCGCGCTATGATCGTGGCGCAAGAGCGCGAAGTTAAGCGTCAGCTTATGGACGCGGCTACCGCTGTGGGGAGTGTGTTTTATTTTGATTACGACAGCTCTTCATTGACCGATGATTCGCGCCTTGCCATCGATGCTCACGTAGCGTTGATTATGGCTGGCAGAGATAGTGTGCGATTGGAAGGGCATACCGATGAGCGTGGGACACGAGAGTACAACTTAGCGCTGGGTGAACGTCGTGCAAACGCCGTCCGAGACTACATGGTCGCAAGTGGTGTGCCAGCGTATCGGATTGAGACTATTAGCTACGGTGAAGAGAATCCAGTTGCATACGGATCCGGCGAGTCAAATTGGATGAAGAATCGTCGAGTGGAGATCAAGTAAGGCACTATGATCTCAAAGAGTATGATGAGGCCGGTGCTTGTTGCCGGCTTTTTTGTTTGGGCGTCAGGGCTCGGTGCGCAAGTTGACCCAGCCAAGCCCGCTGCTTTGCCGGCCGGCGTTCTGCCTCTCGAGCAAGGCGATACGTCGGTCAATAATAGTATCGGTGTTCAACCACTACCTTCGGGCGGCACCGATTCGCGTTCTTTGGCTATTCGCGTTCAACAGCTCGAAGAAGAAATTCGCCGTTTAAACGGTTTAGTTGAAGAGCAATCGAGCCTGTTAATGCGGCTGCAGGACCAATCTCTTGAGCGTTATGTAGAGATGGATCGTCGGCTCGCTGCCATTGGTACTGCTGAATCTGTCCCTACATCCGAAACAGAGGCGCTTCCGGCTGATGACGGCGTCGATGTTGCAACAACGCCGACAACAATAGAGACGCTAGGGGTTGAAGCTCAACCAGAAGAGCGTGATGCCTATCGATCGGCTTACGAGCTGGTTCGAGAGCGACGATTTGATGACGCCATCTCAGCGTTCAGTGCTTTTTTGTCAGCTTTTCCATTTGGGCAATACGCTCCCAACGCCCACTATTGGTTGGGCGAGTTGTATTTGGTCGTTGAGCCAGCGGATCCGGAGTCGGCTCGACAGAATTTTCAGTTGTTACTCGATCAGTATCCCAACGACCGGAAAGTGCCTGATGCACTTTACAAACTGGGCCGAGTACATGCATTGAAAGGCAACATGGAAAGAGCGCGAGAGTACCTCGCTCGAGTTGTTAATGAGTATGGACCGCAACAGCACCCTGCGGCCCAACTGGCTCAGGATTTTCTTGATAGCCAAGAATAACGCTAGGTCTTGTGGCACTTTTGGCAAACACCTGTTCACATCAGCTAATGTATAGCCTCAGTGGACATTTACCTTCGTTGGTTTTATCGCGATCGCACAGAATTACTGCTCTGTTTTAGCCTTGTCATGCCCTCGGCCTGGTAGGCACAAAATCAGTCGCGCGTCCGGTAATTTTCAGGGCTTGCTTTTTTGCCTGTAAACCGTAGGATACGCGCCCTCTTAATGCAGTTTTTGGGTCGTTAGCTCAGTCGGTAGAGCAGTTGGCTTTTAACCAATTGGTCGCTGGTTCGAACCCAGCACGACCCACCATCCTTTTTAAAAAGCCACCTCAGGGTGGCTTTTTTGTTTACTGCACCGACGTCCCTTTGCTTTAGCTGTAAGGCACCATATCTGCACGGCACCATATCTGCACGGCACCATGCCGCTCTGCCAACCGCATCAGGAGGGTTAAGGCGGAATGGCATGCCACGGTGATGTCGGCTTTCGCGCTTTGGGTAAAAAAATGGCGATTCTGAAATTCACACCCTAGACTCACAGTGAAACCAGAGCACACGACGTGCGGTTTTGTGAGACTGAGACTTAAAAATCCTAATGGAGCGTAATGATGAAGTATCTACTGAGTATAAGCCTGTTTTTCTTCCTAACTGCATGTGGCTCTGAAGAGATGGCGGACACCACTGTCGACACCCCTTCAGTCGAGCAAGCCCCCGCTGTTGAGATGATGCCGGAGCCTGAGGCAATGCCTGATGCCGTCCCCGCCATGGTCGAATACGTCTGGCACTCAAAGGAGGCCAACTTTTCTGATGAAGCCCTGATGGCGCACACGGAGCGCTGGGCACAAATTGTAGATGAAGCGGGTTGGGATCTTAATTTTGCCTCTGTTATCACGCCGCAGTTCGCCGACGATAATTTTGACTTCATTTGGGTCATGATATGGCCAACTCTGGAAGCACGCGATGCCGCATGGCAAAGTTGGGGGGAAACGTATGAAGCTGAGTGGTTGTCAACATCTGAAGGCATATTCAATTACGACGGTAGCAACGCCTTCGGTTGGACGCCAAACCCGATGCGCGAGCCATCGGTTGAAAACACATCTGCAACCGCATTAACAGGTTATATGTTCTGTGAGTACAACGCCGGAAAAGGCCCGAATGACCTCATGTCAGCGGGCGAGCAATTTAACGCCTGGGTCGATTCCTATGAAGAAGTAAACGGACCCGGAAGTTACTGGTGGGCGATTATGACACCGCAGTTTGAATTACCTGAGGGCACGAACGTCGATTACGCTTGGTTTAATTCTTGGGCTGATGAGAGCGAGCGCGCTGCCGGGAATGCGGCCTTTGCCGAGTCTGGACTTGCGGGCACATTTGCCGAGATAGCGACCTGCCAGGATGAAGCCATGTTTGATTCTCGCGCTATCTACGTCGCCGATACGATGTGATGTTGTCTTAGGGCCGAAAACCCGGCGCTTGCCGGGTTTTTTTTGTCTCAAGGCACCAACCCGTGCCATTTTTTTTGGGGCTTGCGCCTCGTTAGAGCGCATCCATCGTCGAGATGCACCTTGAGCAACCCAGTCAAAAATGTGGTATCAACGCGCTACAACAACACGAACGGAGAATTTTAATGACCGGTAACGTCTACATTCTCGGTGGCAGTCAAACTGATTTCTCCCGCAATTGGGCGCGCGAGGGACTCGAAGTATTCGACATGTTTGCTGAGACCCTTAATGACGCCATTGCGGATGCCCGAATCGAGCCCGCGCAGATTGAGGTTGGTCATGTTGGTAATTTTGTTGCCGACCTATTTGCTGGGCAAGGACTGTTGGGTGGATTCTTCGGTCAGGTTTATCCCGAGCTATCGATGCTTCCCACATCACGTCATGAAGCCGCGTGTGCGTCCGGGTCGATGGCTATTTTCGGCGCCATGAGAGATATCGAGGCTGGTCACTATGAGACAGCCTGCGTGCTGGGACTTGAGCTCATGCGTAACGTAAACGGCAAGACAGGCGCTGAGTACTTAGGAGCCGCAACCTGGCGAGGGCATGAGGCGTTAGTCTGTGATTATCCTTGGCCGCATATGTTCGATTTGATCACGCGTGAATACGATGATCGTCACGGTATTAGCGATGATCATCTTGTGAAGATTGCGGAGATTAATTTTGCAAACGCTAAACGCAACGGCATGGCGCAAACGCGCGACTGGCATTTTGCGGCGGGGAGTTTTAGTGATGATGACGCGCTTAACCCAATTATCGAAGGGCGAGTCCGCAAGCTTGACTGCGGTCAAATAACGGATGGGGCCGCGTGCATTATTTTGGCCAGTGAGCGAGTCGCCAAAGCGCATGCCACAAAACTTGGCCGGAGGCTGGCTGATATTCCGTGCATCAAAGGCTGGGGACATCGCTCCGCTCCCATCTCGCTGGATACAAAGCTTGCCCAGTCCCGGGGGCAGGACATTATTTTCCCCCATGCGGCGCAGACCATGACTGACGCGCTCAATCGAGCCGGCTTGCGGTCAGTCAATGAGGTGGATGGTCTAGAGACTCACGATTGCTTTACCGTTACCGAGTACATGGCTATTGATCACTCTGGACTTACTGCGCCTGGGCAGAGCTGGAAAGCCATCGAAGAGGGACGCATTACCCTTGATGGTGATTTTCCCATTAATGCGAGCGGCGGCTTAATCGGTCTGGGTCATCCTGTTGGTGCGACGGGGGTCCGCATGGCTTTGGATTGCGCTAGGCAGGTGAGTCGACGTGCGGGCGACTATCAGATAAGAGATGCTGAAAATCTACTGACATTTAACATGGGCGGTAGCACCACTACCTGTGCAAGTTTGGTGGTGGGCGTTGGTACGTGACCGACGCTTACATTTTTGATGCCATTCGGAGCCCTCGTACTAAAGCGAGAGAAACCGGCGGTCTCCACAGTCTGACTCCGTCCGAACTGCTGGCCCAGCTTTATCATGCGCTTGCATCCCGAACTCAGTTAGACCCCAATCATTTATCGGAGATTATTCTGGGCTGTGTAACTCAGTACGCAGAGCAAGCAGCTAATATTGCGAAGACGTCAGTTCTGCATGCCGGCTGGCCCGCGTCGATTGCAGGGATGACCATTAACCGCTTTTGCTCTTCGAGCATCGATGCAATTGCATTGGCTGGGTTGAAGGTGGCCGCGGGGCAATCTGCTGCATTAATAGCGGGTGGTGTTGAAATGATGTCGCGGATACCGCTGCTAGCGGATCGCGCACGGGTCTTTGCCGATCTCGATTTCGGCGCAAGTCATCGTATTTTACTGATGGGTGCAGGTGCTGATCTGATTGCGACTCGACATGGCATATCGCGCGCAGAGTGTGACGAGGTAGCTTATCGGAGTCATCAGAATGCGATTCGAGCCCAAACCCAAGGACGATTTACTTCGATTATTCCAATAACAGGTTTGCAGGCCCCAGTATCTAAAGACGAGTGCATTCGGCCCTCGCTGTCTCCCCAGCGCCTAGCGGAAATGCCCCCTGCCTTTGATGAGCTAGGAAAAGCCGGTTCTGATGCGATCCAGCTGGCCGAATTCCCAAGTTTGGATGCTATATCTCACGTTCATACAGCCGGTAATTCGCCAGCCATGTGTGATGCGGCCGCTGCTGTTTTGGTGGGCTCTCGAGCATTTGGCGAGCGGTTCGGTCTCACCCCTCGGGTACGGATTGTTGACTCCATTACGTGCTGCGCCGAGCCACTCGAAGTAGTCGGTGGTTGCGTAGCGGCAACGGCCGCCATTATGGAGCGGAGTGCATTGACCAAGGATGACGTCGATGTCTTTGAAATCCACGAGGCGTTTGCGGCTACCATCGTTAAATTAAAACGCGAACTGCGAATTGAGGAAGACAAGCTCAATGTTAACGGCGGTTGTATTGCCCTGGGGCATCCAATGGGCGCAACAGGTGCGATTATGGCGGGGACAGCGATTGACGAGCTAGAGCGGTGTGGCGGTAAGCGAGCAATTGTAGCTGCCAGTGGCGCGGCGGGGACGGGCAGCGCACTCCTGCTTGAGCTCTGTAACTAGTCAGCGCTATCGATGTCTTGGCTAACGTAGAGAATTTCTTTGGTCAGGCGCTTTTTGTA
>ERZ802822.61-NODE-61-length-77953-cov-36.113103_pt1 | contig 77953 bp, 77 predicted proteins | sample MGYA00345649_ERZ802822 | MGnify/ENA primary metagenome ERZ802822 (study PRJEB30503, sample SAMEA104212359) | marine metagenome | biome: Westerlies Biome; feature: [SRF] surface water layer (ENVO:00010504) within the epipelagic zone...; material: water... | reverse complement strand
AGATGAATCATGAACTTCGAGTTTTCTGAAGAACAGCAGATGCTGAGAGATCAGGCGCGTAGCTACCTGACTCAGCACTGTCCCACCACCCTCGTCAGGCGTGTGCTAAACAACCGCGAGACGCACGACGCGGACCTGTACAAAGGCATTGCCGATATGGGCTGGACTGCGACGACGATTCCAGAAGAATACGGCGGCTTGGGCATGTCGCATCTGGAACTGGTGGTTATTGCCGAGGAGCTCGGTCGTGCATGTGCACCGATTCCCTTTAGCTCAACGGTGTATCTGGCATCCGAGGCAATCATGGCGTTGGGCACAGAAGCCCAAAAGCAGGCATGGCTACCCAAGTTTGCCGACGGTTCGGCAATAGGGTGTTTCGCGTTGGGTGAGGCCGGAGGGGCTGTGACACCTGATCAGCTATCGACAACGGCAGCAGGCGGTGTTCTCAATGGCACCAAAGTTCCGGTAGCCGACGGCGCCATTGCTGACGTGGCCATTGTGGTTTGCGCATCGGACACGGGGGATGGTGCAACTCTCGCGCTGGTTGATCTTAGTCAAGACGCGGTTGTTAAAGACAACGTTCAGATGATTGATTTTAGTCGCGGCCACGCGGAACTGACCTTCAACGGCGCCTGCGCTGAGATCTTGGGCGAAGAAGGCGCGGGCTGGACGGCCGTTCAGTCGCTGATGAATACAGCGGCGGTGCTGTTTGCCTGGGAGCAGATTGGGCTGGCGGACAAGGCATTGGAGCAAGCGCGCGAATACGCGCTAGGTCGATTTGCCTTCGGACGCTCCATTGCCTCTTATCAAGCCATCAAGCACAAGTTGGCTAAAATGTATGTGAAGAACACCTTGGCGCGCAGTAATGCCTACTACGGTGCATGGGCGTTGAATGCCGGGGCCAGTGACCTCGCTGTCGCAGCGGCGACGTCACGTGTCGCTGCGATTCAAGCGTCGCTGTTTGCTGCCGAGGAGAACATTCAAACGCATGGCGGCATGGGCTTTACCTGGGAGTTTGACTGCCAGTTCTACTATCGCCGCGCGAAGCTGTTGAGCCTTGCAGTCGGCAGTGAAAAACAATGGCAGGGGCGTCTTGTCGACGGTCTCGCAGCAGCCTAACGAAACTAAGAACTAAGAGAGGTTCATCATGGATTTTAACGATACACCTGAACAGGCCGCGTTTCGTAAGTCAGCCGCGGATTGGCTGGCGGCAAATGTGCCCAGCAAAGAAGAAATCAAAGGCATGAGTCGCTTAGAATTTGCCAAGATGTGGCAAAAGCGTAAATACGATGCAGGTTGGGCCTGCATTGGATGGGATCCAGCATACGGTGGTCGCGGCGCGTCAACGATTGAGCAGGTCATTTGGAAGCAAGAAGAGGGCAAGTATGACGTGCCCGCCAGCTTTTTCGTCATTGGTCAGGGCATGATGGCCCCGACACTGATGGCTTATGCGCAGCCTCAATATCTCGACCGCTTCCTGCCAAAACTTGCGAGCGGAGAAGAGATTTGGTGTCAGTTATTTTCAGAGCCTGCGGGCGGTTCTGATTTGGCGGCGCTTCGTACGAAAGCTGAAAAAGACGGCGACGAGTGGGTGATTAACGGTCAGAAGATTTGGACCTCGGGCGCGCATTACTCCGATTACGGTTGTGTCGTGGTGCGAACCGACCCCACTGTGCCAAAGCATAAGGGCTTGAGCTATTTCTTCGTCGACATGAAGGCACCGGGTATTGAAATCAAGCCCATCAAACAGCTCACTGGCGAGTCTGACTTCAACGAGGTGTATTTCACCGATGTTCGTGTGCCTGATTCTCAGCGTTTGGGTGAGGTGGGTCAGGGCTGGCAGGTGTCACTGACGACGCTCATGAACGAGCGAGCGGCCATTGGTGCAGGTAGCAGTGGCGTTAACGTTTCACTGGCAGTTCAGCTCGCTAAAGAGGTCATGATCGATGGTAAACCCGCCATCGAGGACAGTGCCGTTAAGGCACGTCTCGCGAACTTCTACGTAGAAGAAGCGGGCCTGAAGTTCACGAGCTATAGGACGTTGTCAGCGCTGTCGCGCGGTGATATTCCCGGACCGGAAAACTCCATCGGAAAGCTGGTGGGTGCACCTAAAATGCAGCAACTGGCATCATTTTGCATGGATCTACTTGAAACCTCAGGTGCCATTTGGGACAGCAAGCGGTCTAAGCTGGCGGACAACATCATCGGCTCCTACATGGGAGCTCCGGGACTTAGAATTGCCGGTGGTACCGATGAAATCATGACCAACATCATTGCAGAGCGCGTGTTGGGATTACCCCAGGAACCCAGAATGGATAAAGGCATTCCCTTTACCGAAGTGCCTACTGGCTGATGGTTCACGTCGTACTGATTTGAAAAGGGCGCTTCGGCGCTCTTTTTTTTACATTAGTGTCACATTCAACCGTCATGCTTCCAATTCGTTTTGGTTATGAAGCAATCGGAGCAGGCATGGGTGTATTCGAGCGTTATCTCTCGATCTGGGTAGGTTTGTGCATTATCAGCGGCGTGGTGCTGGGTCTTACAATGCCCGCAGTATTCCAAGCGTTTGCTGCAATGGAAGTCGCCCACGTCAATGTTCCGGTAGCGGTGTTCATTTGGATCATGATATTTCCGATGATGGTGCAGGTGGACTTCGGGTCTATCAGGCGCGTTGGCGACCGACCAAAAGGTCTCATCATTACGCTGGTTACCAATTGGGTGCTCAAGCCCTTTTCGATGGCATTCCTGGGCTGGCTTTTCTTCAGGGTTATTTTCGTTGATCTGGTTGATCCACAAACCGCGACAGAGTACATCGCAGGTATGATCTTACTCGGTGTTGCACCGTGTACCGCCATGGTCTTCGTGTGGAGTCAGCTGACCGATGGCGATCCGAACTACACGCTGGTTCAGGTGTCAGTTAACGACCTCATCATGATCTTTGCGTTCGCGCCCATCGCCGGGTTTTTACTGGGCGTAACGGACGTGACAGTCCCGTGGGACACTCTGCTCTTCAGCGTAGCGCTCTATGTACTGCTACCATTGATGGCGGGCGCTCTGACGCGAAAACTTCTGTTACGCGCGGGTGAGGCGCAACTTCAGTCCTTCTTAATGATGGTTAAGCCGCTGTCCATTACCGGTCTTTTAGCGACTGTTGTCTTACTGTTTGGGTTTCAGGCCGGAACGATCATCGCGAGCCCGCTAGCCATTGTGCTCATTGCTATTCCGCTCCTCATCCAGACCTATGGCATTTTTGCATTAGCCTATGGCGCCGCATGGGCCTGGCGCGTGCCACATGCCGTCGCCGCGCCGTGTGCCATGATCGGCACATCTAACTTCTTTGAGTTGGCGGTAGCGGTCGCCATAAGTGTATTCGGTCTGAACTCGGGCGCCGCTTTAGCCACGGTGGTTGGCGTTTTAGTCGAAGTGCCGGTCATGTTGTCGCTGGTTGCCTTTGCCAACCGAACTCGCGGGCATTTTTCAGCCTGAGTTTTTGATTGGGTGGTGTGTTCGCCATGCTTCGGGGTATGGTGAACATATGAAAGCAAAACTAGGTTCCGTCCTGAGCAGCCCTGTGGGCATTCGATATTTGAAGCTCATAGTGCTGATGATGGCAGGTGGGGCCATCTACCCCTTGCTCTACCTTCGGCAAAATTTTGAACTGACCTTGTTGTCGACGTTTGATATGACGCTCGCCGAACTCAGTATCGCGTACAGCGTGCTTGGTACGGCTTTTGTGCTCAGTTACGTTCCAAGCGGCTGGTTAGCTGATCGATTTTCGCCGCGTAGCTTACTGACCTTCTCGGTTGGTATGACCGGTGTGATCGGATTGTGGTACGCGAGTTTACCCACGGCATTTTGGGTTACGGTGATCTTCGGTTTGTGGGGGATCACCACGGGCCTGACGTTTTGGGCAGCCTTAATCAAGGGTTGTTCATTGTTAGCACCCGAGCACCTCCAAGCACGATACTTCGGACTCTTGGAGGGCGGGCGTGGTCTGTTTGAAGCGCTTCTCGCGACCATCGCTGTTGCCTGGTTTGCCTATGCAGTGGGCTCGCTGAACGCGGCAGATGAGGGGGCGATGGTGCAAGTCATCTATTTCTACAGCCTTGTGTGTCTGGTTATAGCAGTATTTTTGTGGGCGGTTCTGAAAGAGCCAGGATCGTCGGGTACAAACGCTGTAACTGATCGAGCTACCGCCTCCGCAAACCTGAGAGATACCTTTCGTGATTTGGCCAGTCTGGTCACAAATATACGTGTCTGGTTAGTCGCGGTATGCATTCTGGTGGGATACCAAGTGTTTTGGGCGACTTACTCTTACTCCGCGTTTTTGCAGACACAGTTTGGTTTGGACGCGGTTGCAGTTGCTGCGCTCACGACTGTGAGACTGTGGATGAGGCCTATAGGCGCTGTCTTGGCGGGTCTGATCGGTGATCATTTTCATCCCGTGCGGTCGTTGGGCATAGCCATCGGACTTGCTGGTTTCTCACTTGTGGCACTCTTGGTTATGCCGGCTGACTCACCCTATGCCTTGCTGTACTTCGCGGTTGCCACGTCTTCGGTACTGATCTTTGGTGTGCGCGGCATTTACTGGGCATCTTTCAATACGACGCGTGTCGAGCCGCGACGCGCCGGGTTGGCGATCGGTATGGTTTCGATGATTGGTTATACACCTGACATCTACATGCCCATGCTCAATTCTTATTTGATCACAGCATTTGGTGAGGCGTTGGGATATCAGTTGTATTTTGGGGGTGTCGGGCTGACGGCCTTTGTGGGCTCTTCATGTGCCTTCTATTTGTTGCGGTTAAGCCGCAATGACCCGCCAATCACGGAAGACCCATAGCGGCTAATTCGCGACACAATATGGACAGGCGCGGTGGCTTCGCGTCTCTGGTCTAAGCTAAAAACAGAAAACAGAAAACAGAAAACAGAAAACAGAAAACAGAAAACAGAAAACAGTTATTTCTGGGGGAAGCATGCTACCTGGCGACAAGACCAGGGTGCCGCTGCGAACAGGTGAAAGTGATTCGGAGGGATATCCACGCCAGCTTACGCTGACCGTAGTGTTTCATCCGGACCTTGGTCGCATTGGTGCCTCCATGGCACTGGGGACGTTAGATTCCTCGGGATCCTTACGTCTTGCGGCTACAACGGTGGGTCGCAATGCACCTACATTCGTAGATGGCTTGCCTTTAAGTGAGCCACATGTCAGCCGACAAGCCCTAAAACTCATGCACCACCCGCGTGGCTTGCAGCTATCTGACGCGTCCAGTGAATCTCACTTGCACATGGGTCCCGATAGATCGTCGTCAATGGCGCTCAGTCTTTCCGATCTCGAGCGTGGCATATCGATCCGATTTGGGCACGCGGTTGTCTGCTGGCTTCGCTTATCGCCTTCACCTCTTACGCCATTCGAAGGTGAGCAGGGCTACTTTGTCGGCGTGTCACCCGAGTCGCAGTCAATACGACGGCTGATTCGTGCAGCCGCAAGCTGTGACCTTCCCGTGCTACTGCGCGGTGAGAGTGGTGTTGGAAAAGAGGTGGTCGCGCAGTGCATTCATGGCCAAAGTTTGCGAGCGGGGACGCCTATGGTGTCAGTCAATATGGCGGCACTGCCGGAGACTTTGGCAGACGCTGAGTTATTTGGCACCGCGAAAGGCGCCTTTACCGGCGCGGAGCAGCGACGTGGTTATTTTCAGTCGGCAGATCGAGGTACGCTTTTCCTCGATGAGATCGGCGAATTAGCGAACGCACTGCAACCCAAGCTATTGCGGGCGCTACAAGGTGGTGAAATACAGATCGTGGGCGGCAAGCCTCAGCGTGTTGACGTGCGACTCATTGCGGCCAGCGACGCAGACCTAGACGATGTGGCGCAGTTTAAAACACCGTTATTGCAGCGCTTAGCGGGCATCACCATACGCATTCCGGCCTTATCGTCTCGGCGGGAGGATATGGGCTTGTTGTTGCTGTCGCACGAAACGACCAGATCCACTAATACAGTGTCATTGGCGCTGGAGGCGGCCCAAACCTCGGCTCATCGTGCGGCCGCGTGGGCGAGCTTCATCTATAACGCCTTAAACACTGATTGGCCCGGGAATGTCAGAGCGTTTCTGCTTGCAGCACAGCGTCATGCACTTGAGATAGATCAGCGCAGTGAGGCGTATAGCCAAAGACATAGTCACGGGGCCGGCCTTACAGCAGAGCACACGTCGGTGAGTGATGCGTTCTTAGTCAGCACACATGAAGCGTCTCATTTTGAAATAGCCGAGACAGCACGCCGCGTCGGCTTGTCGCGGCAAGCCGTATACCGGCGCCTCGAGCACATTCCCGAGATTCGTTTGGCAGGTCAATTGCCCGACCGCGAGCTATTGGTCGCGATTGATCACGTGGGTAAGGACCCCACTCAACTGAGTCGGTACTTAAAGGTGTCTCGAGCGGCCATATCCCAGCGACTTAAGCAGTTGGGGGTCCACAGATGAATTGGTTTAGCCGCTTTAGAAATCCTTGGGGACCCATGGGCACACTGAGGAGGATCGCTTTTTTAGATCGTCTGGGTCTCGGAGGGCAGGGCGAGGTGTGGCTGGCACGCGATCGGCTGCTCAGTCGATTGGTGACGGTAAAAAAAGTCGATACTCAGAGTGAGGCGGCATCACTAAACACCCTGCGCAGCTTGCGGGCGCGAGTTGATGTCGCACATCCGGCGATTCCAACAGTATTTGCAGTGATACCCGATGGACGCAAGACATGGCTCGTCGGCGAGTTTGTTAAAGGTCTTCCGCTAACAGAGCTGATCGACGAGCTAAGCCCAGAGAGTGTGTATTTAATTGCGAAAGATCTCATTAGCGCGCTTGGGTGTCTGGAGCGCCTTGGTCTCGTGCATGGCGACCTGTCACCAAACAACGTGGTGGTCGATGTTAACGGACAAGTGCGCTTGCTGGATTTCGAGTCCTGCAGTCGTGTTGGGGAGCCACTCACTGCGGGTGCCACTCTGGGGTTTTCGTCACCTGAGCGCCACAGCCGCAAGGTCAGTTTGCCGACGTCCGATACATGGTCGGTAGGTGCCTTGATCATCTGGCTGATCACCCAGTCTGTGCCCACAGTCATTTACGATGATGCGAGGAAGGCGGTTGCAGTTGATGTCCACGAGGGCCGCGCAGGCGCAGCTATGTTATCTGACTTACTTAATTTGGCATCGGCTGCCACGCGCATAGAACCCGATCTTCGTCCCTCCGCCTGCGATCTTCAGCAAACGTTAAAGTTAAGCTACCGATGGTTAGAACCCCTGAGCCGCTCTGACCTTGCAAGCTTGGTGCAACAACGGACTCCGAGTGTCCCTATGCCAAAAACAGTGTTTGATTTCCCCGAAGATGAGGCTGCGCCATCAAGTAAAATTGGACTCATCTGGGCGGTGCCCATGGCAGTCGTAGCGGTGCTGGGCATGGCTGCCTACCAGCCTGTGCACAGTTACTCGCTGCGTATCGATACAGCCGCTTTGTCGCCCACAACCGCACTGCCCTCCACCTTTGGTGAAAGCTGGTTGTCGACTACGCTCAACGCGGAGCTGCCCGCGTCTTGGACGCAGGCACAGGCTGCGAACTCTGAACGCGTCGCCCTGAGCGTGGCGTGTGATCGAGGGATATGCGAGTTATTGCTGGAGCACCAGCCTGAGGATGCAACCTGCCGCCATCACTCACCGATCGTCAATACTGCCGATGATCGAGTGTGGCATGCCGCTATATCGGATTTGGCTCGAGCGATTTCAAGCGAGTAGCGATTGACGACAACCTCGGCAGCTTGCGCTCGGTTTGAGTTAACAACCATCCGACGATGGTGTCAGCCTCGGTTCGTTGTCCATGTTGGACATCACTTAGCATCGAGGAGGTATTAGACGCGGTATCTTCTATGACCTCGCGAACGCGGTGTGGCAGCTCGCTTGCCAGTTGGCCATAGCCAAGATCTTCCAAAACCTGCGCCACTTCGCTGATGATGGCTTCTGTTTTTTCAATCAACGCGGGCTCTAACAAATCGCCATTGACCACACCATAAATCGCAGTCAGTGGATTAATGCAGGCATTGATGGCTACTTTTCCAATGAGACAGGCGTGTATATCCGTGTGCCACGATAGATCTGGTACGCCGCGATGCCAGCATTTAAGCCATTTGGGCTCGCGTTGCGGTTGGTTCGGACCAATCATCGTTTTACCCGACCCGGAGGGTATCCAAAGGTCCCGGGTGCGATGACAGCCTGCTGTCGTGGTGGCTAGAAAAAGCTGACATTGCGGGGCGATAGCTTGTATGTCAGCCACGTGCTGCATCCCGTTCATCATGGCGACCAAGACGGTTTCCGAGTTTAGTCGATGCCTGATACTGGTGAGCGCATCACCCGCACCCCAGCTCTTGGTGGTTATGAGCAGGTGCTCGATGGCCGTGGTATTACCGATCCAGTCGCAACCAAATCGGCTGTCTGCGTCATGAATGCCAGAGTGACCAGTGGCATCGGCTGCGCTACCCAATTTCAGGATACGGCTGGCAACCTCTGAGTCCCGTGACAAGAGTTTAATGGTGACGCCGCCCGATGCCAGCCGATGGGCAAATAACCCCCCGATACTGCCTACGCCGAGAATATGCCAGATGTTACTTGTCATCGGACCACGCCTGTTCCACCTGCTCTTTTGTCAGTGCCGTTGCCAATGACGCTGATAGTGTGCCATGTGTGGCCAGCGTCCACAGGTGATTTATAAGCAACTCGGCGCGACAGGCCGCCAACCATGTCCGAGAATTAAACGATTGGCCCAGCACGTTCTCAGCAAACGATATTCGGCGATGCCACTCTAAGCCCTCACTGGCGATAGCAGTATCAAAGTGTGGGTTGCCGAGCGCTGCATATTCCCAGTCAATCGCCATAGTCACGCCGTTGAGTTGCCCAATATTGGCCGTGGATAAATCGTTGTGACAAACACAAGTGACATCGCTGTCCAAGCGATCGAGTTCCCACTTGATCTTGTCCGCTCTGGGATCGATCGCTAAATGCGCGATGCCCTGATGTTGAATGACCGACCAATACCGCACTGCCACTGTATTTAGGGATAGGATCGGCATCCTATAGCAAAGCTTGTGAATGTCGTTTAATAGGCTCGTGTGTGCCCCAGTTGTGACCTCGCCGAAGGTGAGGCGCTCAGTGACAACCACCGATCCGGCCCCAGTGTCATAAACGACTTTTGGAGCGAGTCCCTGTTGCGCTGCGTGCTGCCAAATGGCTATTTCTTGGTGGGGTTTATTCATGCTGAGGTCATGTGTGGCGTGCCGCACACGCAGAACATAGCGGTCCTGGTTACGCAAAGAGTAGATCCGGTTGGCCGATCCTTCACCAATCACGGTACCGAGGACGGGCCGCTCGGTTATGGCGTCGGCGCAGGACCATCGACGCCACTCGTCGAGAGCTTGTTGAATCAAATGATCTGTGTTGTCAGCGTGCGTCGCCATGAGACATAGCCGGCAATGGAGAGGAGTACATACAGCGCGAAGAGGCCCGAGGTCAGATCTAAACCACGATCCATGAAGAGCCATACCGATACGGTGTTAATGACGATCCAATACAACCAATTTTCTAATATTTTTCGTGTAACCATCCACGTGCAAACAATAGCGGCCACGGTCGTCGACGCGTCCACAAAGGGTCTTGCAGCGTCGGTATAGGTTGCCAACAGACTACCGGTGACGACTGCACCAAGCGCGATGCCGAGAATGACTGTAAGGTGAAAGCGGAGTGGACGCGTCGTGACAGGGAGCGTTTCTTCGCTGTTATTTTTCCCCCAGAACAGCCAGCCAATGACTGCCATGACAACGTAGACGACTTGCAGTCCTGACTCCATGTATAACTGCACCTGGGCAAAAATGAGCAAATACAAGAGGGCGCTTACAATCGCTGCGAGCCAGCACAAGCGATTTTGCTGCATTGCGAGCAACAGATAGGCGAGTGCGAAGCCGACCGCTATGACCTCTGTGACATTCATGATGCTGCTGGTGGTGGGATGTCGATATGGTGCTCCGGTATGAATTTGGCCACCAACACCTGTCGTCCGAACGCCTCATAGCTCGACTCGAGGGCCTCTTGGACGCAGCGAAACACGTCAGCGCTGTCGCCAGTGATCTGTGTGCTCATTGAATTAGTCGCCACACTGCAGGTGTTATTGGCAATCAAATGTTCAATAAAAGCCCAAACGGGTGTCTCCACCTCGCCTGCTAAGGGGTAGAGGCTGAGCTCAGCGGTGATTCTCATATCTTATCCTCCAAACTGATAGCTCACAGTAGCACCCAGGGTGCGTGGCTCGCCAAACTGGTAATAGGGCTCGAGTGCATAGTCTTTGCGCGGATCATTGCCAAATGTGCCAAAGCCGCGAGTCACAGTTAGCTCATCGGTCAGGTTGCGACCCCATAAACTGACGGACCATGCCGCTCTATTCCAGGTGATATTAGCATTGAGCAAATCAGCTTCAGGTGACTGAACACTGTGTCGATCGGACAGGTAAAAGCTGTCTCGCCCGGTGCCTTCAAGACTTGCTGACAGTGCTTGGCTGATCTGCCACGCGATATTGATTCGGTATTGCCATGAAGGCGCATGTGGTTGATCACGCCCCGCTAAGTCGAGTCCGTCTACATTGGTATAGTCGTCAAACTGCGCGACGAGGTGCCCAAAGGATGCGGCCACCTGAAATGCCTGACTGGCCTGCCAAATCATGCTCAGTTCGAGGCCACGATTGGTTCCGGTGGCGGCATTGTCTGTAAAATCGGTAAACGACGTACTACCGTCAGTCCGAGGTATGACAAGCGAGCCTTTGACCTGCTGGTCGTCACGATGCATCGAAAACAGTGCAAGTGCGGTACTCAGACGTCCGTCTGCGGCTGCATAACGCAGACCTAGCTCGTAATTGAGCAGTGCCTCTTCGTCAAAGCGCGTCTGATCCGTGTATGGATCGACAGCAACTTCATCGGTCAAGGCGAGCAAGGTTGATGAGAGGGCGGCATTAACGCCACCTGCACGTACACCCCGTGAGACCGTCACATACGCTGTGCTCTCTGGATTCAATTGTTTCTCGAGTGAGACATGACCGGTCCAATATTGCGCACTAAACCGTTCTGATACAGGCGCAGAATCGCGATAGTCTACCTCTCGGCGCTCAGCGCGAGCGCCTACGGTGAGCGTCAGAGTGTCGTCAAGCGCTGTCGTTACTTGCCCAAAGACGGCTGCAGTATCCGCATGATTCGCACTGTCAAAGGGCGTGTCTAGGTAAGTGTAGTCTCGCAGCATGGACTCTTCTTCCTCGCGACCATAAAATCCTACGATCCAATCGGTTGTGTCAGGTTCTGAGGGGGAGAGGTGCCACTCAATCGTGTTGCGTTTGACAGTCCGATCGTAGGCATCAAAGGAGCTGTATTCCCAAAATGGACGAATGCCGACAAAGCTCCAATCTTCGTCATAGCTGTACATAGCCTCGGCGTCCACGCGGCTGACTTGGAGGCTGGAGGTATGCGCTGCCCCCTCGTGTCGCCACCGCATGAAAGCGGATATGAAATCTAGACTGTCCTCACCCGGGTCATCGCTCAGTGTTTCGCGGGTATTGTCTAAGGAAAAGGCATCGTAACCGTTGTTGATGGATAATCGTGTGACGCCAACATCGACCGTGTCGCGAGCGTAGCTATGACGCATGGAGATACGCGTCGTGCTCTCGTCACGGTTGCTAGTATCGCTCACGCCAAGGTAGGTGTTATCGATCCAACCATCGGACTGATAGGTTTGGTGGGCCGCACGAACCGAGAGTGTGTCAGTCAGTGCGGTATTGCCAACAACCTCGACCCGCTCACCACCGTGGCTCTCGAGCCCAAAGGCGAGTGACGCCTTGGTCTGTTTGACGGGGGTTTGTGTTTGAGCCGCAATCAGCCCCGCGAGGGCACCCGCGCCCATGATCGATCCCTGAGGCCCCCGCAGTACATCGATTCGCGTGGTGTCGAAGGTTGTCAGTGCCGCGCCCAATCCGCTGATATCAACGCCATCTTGCAGTATGACGACCGACGGATTAATGGGCTCGATGAACTGCGATCGCTCACCGATACCACGAATCTGAAAGAATCGCTGTCGCGAGGCGCCCGCAGAGGCCGAGACATTGGGAATTGCGGTGAGTACATCTTCGAAGTGTGCGGCACCACGACTTCGCATATCTGACGCATCAATGGTTGTCGAGCTGAGCCGATCTGCGTCTGACGACATGAGTGTCCCAATGACGACGACCTCTTCAACGACGCGCTCTAGCGGTTGTGCAGAGACCATCGCAATTTGAACTAAGGCTACGGCAGACAGCGCAATACAGCGTATCAGGCTAAAACGGTTAACTAAGCGTGAGAGGCGCAATGTAACAATTCCTCGTGAGTAAGCAGCATATAAGCGGCATATAGGTGGCTGGCATGTGCGCGAGGAACTGAGCGAATGGCCGAGACGATATGACTCGGTAGTCCTGTTCCTACGCCGGTACTAGCCGGTTCAGGTTCAACGGGTTTACTCTAAGAGCATCTCAGGCAGTGCCACCCCGCAGGTTGAGCGTATAGTATCAGACTTGCGTCCAAACTAGGGGTAAACTCACGGTCTGTGTCACGAAGAGACTGGTGGCCGCTGTCATTTATCTGGAACACTGGGCTTGTGAATTTGGCGAGTGGCTAGGGACAATGAGGCGTTGGTAAACTACTGTTAGGGAACGAGGCGGTCATGAGGCCGATAATCACAACTAGGTCAAAGTCATGGTAGATGAGATGAGTTCTGTCGGCGATTCAAATCAGGTGCAAGATGCGCAGTCATCACTTACTGTCGCCGAATTAACGCGGCAGCAGATAACCCGTATTGAACGGCAAGTCTTGCTTGCCACCGATTTGGCTGATCTTGTCGATCTATCGATGGCGGGTATTCGGCAGTTGTCAGGCGGTACTCAGGTTGAGGTGTGGTTGCACGACCCTGTCGGGGAGTTAGATCGTCACTTGGATGTCATTGGGGTGTTCTCGGGTGTCGTGAGGCTGCTTGAGGATAGTTACGATTTCGTGTCGCTTTACACCGATGAGCCGCAATGGAATAGGACTCCATCGGCCGAGTTCAATGAAACACCTTTGTTTAAAACTGACGCTGGTGTGGAGCAAACATTGCTTGTCCCCGTGACAGATCACGATTTATTGGTGGGTAGTGTCCACATAGCTAACCCCAGTAGTGCCGTCATGATGAGCCACCATCAAATGGCAGCCTTGCTCGATTTTGTCGCAAAAGTGCCGTTACTGATTAACCGATTGGTGGAATTCGATCGTATTCGCGATTTCGTATTGTTAGATCCAGTGACCAACGTATCAAATCGCGCAGGTCTCGTGAGAGATTTGGAGCGCGAGATCAGCCGTGCACGACGTAATCAACGGGCGCCATTGCTGGTCGTCATGAAGCTCGTGGGGCTTGATAACATGAACAACTTGTCGCAGAGGCATATTCAAAGTCGGATCCTGCGCAGCGTCGGGAGTCGGATTGCAGCTGCACTTCGTGACACGGATGCCGTCGGACGTGTTTCGGAAGACAGTTTTGGGGTGATGGTTGTCGATGCGCCAGAGGGCAACGCAGCGGCGATCGTTGCGCGGTGGGAAGCCGACCTGAAAGGCCAGCTGATTGATGATGGTGCAGGTGGCATGATCGAGCTCAATCTCGAAAGCAGTTTCCACCAGTGTCAGATGAGCGAGATGCAGGATGGTGATTCGTCTGACATAGCAGCGCGGTTATTGTCATCGGTTGAGCACGCTTTGCAGACGTCGGACTAGTTCGCGTTTAAGGCGCTTTTTTTTGCGATGGCCGTCATTTTTTCGTCACCTTTCATCGAGCATCCTCAGCTACACTAACGTGTTTATTTTATTACGGAATTCGGTATGACCCGTCCAGCATCATGGCTAAGGCAATTCGATATGGAGACGCGCCTACGCGCAGCCTATCGCTGGCTGGCTGATGAGGGGCGAATGCCACAAATCCAGCGTCTACTCCTGGTGGTGTTGGTGCTGTGGGCTCTCAACAGTGTGTCCAATGTGGTCTGGGCCTTGGTTCCCAGCCTGCCAATCGAGCAGTCGCCAGTTACGGTTATCAATCCGCCTTCTGCGAAAGCTGGATCAGCAGTGGGTGTTGAAACGATCGATGTCTCGTCCATTTTGGGTCTTAGCGTTTTTGGCCCTGCGGACGCATCAGAAACCACCGAATTGCCTGCGATTGCTGAGTCTGCCGCCCAGCGTGATGGCATTGAGAATGGCGCCAAAGAGACAAGCCTTGCGCTGACGTTAACGGGTATTGTCGCGTCGACGTCTGACGGTCTCGGTAATGCCATGATCGAGGCGCGAAACAAACAAGAGCTGTACGCCGTTGGTGATGACCTTCCGGCTAACGGTAAAGTCACACTGGCAAAAATATTACCCAAGCAAGTAGTCATTGATAACAACGGTACCTACGAGCTAATTACCCTGTTTGACAACAACGCTATCGTCGGCATTGTTGAGTCTCTGGCGGTTGAATCAGAGGCATCAGAGTCGACACCTGATGGGCCGAATGCCGCTGATACTGCGGCGTCGGCACAGGAGCGTCAGCGTTTGGTCGCCAATTATCGAGAGAAACTCTATAACGACCCTCAGTCACTTGCCGGCCTGGTCTCAATCAGTGCGGTGCAGGCGGACGGAGGCTTGAAGGGCTATCGTGTTGCGCCGGGCAGTGATGCTGCGCAATTTAAAGCACTTGGTTTTCAGTCAGGTGATATTGTTACGGCGGTCAATGGTTACGCGCTCAGCGATCCGACGAATACCGTTCGCCTATATCAAATGATGCGTGATGCGACCGATGCTGTTTTTGAGGTGGATCGAGATGGGACTCCTGTCTCGATTAGTATTAGTCTGAGCACGATTCAGTAGGAGTAACGAATAACATGCGCGCTACGCTCGTCACGGCAAAAGGATTCGCGATAGCACTCTTAGTGAGTGTCTTCTTATTGTCTAGACCCACGCTCGCTCAAGACTTTACTGTCAACTTGAAAGACACTGATATTCAGGAGTTTATCGAGTTTGTGGCGGATGTGACGGGGAGTACCATCGTCATCGATCCCTCCGTCAAGGGAAAAGTAAAAGTAGTCTCGAGTAAGCCAGTCTCTCGTGCCGAACTCTACGATCTATTTCTATCCATCCTCGATGTACACGGATACACCGCTGTCAGAAGCGGTGACGTCGTCAGAGTCATTCCCAATAAAAATGCGCGCTCCGCTCCGGTGGATGTGATCTCGGGCACCTCAATCATTAATGATGAGTACGTTACCCAAGTCATTCGTTTGGAGAATGTATCGGCAGCAAAGTTAATTCCGGTCTTACGCCCCCTCGTACCTCAACAAGCGCACATGGCCGCCTATGCGCCGAGCAATGCGATTATCATTTCCGATATCAGGGCTAATATTGATCGCATCACGCAAATTATTGACAGCATGGATCAATCGGCGGTCAAAAAAACCGAGGTGGTGAAACTGCGCTACGGCGTATCCACAGACGTTGTTGAGATGCTGAAGGCACTGGAGAAATCAAGGGCAGGTGAGGGCGCTGATGCCAATGACGAGGCGAGTTTGGTGGCCGATAAACGCACCAATAGCATCATTGTCACTGCTGATGAAGTCAGCATTGAACGGATTAAGAGCCTGATTGATTACCTAGACATACCGCTGGAGCAGAGCGGTAATGTTCGCGTAATGTATCTGGAGTACGCCAACGCCACTGACGTGGCTGAGGTATTAACACGCGTGATGCAAAACCTGACCCGGTTAGACGACGAGACAACAGGCCGCAATCGTTCAGCCAACGCGGCGAAATCCACCATCGAGGCTGATGAAGGCACCAACAGCCTTATCATTACCGCTGATACCGATGAAATGGCAGCCCTGGAGTCCGTCATCGCTCGACTGGACATTCGTCGAGCACAAGTGTTAGTCGAAGCCATCATTGTAGAGATGGAGATTGTCGAAGGCCGAGAGCTTGGGCTTCAATGGTTGTTTGCTAATGACTCGGGTCTGTTCGGCAGCGCCATCAGTTCCAGTCAAGCCCAGCAAGGGCGAAATGCTGCGCTAGCTCAAGCGATCTTGCCAGAGGATGCGGGCTCCAACGATATCAGCGTTCGAAACATAGCCGGTGCCTTGTCACAAGTGCCAGGCAGCACCTTCGGCTGGGGGGTGGTCGATCAAAATCTCACCATGTCCACCATTCTCAATGCGTTAGAGTCGCAGGGTAACGCCAATATTCTATCTACACCGAGCTTGTTGACGTTAGACAATGAAGAGGCCTTTATTACCGTTGGCCAGCAGGTGCCCTTTGTGACGGGCAGCTACACCAATACGGGCGCTGCAAATGGGGTGGCGAATCCCTTCCAAACCATTCAGCGAGAGAACGTAGGTGTCACCCTTCAAGTCACACCGCAAATCAACGAGGGTGACTCCGTCGTTATGGATATAGTGCAGGAGGTATCCAGCATTTCTCAGCAGGTTTTGTCAGCCTCAGATGTCATTACTAATGAGCGAAAAATTGAAACTAAGGTGTTGGCGAAGGATGGTGACATTGTCGTTTTGGGCGGCCTTGTAAAAGATGATATTCAAGACTCCAGACAAGGAGTGCCGATTTTATCGGGTATCCCAGTCATCGGTCGTTTATTTCGCAGCGACGTGGTTTCGGTGACTAAATCCAACCTACTGGTATTTATTCGCTCAACGATCATTCGTGACGACGAGGATCTGGCGGGTGCTACGGCTGAAAAGTACCGATACATCCGAGATCAACAGCGCGAGCGTCGCGATCAGGGGCTCATGTTCCTCGATGATGCCGTCATGCCCTTACTACCCACGTGGGAGGACCGAGTTCGCGCGCTCCCCGAGGTTTCTGAGGAGCGAGTGGATCCGTGAATACGGTGATCGATAACCTTGCGGTAGTTGATACGTTGACTGCGGATGTGGCGGTTGACGATGCGGCCGTGATGCGCAGCGGCAGTCTGCCGTTCAGCTTTTCTAAGGCCAAGCAGGTCGTTCTAGTCGAGGGTGATGCCGGACTCGTATTGAGCTACGTGGGTCGCCTCGATACCGATACCTTACTGGAAGTTCGCCGAGTGGTAGGAACCCAGTTTGCGCTCGAACAAGTCGATGAGATCACCTTTCAAGGCCGCCTTACTGGCGCCTACCAGCGGAGTCAAAATCAGGCAGTACAGATGGCGGAAGATCTGTCCGCTGATGTCGATTTGGCCCGGCTTGTGGATGAAATTCCAGATCTCGGGGACTTGATGGATGCGGAAGATGACGCGCCCATTATTCGGCTCATCAACGCTATCTTGTCGCAAGCGGTCAAAGAGCAGGCTTCGGACATTCATGTTGAAACCTTCGAAGATCGCTTGTCAGTTCGCTACCGCATCGATGGTGTTCTCGCTGAGGTGCTATCACCCAAACGCATGCTGGCGCCGTTACTTGTGTCTCGTCTCAAGGTCATGGCCAAGCTTGATATTGCCGAAAAGCGAATTCCCCAAGACGGACGCATCTCCGTGCGCATCGCCGGTCACGCTATCGATATTCGCATGTCGACTATTCCGTCGGCACACGGGGAACGCGTGGTATTGCGGTTGCTCGATAAGCAGGCAGGTCAGCTTGAGCTTGGGCAGCTGAAGATGAATAAGCAGGTGGGCGACGGCTACCGCGCGGCACTCGCTCGGCCTCACGGCATCATTTTGGTGACCGGACCGACAGGCTCAGGTAAGACGACCACGCTTTATGCGGGTCTGTCGAGTATTAATCAAACATCAAGAAACATACTCACGATTGAGGATCCCGTTGAATACATGTTGCCCGGTGTTGGGCAAACGCAGGTAAACCCAAAAGTCGATATGACCTTCGCCCGAGGCTTGCGCGCTATTTTGCGGCAGGATCCGGATGTCGTCATGGTCGGTGAGATACGCGATTTAGAAACTGCGGAGATCGCCGTTCAAGCCTCGCTGACGGGACACCTGGTGCTCTCGACATTGCACACCAATACGGCAATAGGTGCTGTGACGCGCCTGCAAGATATGGGCATCGAGCCTTTTCTGTTGTCGTCGAGCCTTGTCGCGGTGATGGCACAGCGCTTGGTTCGATTGGTCTGCACTGACTGTCGTGTCCCCGCCCAGGCGACAGCGAGTGAGTGTGAGATCTTGGGTATTGATAGCAGTGAGGGCCGGGAGATTTACCATCCAAAAGGCTGTGAAAAGTGCAACATGACGGGGTACCGCGGACGCACAGGCATCTATGAGTTGATTGAGGTCGATGAGACCTTGCGCGCTGCGATTCACGAGGGGCAAGGCGAGCAAGCTATGCTTGCAGTAGCCCGGCAGAGGTACCCGGGCATTCAGGTTGACGGTCAACGGCGAGTGCTGGCCGGAGAGACGACACTCGAGGAAGTATTGCGCGTGACGTCGGTGACATTGCATGGCGGCGTTTAAATACAAGGCTCTCGACACCTCGGGAAAGATGGTTAAGGGGGTGCTAGAGGGCGACTCAGAGCGACAGATCCGTGCGCAATTAAGAACCAAGAGCCTGCGTCCCATCGAGGTCGTGTCAACCGGTCGTCACGCAGCAAATAGCGCTAACCCGCAAGGTGCCATCAAGCGCGGATTGTTTGCGCCGCGTTTGAGCGCAAGCGAGCTGTCGCTGGTTACGCGTCAATTGGCGACGTTAGTTGCCTCGTCTTTACCGCTCGATGCCTGTCTTCAGGCCGCCGCAGAGCAAACACGCAAAGGCGTCACTAAGGGTTTACTGCTCCAGGTGCGTTCCAAGGTGGCTGAAGGACACACCTTGGCCCATGCAATGGCCCAATTCCCGCAGACCTTCGGCGATATGTATCGCGCCATGGTCAACGCGGGTGAGCAGGCGGGTCAGCTTGGCCCCGTACTCGAGCAGCTCGCGGATTATACGGAGAGTCGGCAGCACACTGCGCAAAAATTGCAAATGGCCTTGATCTACCCCTTTGTGCTAATCGGTGTTGCTATTGCCGTAGTAACCGCGTTGATGGTGTTTGTCGTGCCTGAGATGGTCGGCATATTTGCGCAGACAAAAACGGATTTACCACCCCTGACGGTGGGTCTGATCGCCACCAGTGATTTTCTGACCAATCAGGGATGGATTCTGGGTCTTGCCATTGTGGGCCTCGTTGTTGTGACACAACGGCTGCTTAAAAATCCGGTTTATAAGCGCATGTCTGACGGTGTCTTGCTCAGAGTGCCTGGTATCAGGCGGATTTTAATCGGGATGGATACAGCCCGCTTTTCATCGACCTTGAGTATTTTGATGGCGTCGGGTGTCCCGCTGTTAGAGGCACTTAAGATTGCCGGTGCTGTCATGAATAATTTAGTGCTTCGTGCAGCCAGCCAAGAAGTGGCAGGTAAGGTACAAGAAGGTTCCAGCCTCAATCGCGCCTTATCGCAGGAGGCGTTCTTTCCGCCCATGATGGTCCATATGGTGGCATCCGGAGAGACCAGTGGTGAGCTGGAGACCATGCTTGAGCGATCCGCATCTAATCAGGAGCGCGAACTCGAGGCGACGCTCGGTACGGTCATGGCGCTGTTTGAGCCCATTATGGTCGTTGTGATGGGCGGTTTAGTATTAACAATTGTGATGGCAATTTTATTGCCGATCTTCGACTTGAACACGATGGTGAGGTAGTGACGTGAAAAAGCAAAGCGGATTTAGTTTGATCGAAATTCTCGTGGTGTTGGTGATCATGGGGTTATTGATCAGCGTAGTTGCACCAACTGTTCTAAACAGTGCTGACGACGCTCGCATTCAAAAGGTCCAAGCCGACTTCAAGTCGATAGAGACGGCCTTGAAGATCTATCGTCTTGATAACTATGTCTACCCGACGACCGAGCAAGGGCTGGTGGCCTTAGTCGAGGCATCTACCCTCGAGCCTGAACCGCGCAATTTTAAAAAGGGTGGCTATCTTCCTGACGTGCCTATGGATCCGTGGGGCAGAGACTATCTTTATCTGTCGCCCGGCGAATACGGTGAGGTGGATATTTACTCACTAGGCGCCGACGGCTTGCCTGGTGGTGAAGATCAAAGTGCAGATATTGGAAACTGGGGTGAGGACGACAGCGCCTGAGAGTAACTGGAAGAGGATTGCACAGCGGTGAGTCAGCGCCAAACGGGCTTCAGTCTGATCGAGATGCTGGCCGTGGTGTTTGTGGTGGTCCTACTCACGTCCCTTGTGAGCTTGAATGTGGGCTCGGGCAGTTCTGATATTTCGCGTGAAAACAAAGTGCGCGAAGTCGCAGCGCTGTTGGGCTATGCGCTCACAGAAGCAGAATTAAGCGGCACAGATCACGGATTGCTCATTCATCGCCTGGACGGATTTGAGGGTAGTTACGGTGGGTTGTGGTTGCGTCGGTACGATCAGGGCTGGGCTGAGCCGCTGTCGCGTAATACAGCGTTTGAGGACGTGTTTTTCGAACCTGACATCGAACTCGAACTCCGATTGGACGAGCAACCACCGGTTGACATTGAGGCCCTCGAAGATGATACGAATCCGCCGCCACAGTTGATTCTCTTCGCCGGCGGTGAGGTCACACCGGGCGAATTAGATTGGATTGATCTGCGCTCGGGTGATCTCTTGTATCGACTTCGATGGGACTTGTTTGGTCGAATGACCTTTATGCCTAAAGGAATAGAGCCTGATGAAGCGCTGGATTAAGCACCCGGGCCAGCAGGCGGGCTTCACCTTGATCGAAGTGATGGTGGCGCTCACAGTGGTCGCTGTCACCTTGCCGGCGCTCCTGTTTTTACTTTCGCAGCAGATTGACGGTACCGCTTATTTGCGTGACCGCTCGGTTGCACAGTGGGTAGCCGCAGACCGTGTTGCAGAGGTGCGTTTGGTGACCGCAAAACTGAGGCGAGCTGAATCGGGTGTCATCGCCGGGGAGTCGGTCAGAGCTGGACGCACCTGGTATTGGCGAAGTGAAATTCAGGAGACACCCGTGCCGGGCTTTATGCGACTAACCGTGACCGTCACGGGTGAAGACGCCGATGATGATTCGTCTCTCTTTACGCTCGACGCGTTTTTGAATGCAGAGGTGGTCGATGGGCCGGGCTAGGACATCCTGTGCATCTGGCGGTTTTACACTGATTGAAGTGCTGATTGCTATGGCTATTACGGCCTTCGTGTCCGTGTTGTCTTATCAAACGCTATCGATAGCGTTGGTCGGCATAGAGGCTGCTCGAGCCGAGTCTGAGCGACTTCACGAAATCAACAGAGCCCTGACCGTTTTGTCACGAGATATTCGACAAATCGCTAATCGGCCTGTGCAGGACGAGTTTGGGCAGCTGGCATCAGCCGTGATGGGAGGCGAGCTCGCGCGCGACCCGCTGCGGCTGACTCGGTCAGGATGGCATAATACGACTGGCGCTCCGCGCAGTACGCTCCAGAGGGTTGCCTATCGTCTAGATGAAAATCGGCTATTGCGGTTGAGTTATCCCGTATTGGATCGAACGACGGCGATTGAGCCAACAGAAACGCTACTTATTCGTGATGTTGAGGCGTTGGAGCTTCGTTTTTTGCCATCGATCAGCGCGCTCGACGTTGATCGAAATCAGTCAATAGACCGACGACAGTGGCAAGAAAATTGGATTGCTGATGTGGGTTTTACCAACGAGTTGATAGATCCGCCTGCCGCCATCGAAGTGCGCATTACCCTGGAAGACTGGGGTGAATTGGAGCGACTGTATGTCATGCCAGCGTTCAAATAGAGGGCAAGGCGGTGCCGCGTTAGTCATTGCGCTGCTCGTTTTCGCGCTCGCCGCAGCCCTAATGGTAGGTGTGCAGCGCGATTTTAATCTCCAACTTCAGCGGTCGACCAATACCTTTTTTGCAGAACAAGGTTGGTCATTTCTTTTGGGCGCAGAGACATTGGCCGCTCTGGCATTGCGCTTTGATAGTGATCAGGACGCCAAAAGTGATACGCCGGTCGACTCTCTACAAGAAATATGGGCACAACCCCAAGCACCTTACCCGCTCGATGGTATTGGCTTTCTCAGTGGCAATATTTATGACCTTCAGGGCCGGTTTAATCTGAACGGTCTGGTCGAGCAAAATGGCAATTCTGATCGCGATCCAAATACGCCCGAGAGAGGGGGGGCAGCGCCATTGGATACTGCCGATGCGTCTAAGAGATTAAATACATCGCAGCGCATTTTACTGCGTTTACTTCTATCGATTGACGAGGCCGAGCTTAGCCAGACTGAGGCGATCCAGTTGGTCGAGCGCATAACCGATTACATTGACTCAGATCGGACTCCGCGGCTCGACGGCGCTGAAGACGAGCGGTATCTCTCGTCAGCGTTTCCCTATCGTGCAGCGAACCGGGCCATTGCCAGTGTGAGCGAGCTGCGTGCGGTTGACGGCATCACCCCTGAACTTTATAAGCGCATAGCGCCTTTTTTGAGTGTTTGGCCGGACGACGGGAGTAAGATCAATATACTCACAGCGCCCGCCGAGGTGCTAGCTGCATTGAATGAGGACGATTCGCTAGAGCCGCTGTCGCAGCAGCAGGTCGCGCAGATTATTGAACTGCGGACGAATGGGATGCTGGTCGACGTGGATTCGTTTCTTGAGAGCCCGTTATTTTCTGAGGATAGTGCGGCGGATCTGCGTGCGATGGTGGATGTTAAGTCGTCATGGTTCCTACTCGATTCACGCGTCGACATTGCCGATCGAGAACGTCGGCTGTACAGTGTGCTGCATCGACAGGGCCGCGCTATTTCCATCGTTCATCGAACCGAGGGAGAACTCTAATGAGCGGTTGCAAGTGCTTGGATAGGTGCGCTGCCCCTGTGGTCTGTAACCAGAGGTCGACTAACTGATATGCGTGTCGAAAATCCCAGCATTGTGGTGTGGCGAGCAGAGCAACCTGTGCTCTGGCGTGCGGGAGCGATAGCAGCGGAAGTCGTTACCTCAGAGACGGTGCTTCCCGAGACTGTTGTCGTTGGCCTCCCCAGTGATGACGTTCGGACAACGCTGCTCGCGGTGAGTCCTGAGGAGCGCAAGCATCTGACCAAGTCATTACCCTTCATGATGGAGGAGCAGGTGGCCGATGATGTCGATGATCTTCATTTCGTCGCTAGCGCTCTTGATGATGTCCATCATCTTGTCGCGTTTACCCGCCGTGACAGGATGTCGCATTGGGTCGCACAGCTTGCCTGTGATGACAGCCAGATCTGTTTTGCACCGGAGGCACTGTGCTTGCCACGGGAGGGAGATGAGTGTTGCGCCGTTATCGACGGTGATAACGTCGTGCTTCGCTGGAGCGCAACGGAAGGTGCGAGAGTCGATATCTCTCTCTTACCCATTGTTCTGGAATCCCTCGCTGAACCGCCCAGTCAGCTTGTCATGTATGGCACTGACCGAGCGGAAGTGCTCTCGAAACTGAACGACGAACAAACGGCGATCTTAGACTGGCGTCAGGGCGGTTGGGGCAGTATTTTGCTGCTGTCGCAGGCCACGCCTGCCATAAATCTACGAGAAGGGGACTTTGCTCCTGCATTGCCCTTGGCCAAATGGTGGCGCATTTGGAAGACGGCTGCCATCGCTGCTTTGGTTGCAGTGACGCTGCAATTCGTAAGTGATTTCAGTCAGTTTCAGTCGCTTAAAACACAGAACTTGGAACTGCGTGCGGCCATTCAAGACGCTTATCGTCGGGCCAATCCACGCGGCGCAGTCGTTGACGTCGAGAAACAATTGGATCGACAGATAAGCGAGTACACGGGTGATGACGGGGTAATAGCCTTTACACCGAGGTTGGTGAATGTCGTGATGGCGACCATGGCGCATAACGGACGCGTCACGTCGGTTAATTATAGCGGCGGTGAGCTTCGGCTAAATCTGACAGTTGCAAATTTTGCAGCGGTGGAAAAAATTCGTCAGCAGTTAGAACAAGCTGGGCTGACTGCAATGCTTGAAACCTCAAGTGCTCGAGGCGATGAGGTGAGAGCACGGCTGCGAGTTGAGGTGTCTTGATGAGAGAGTGGTTCAACTCCCAAAGTCCCCGAGACCAGATGGCCATACTGCTGCTGACCGGCTTCTTGCTGGTCTTTAGTGTGTTTCAGTTTGCCTTGATGCCAATGAGTGAGAATCGCGCGCAAATGGCGCTAAATAATGGGGCGGCTAGCGCTCAACTATCTCGCGTTGAAGCTAAGGTAAGTCGCCTCCTGAGTCTTCGTGACGCTGGTAGTACCGGTCAGAACGACAATTTGTCCTCTACTTTGAGCGCCGCAGCTCAGAATGCGGGTCTGACGGTAAAGCGGTTGCAGCCCAACAGCCGTGGTGAGGTTCAGGTGCGCTTTGAAGGCGCGGACTTCGATGCGCTTCTGCAATGGCTTCAGACAGTGGAGGGCAACGAGGGGCTTCGTATCATTGACGCCTCGGTTAGTGACGCGGGACGCTCTGGCGGGGTCAACGCAACGCTCCGTGTTCGAGGGCAGTAGACATGAGTCTCAAGCGCTCAATCGGCTTTGCCGTTTTTGTTGCCGTTGCCTTGCTGGTGAGTCGTGTACCGGCTTCGGTTATCGGTTCGATTTTACCGCAAACACTGACTGCCTCAGGCTTTACCGGAACCGTATGGCGTGGTGAAGCGGCGCATGTGCAGGCGGAGGTTCAGGGGCAGCCCTTTGCCCTAGGGCGTGTTGCCTGGACAGTGCATCCGCTTGGATTGTTAACGGGTGATGTCGTCACGATCAAGAGCCGGTGGGGTAGTCAGCGAATTGACCTCGCAGCGGGGATTGGGCTGGGGGGCTCGTTCTATCTAAATGACGTCGCGGTGAACGTCGGCTTAGACTGGGTTCGCAAGCTACTCCCGCTGTACATAGGTGGGCAACTGCGCACCGATATTGCTGAGCTCGTTATTGATGCCGATGGCAAGCCGACGGCCGCGCAAGGTCAAGTTGTTTGGGAGGACGCGACCTGGAGAGCGGTTGGCGGTGACGTGTCGTTAGGAACCTATGCGGTCGCGATTTCGTCATCAGACGACGGTATTGAAGCTGATGTGGTTACGATTAAAGGTGCACTTGTTATCGATGGCTCGGTCAGCTTGACCGAGGGCCGCTATCGGTTGATGGCTGACCTATCGGGGCCGGCTGCGCGCAATGAGGCATTTCAACAAGCGATCGCACTTATCGCGGTACCCAATGGCAGTGGCTACAGAATTGAATTAAGCGGTACACTTTAAGTTGGACTAAGTCGCAAGACGCACTAAGGCGAACGACTCACTAGGGCGAACTGCTCAAGAGTCCCACAAAAAATAATAACGAGAGGTGCCTATGAGGTTTTGGCAGCTGCTGATACTCGTCACCACATTGGGAGGCGTCATGTCGACGACAGCAAACGAAAGGCCCGCCGTGATGGACGGCTTTCCACCGAGTGAAACGTCACAAGTGACCAAGAAAAATCACCGTGACTGGCCGTACAATCAATGGTCTTTTCAGAATTTTGGTGCACCGAACAACACCGTAATGGTGCCCCGCGGTGGCGAAATACACCATTTCCCGCGCGATGAAACCCGGTTATCTGAGTTCAAGATTGGTGACGCGAGTCTGGCTGACGTCTTTGGTGCAAATGCCGCCGATGCATTGGTCGTGATTCAGGGAGACACCCTCATTCAGGAGTCTTACTGGAATGGCATGGATCCGCACCGCCAGCACATTTGGTATTCGATGACGAAATCGCTGGTGAGCAGTGTGGCAGGAATCTTGATTGAAAGCGGTCAGCTCGACTTAACCAAAACCCCCGCAGATTATATTCCCGAGCTGCAGGGAAGTGCATTTGATCGAGTGACCGTGCAACAGGTGATGGACCATACCAGTGGTCTCGCGTTTGAAGAAAACTATGTCGACCCCAAGAGCGATTTTTCGCTCTACTACGCACCCGCACTCAATTTAGGCTATTTGCCCGGAGCTGCCGATTTACAGCCTGGCGAGAGTTCTATCTATGGCGTTTATGACTTTCTTACCCAGTTTGTTAAGCCTGATCTTGATACACCGCCCGGGCAGCTTTTTGACTATAACTCCGCCAACGCCGATGTACTTGGATGGATCGTCTCGAGGCTGATGGATAAATCACTCGACGAAGTCATTCGCGACGCGGTGTGGCAAAGGATAGGCGCAGAACATGATGCGTTTATCGCGGTTGATCGTGCGTACATGCCGGTCGCAACGGGCGGCTTCAACGCTACCGCGCGAGACTCGGCACGGTTTGGTGTGATGATTCGCGATAAAGGGGTCTACAACGGTGAGCGTATTCTCCCCGCGTCGTGGTTAGAGCACATGCTCGAGGTTGAGGCGAGCGATCTTAAGGCCATGGCAGCTAATGCTAACTACGCGGCAGCCGACTGGATAGCGTATCAAGACATGTGGTGGGTGCTCGATGACGCAGCGGGAGAGTTCTGCGCCGTGGGCATTCACGGGCAGGTTATTTACATCAACCGAAGCACGGATACCGTCATGGTATGGTTTTCCAGTCAGCGCGATGCGGCCTCGACACTTGCGCCTGAATTTCCTATCAAACTCAATGCAGCGCGCGCAGCAGCAAAATTTTTAGCGGAGTAATAAGCAATGGCAGCAGGAACACCGGTATGGTCTAGTCGCTTTGCCTTCATCATGGCGTCAGTGGGTTTTGCAGTGGGTTTGGGAAACATATGGCGTTTTCCTTACGTGACGGGCGAAAACGGTGGTGGCGCGTTTGTCATTGTCTATCTCTTGTGTGTTTTTGCGATTGGTGTTCCCTGTGTCATGGCTGAACTGATGGTCGGCAGGCGTGGCCAATCTAGCCCATCGAAGTCCATGGCCGCTGTTGCCGAAGAGAGTGGTCATGGTCGAGTTTGGGGCGGTGTGGGCGGCTTGGGTGTGTTCACCGCCTATACCATTTCGATTACCTATGCGGTGGTTGTCGGCTGGGTACTTTGGTATCTCATCCAGGCTGCATTGACCGGGTTTGCGGGCGTTGATGCGGCCTCATCGACACAGGATTTTGACGCGCTCTTGGCCGATGGGTCGACAATGTTGATCATGACCGTTGCAGGTAACCTGATCGTCGGCAGCATTATTTACGCCGGTGTCACGGGTGGCATTGAACGGGCGGTCACGGTGATGATGCCGCTCCTATTTGCGCTCCTGGTCGGCCTCAGCATATACAACATGTTTGCCGGAGGCTTTGCTGAGACGGTCAGTTGGTTATTCACCCCTGACTTCAGCAAGATTGATGGACCTGTTCTGTTGGCCGCCGTTGGGCAGGCGTTCTTTTCTATTGGGGTGGGTATGGGCGGTATGATGACCTATGGGTCTTACCTGCCAGCCAACTTCTCTATTACGCGCGGCGCCATGATGATCGTTATGGCCGATACGGTCGTGGCCTTACTGGCAGGCTTTGTGGTTTTTCCTATGGTCTTCAACTACGGACTCGACATTGCGGGCGGTGCTGGTCTGATTTTCCAGACGCTCCCCGTGGCCTTTGCTCAAATGCCGGGTGGGCACCTTTTTGCCGTCCTCTTTTTTGTCATGCTGTCTGTTGCCGGTGTGACCTCCATGGTGGGATTGCTTGAGTCAGTCACAAGTTGGACGGATCAGCGCACGACTCTGGGGCGGGAGCTGAGTGCTGTCGTCGTCGTCGGCTCCGTCACCTTTTGCAGTATCGCATCTGTCCTGTCGTACAATGTGTGGCAGGACTACACCCTGTTTGGCATGAACTTTAATGCCGCATCCGAGGGGCTGTATGACAAGATAACCTTGCCGCTGGGAGGCTTGTTAATTGCACTCTTCGTCGGATGGTTTATGAAGCGTGAGTACAGCTTCGCTGAACTGGCTACAGACCAGCCAATATTCTCACTCTGGCAGCTGTTACTGCGCTTCGTGGTAGTACCAGCCATCGGTATTATTCTCATAACAGGACTTTTATAAGACATGTTAGCAACTGTTACTGATTGGCTTTGGTCCTATGTCTTAATCGCTGCGCTGCTGGCGGTCGGGATTCGTCTTACAGTGAGCGCGCGCTTCGTGCAGCTGCGCTTGTTCAAGGAGATGTTTCGAGGCTTGTCAGGCGGATTCTCAGGGACCGAAAAGGGCTTATCAAGCTTCCAGGCGCTGGTTGTCAGCGTGGCGGGGCGTGTGGGTGGTGGAAATATTGCGGGAGTGGCGGTTGCGATCACGTTAGGTGGCCCCGGCGCCTTGTTTTGGATGTGGTTAATTGCGCTGATCGGCATGGCGACTAGTTTGTTCGAGTGCGCGCTGGCACAGTTGTACAAGCAGAGTGACGGGTCTGACACCTATCGTGGTGGTCCCGCCTACTTTATGCGATTCGGACTGGGTTGGACGATCATGCCCGTTATCTACTCCGCCTTGCTGCTAGTGACCATTGGCTTTGGCTTCAATGCGGTCCAGACGTATTCAGTCACCAACTCGATCGAGTCTGCCTTTGCCATACCGACTTGGCAAAGCGGCATTGTTCTGACCGCGGTCATGGCTGTCGTCTTGTTTGGCGGCATACGTCGTTTGGCAGCCGTATCGCAAGTCATTGTGCCTGTAATGGTTGTTGGATACTTTGCGCTGGCTGTCGGCATATTAATCACTAACATTAGTGAGGTGCCCGCGGCGCTCGGTATGATATTTAAATCAGCATTTGGTCTCGAGCAGATGGTGGGAGGTGGCGTTGCCGCGGCCATTATGCAGGGAGCGAGACGTGGCTTGTTTTCGAATGAAGCAGGTCTTGGCACTGTGCCGAATATTGCCGCAACTGCTGACGTCCAACACCCCGTTTCGCAGGGCTTGGTGCAGAGTCTGAGCGTTTTTATCGATACCATTGTGTTGTGCACCTGCACAGCGCTGATTATCCTTTTGTCATCGGCGTATCAGCCAGATGCTATTAACCCGCAAGGCGTGGTCCTGACGCAGCTTGCTGTGGCAGAGCAGCTGGGTGGATGGGGTGAGTCGTTGGTCAGTATTTTTCTCGTCTTATTTGCGACAACAACAATTGCCTACAACTGTTACTTGGGTGAAAACAGCATCGCGTATTTTTCAAATCGGCCCGCGTGGGCGATTCCTGCATTTCGTATTTCAGTATTGATCATGATCGCGTGGGCCTCCGTCCAGGACCTAGGAACTGTCTTTAGCTTTTCAGATCTGACGATGGCTTTGCTGGCCGTTACCAACTTATTGGCACTTTGGTACTTAGCGCCTGTTGGTATGAAACTACTCAAGGATTTTGAAGCTCAAATGCGACAGGGCATCTCGCCAGTTTTCAAGCGAGAAATCTTGCCTGAGGAGAAGATTGATGAACGTAGTTGGTCGTGAGCGATAGTAAGACGATTTTAAGACCGCACAGCAGGACCACAGTGACGTAAGCCCGCTGCATCACTTTTTACTGATAAATCGACGACGTTCGATCTCCGGACCCTGAAAATACGGCAGATTTTCCTTCAAAGCTGCAGCGGTTTGTGAGTGTCGCTATGCATCAGAAGTAGATAGATCAAAAGCACATGGATAAAAACCTATGGATCAAAGGCACATTGTTATTACCGGCCCAACCGCGGGCATAGGACGGGCCAGTGCACTCACCCTGGCGTCCCACGGCGCAGTATTGACCCTGTTATGCCGCAATCTTGAGAAAGGCAAAAGTCTGGCTCAGGAAGTGGTTGATGCAGGGGGTGTCGAGCCGACGGTTGTGGAGATGGATATGGCCAGCATCGATAGCGTTCGCCTCGCGGCGGAGCGTGTTATTGAGCTTGGTCGACCCATCGATATTCTATTGAATAATGCAGGCGTTATTAATTCTCACCGACGCGAGACGATCGATGGATTTGAGGAAACTTTTGCGGTCAATCACTTGGCGCCATTTCTCCTGACAGGACTGCTATTGCCGCAGATTCTAGCGGCGGCGCCAGGAGCTCGAATCGTCAATGTGGCGTCGGGCGCGCATCAGTTTGTCAAAGGCATGCAGTTTGAAGATATTCAGTCAACGCAGAATTACAAAACCTTTGACGTTTATGGTCGCTCGAAGCTGGCAAATATCTTATTTACTCGGCAGTTAGCAAAGCGGTTGGAAGCGCAGGGCGTCACTGTAAACTGCCTGCATCCAGGCGCTGTCTCAACCGATATTGGTAAGCAACATGGTGAGTGGATTGCGAGAGTGGTTCACCTGATTCTCAAGCCCTTTTTTCGGAGCCCCTTGAAAGGCGCTGAGACGTCTCTCTACTTGTGCACCAGCACCGACGTGGCTGACGTTACCGGCGCTTATTATGACAACTGTAAGATAAAGCGTCCCAAGCCATGGGCGGAAGATGACGAGGCGGCTGAGACACTCTGGCAGTACTCGGAGGATAGTCTCGACTTTCGCTACCCGGCGCTTCACTAAGTCATGAGCGGGCTAGTGCAGGACCATTTCCTGAGCCAGCATGACCGATCGCTTTGGTGGTTGACCGACTGAAGTCGGTCATTGATTACGTCAAACGGTGAGCTTTGTTTGGTTGTGTGGACTAAGCGGACCGCAGGGTGCGGCCCGCCTAGTTGATCGCCATTACATCGCTGCGTAGACGACTTCGCAGGTCATTGTGAAGCCGTGCTTGAGTTTCCTCATGCCTGAAAATTCGGCCATGATGGGTGCAGCCCAATCGCTGCTGGTTTCGTCGAGGAAGGCGCCCACGCGATCACCGCTGGGGCCCTGAACCACGATCATCATGTTGCCAGCCTCAGGTCCTGTCTGAAAGGCATACCCGGTGAAGCTGATGTCACCAAAACCGTTATCAGCTGCAGCGGCCTGCATACGCTGAAGTCCTGCCATGTAAGCCGCGGGCTGATCTGTCTCTACCACCACATTCCAATTCGCGAAGGTGTCACCACGCGAGTAGCTTCCTGCACTGGGCATCACCACTGAGTAGACGTCGCTTCTATTGACGACACGCGGAACATCTAATTTTTTAAGCTCACCCATCACCGTTTTGTTGTAGCTATTGGCGCCCATGGCTGATGCATGACTGTCAAACAAATGCCAGTAGTACAATTCGCCTGGGTTGTAATAACCACCAGAGGATAGACAAATACCGCCAGCGCCAGCGCCAACTGATTTGGCAATAGCTTCACCGCTGGACTTAGTCCACTCAGCATAGGCTAGGGGATCTGCGGTATTGACGGTTAGAACCGTCATCGCGGGTGTGGCCGAAGCAACGGCAGAAAATACCAAGCTCATAACAGCTGCGGACAAACTTATTTTTTTCATAACACTTCTCCGAATTGATCGAGGCAACCGTGCACTCACATTTGGTATAGACCATTTGCCACCATTCGCAAGAATTTGAGTTGGCAGCGTGCCGTAACGCACAGTTTGTGGCGATAGAAGTTGTTGTTAAGAGCCGCTCAGAGTCATCAATGTGAGGCGCGCCATGGCGGACAACACGGTCGCCGTGGTTTGCGGCAAACAGCCATGCTACACGTTACGCTTATAGCCGCGGGAGCCAAGATGGGGCCAACGGTGGCGTCCACAGAGGCAACTCCTGTGTGAGGTCAAGTCAACAGTTGAGGGGAATGCAGCCGCGATTTGGTGGGTATTGGTTAAGGCTAGACAGCGGACAGCGGACAGCGGACAACAGACCGTTAGCGAAGGCTGCTGCGGAAACGCTGCTGCGGAGAGACTGCTGCGAAAAGGCTCCTGTGGAAAAGCTCCTGTGGAAAGACTGCTGCGAAAAGGCTCCTGTGGAAAAGCTCCTGTGGAACAGGTCTTGTGGAAAGACTGCTGCGCAAGAGCGACGCCGTAGGGGGTGCGCTACGAAGAGGGCGTCATCAAAAGAATAGACGAAGAATTAAAGGAATCTGCGAAGAGAGCTCTATGACAGGACTCTATGAAACGACCCTATGAAGAGAGCGCCATAAAAATAGCTCGATCAAAAGAGCTTCATGACATGGATGCCATGATCAGGATTGTATGAATCCCCTACCGAAGGCCCACTGACCACAACGTCGCAGGGCGCGTGCGCAGAGTGTGCGCCATAAGGAAGACCTACTGACTCTCTGTCAGTTCTACGTCGAATCTGAGTGGCTTCCCAGCACGAATCGTTTCGATGGTGACCTCATCACCGACCCGATGTTTTTCCATCGCAGACAAGAAATCTTCATTACTTCGGACCTCTTGCCCATCCACGTGGGTAATGATGTCACCGAGGACGATGTCGTTTCGCCCCACCCGTTGAGCGCCGATCATGCCGGCGGCATCGGCAGGGAAGCCACGATACGTGCGTACGATCGGAACCCCCTCAATCTTATTTCGTCTGATCCATTGATCAGATGCGCGCTCTATACCCAATATGGGGCGAAGTATTTTGCCGTAGGCGATGAGTTGCGGTACCACCTCGCGAACGGTGTTGACTGGAATTGCGAAGCCAATTCCGGCGCTGGCCCCACTGGGTGAGTAAATGGCGGTGTTAACACCAATGAGTTGTCCGAGGGAGTTGAGAAGCGGTCCGCCAGAGTTGCCGGGATTAATGGCGGCGTCAGTTTGTATAACCCCCCTGATTTTTCTCCCGCTTGGCGATTGAATCTCACGCCCGAGCGCACTGACCACGCCGACCGTGAGCGTTGTATCAAGGCCAAAGGGATTTCCAATGGCGAGAACCTTTCGGCCAACCGATAGCTCTGATGAGTCCCCTAAAGGAAGTTCTACCAACCCCTTTGGTGGATCGATTAACCGTAAAACCGCCAGATCACGTTCCGGTGCGAGCCCCACGACCTTAGCGTCGAACTCCCGCTCATCGCTGAGTGTCACGGTTAGTTTATTAGCACGCGCTACGACGTGATAATTTGTGACGACGAGTCCACTGTCGTCCCAGACAAAACCTGAGCCGGCACCTTGAGGGATCTCCATCACATTAAGACTGAACATTTGTCGACGCAGGGCGGTGGAGGTGACATAGACAACGGAGGGGCTGGCATTGCTGAAAACTTCGGTTGTGTTCGCCTCGTCATCGGTGGCGAAACTCAAGTAATCAGGCGCACTGGCTGCAGTAGAGAAATAGCCAAAGAACAAAGCGAGACTGGCTAACAGCCCCGCAATAATCCTATTGATCATCTGTTTTGCAATGCCTCGATGCGCTTATCAAGCGGTGGGTGTGAGGAGAACAATTGACGCATGCTCGAGCCGCCGGGGCGAATGCCAAACGCAGTGAGCTCGCCCGGCAAATCCGAAGGTGTATTCATCTCGCTTTGCAGTCGACGCAACGCTGCCATCATATTAGCCTTGCCCGCCAGATCCGCACCTGCAGCATCGGCGCGGTACTCGCGATACCGTGAAAACCACATCACCAGCATACTTGCGAGGATGCTGAGTAGGATTTCGGCCACAATTGTGCCTACCCAGTAACCAATGCCCAAGCCACGCTCATTTTTGAAGACCACGCGATCAATGGTGTGGCCGATAACGCGGGCAAAGAACATAACGAAGGTATTAACAACACCTTGGATCAGTGTGAGAGTGACCATATCGCCGTTAGCCACGTGTCCGATCTCGTGTGCCATTACGGCCCGCACCTCATCGGGTTTAAAGCGCTGTAACATGCCGCTACTGACGGCCACGAGGGCATTGTTCCGATTCCATCCAGTGGCGAAGGCATTTGGCGCATTCGAGGGGAATATGCCTACCTCGGGCATGCCGATACCTGCGTTATCCGCCAGTTGTCGTACCGTTTGCAGCAACCACTCCTCGTCTCGATTACTCGGTGTATCAATAATCCGAGTTTTCGTGCTGCGCTTCGCCATCCACTTCGAGATGAACAGCGAGAAGAGTGACCCACCCATACCGAAGAGGGCGCAAAAAACGAGTAGTGCATTGAAGTCGAGGCCCACACCGTTCGCATCTAGAAAGCTGTTAAAGCCCAGTAATCGCCATACGATGCCCACGACGATAACAACAGCAAGGTTGGTCAAAAGAAAAAGCAAAATACGCATTCACGGTCTCCGTAGCGTTACTACCATTTATATATACGTGGTGACATTAGACTGAGTTTTCAACCGCCAGTTCCGTACTTTCATCATCGGTCTCTTCGAAACCAGGTAGGGGAATCTGACTGACTTCCAATTTTGGTAACTTACCGTTTTTTAGATGGACCTCGAGTATCTCAGCGCGAAGCCCAAAGTCTTTGGAACTTATTTCAAATAGGGTATTACTTGCCTCGTCTCGATGGGTGTATTGCGCAACACGTGATCGCTCTGAGCCGTCGACCCATTCCTTGGCGCGCCCCCAATAGTGACCATCTCGATTTTTGAGGATGTGTGTCTTTTCCACGATAGGCGACTCCGTAGCTTTTTAATCGTCGAGAAGGATGTCTTTTGCTTGATTGATTTTAGCGGCTAAGAAATCGTTGCCACCGCGATCTGGATGTAATTTTTGTATGAGACTGCGATGAGCCGCGACGATCTCTTCTTCAGAGGCGCCCTCGCTCAGTCCGAGCGTGGCAAGCGCCTCGGTGCGCGAGGCACTCGAATTGGCCTCCTGGCGTGCATCGCTCTTGGCTTCCTCAGCGTCACTTTCATGTTGTAATCGCTGGTCAAGGTAAGCTTGCAGTAGCTCAGCCGACTCGTTGTCGTCGGTTTGGTAGAGATCGAGCAGGCTCTCAAGCTCTCCCACGCTCAGCTCTGACAGTAGCCAGCCGACATGCGGACCCGCAATCACCTCGCCTTCAATCGTTCCACTCGTGTGATCGAGGGTGGCGCTTAAGTGGGTGGTTCGAATCGCCGATTGGCCTTTTTCACCCGCTTGCTGTTGCCTGAGTTTGTTGAGAAAGGGTAGCGCACGGATGACCCACGGCAGCACCTGTCGCAGAAAAACAAAGGCACCTGTGATGGCAGCCCCCAGCCAATGCATACGACCGGTCATGGTCAGAATAATAACCGCCAGTACCGCCAAGCCTATGAAAAACCGAATGTAACCCGCACGCTGTTTGTGCGGCGGTAGACTTCGCACGCGCCATAGATAGTTGATGGCAACGGCGGCTAGTGCTAGGGCTATGAGGATTCGTATCACACGCGTGGTCCTTTTGTTGCGCTTTTATCACTACATCAGCGGGTGAGCGCCCTTAGGAGGTGCCTCATAGTTTGCTGGGTAGTTTGCTTAGGAGTAGTTTATCACTTTCCTTGCCCGAACCCGTCAGTGCCTTGCGTCCGCCGGTAACAAATCGCACGGCTGAGCGGAGCAGTTCGCGCAAACGAGCGCCGCTGGCATCGTCAAGCTGGATATGAGCACCTCCCGAGAGCGCAGCCAGTGTGCTAAAGCATTGCGATGTTGCAGGGTCAGCTCCCTCTTGAAAAATCAACAAAGGTCGATTGGCGAGGCGACATTGAACTGCAAGTGCGTTAAGCACATCCGGACTTTCCTCACAGGCATCGCCGACATAAACAATCGCTTTGATAGAGGCGTTACCCTGAAACTCGGCGAGCGCATGTCTTAGTAAGCGCGCTATTTGCGTCATACCGCCTTCGCAGTAAACGTTATTCAGCGCGTCTAGCAAGGCAGCGGGCGCCGTCAGCCATGGTGTGACCTGAAAATCTGAAAGCCCCCGGAAGTAGCAGAGTTGTATGGCAAACCCTGTTTCATCGCTTGCGGCCTCAAACAGCGCTCGGTGCATGGTTCGAGCAGTGTGCCATGTGGGTTCTCTCGAAGCGGTAGCGTCGAGCGCAAACATAAGTCGAGTTTGCGCGTCAGCGACACGCTTTATAGCTCGTGCTTTACTTAAAAACTGGGCAACGTCTCGCGTTTTTGCTGCAATTTCGGTTGAGATGGCACTGTCCTCGGAACCTCAGTCAGGTGACTAGATAGTAACGAACTACAGCTCGTTAAGAAGCCCCTCGGCAGCGAGTTCTTTTAGATAATGTCGCCGGGTTTGCAGTTCTACGATCGCAGACTGAACGTCGATGCTGCTTTTCGAGCGCGTCTCAGTGACGGCGATAGCAAGCAGTTTTCGGCTTGATAAGGTACTGGCGGGCGTACCGGTTGATCGAGTTGGTATGGATACGGTGATTGGCATATTTTTCTCCCCCTCGGCTTACCATCTGTCTCAGCCGATGCATATTTTGTCTACATCTGTGACATTAGACTGCCAATATGACAAAAGTTCAGCGGTATACTCGTCTACGATGAATTTTTTATTGCTGGGGTTTCGTTATGGACATTATGGATATTAAGCGAAAACACGCCTTACCGTCGGCTACGGAGGCCTTGCCGGGGCGTGATATGCCGATGCCGGTTATCCATGACCACACAGTCTTAGGGACGCCGTTGACGGGACCTTTTCCGTCTCATCTTGAAACGGCCATGTTTGGGTTGGGTTGCTTCTGGGGTGCAGAGCGTGTCTTTTGGAGCATCCCAGGGGTTTACACGACTGCCGTAGGGTACGCCGCTGGTAAGACACCTAATCCGACGTACGACGAGGTATGTACAGGGCAGACAGGGCATAACGAGGTCGTATTAGTCGTTTTTGATCCTGCTGTCGTGACCTATGCCGATTTACTAGGCGTGTTTTGGGAGGGTCACAACCCCACCCAAGGCATGCGTCAGGGCAACGACTGGGGGACGCAGTATCGGTCCGGAATCTATACCTACTCCGACAGTCAAGCCGAGTCTGCTCGCAGCAGCAAAAGCAGCTATGATCAGCGCCTGCAAGCCGCAGGTTTTGGTGCTATCACGACCGAGATTTGCCACGCGTCCGAGTTTTTTTACGCAGAGCCATATCATCAGCAATACCTTGATAAGAACCCAGCGGGTTATTGCGGCATTGGTGGAACGGGTGTCGCTTGCGGACTGGGAACTGGTGTAGGCGCCTAAGTCAGATCTCTTGCGAGTGCGGTGCAGACCGCGGTATCGACGCTAAAGATGCGATGACCTAGCGATACCGGTATTGCACCGAGTTTGCGAGCAAGGTCTACCTCGTAGTCGATAAAGCCGCCCTCTGGCCCGATCAGAACTGTTTTGCTTGTGGTGGCATCCGAGGGAAATACATCGTGATGACCCGGGTGCGCGATCAGAATGTCGCGGCCATCTGCGATAGTGCTTAAATGATCTTCCATGAACGGTTTGAAGCGGCGGTGTTGAATGACCTTGGGTAATAGTGTGTCGCCTGCGCGCTCAAGCCCCTGAATTAACGCAACCTCTACTTTGTCCTGGTCGAGATACGGGGATTGCCAAAAACTTTTTTCCACGCGGTAGGAGTGAATGAGATGCAGTTCGCTGACCCCAAACTCAGCCACCGTTCGGAGTATGCGGCGCAGCATTTTAGGACGGGGTAAAGCAAGCACGAGCTGCGTCCGGTGGCGGGGGGGAGGCGCATCAGTCAAGTCGACATCCAGAGTGATCGTGTCGTTGCCCACCGCAGTGATACGACCAATGCCTTTGTCGCCATTGATCAGCCCAACGCGCACTGTTTGACCAAGCGTGACTTTCAAAATGCGAGCGAGATGCTCGGCACGGTGGTCATCCAATCTTACCGATCTGGCATCGATCCAATCCGGTTCCTTGAGTAGCACGATATTCATGGGCAACATCCGGTGATCATTGTGCGAGCTCAGCGTGTCCACAGGTCGTAGTTGTCGGCTTTAGTGACCTCTCGTTTGATAACATCGCCCGCCCGTAACCCGCTGCTGTCATCGACGAAGACCACTCCGTCAATTTCAGGCGCATCACCTTTCGTGCGACCGACAGCACCGTCCGGCGTAATCTCGTCAATCAGAATCTCGACTGATTGACCCACTTTTCGACTAAGTCGTTGCGCGCTGATGTCTTGCTGCAAAGCCATGAAGCGATGCCATCGTTCCTCTTTTATGGCCTCAGGCACCGGGTTGGCGAGTTCATTGGCCGTTGCACCGTCAACAGCCGAGTACTTGAAACAACCTACTCGATCAAGTTGGGCCTCCTGGATAAAATCGAGCAGCTCATCGAATTCAGCCTCGGTCTCACCTGGAAAGCCGACAATGAAAGTCGAGCGCAAGGTAATGTCAGGACAGACTTGGCGCCACGATGCGATACGATCAAGCGTTTTTTCAGATGCAGCTGGCCGCTTCATACGCTTCAACACGGTGGGGCTGCCGTGCTGTAGTGGGATATCCAGATAGGGCAAAATCTTACCGTCTGCCATCAGAGGTATGACCTTATCGACATGAGGATAGGGGTAGACATAGTGCATACGAACCCACACACCTAAATCGCCCAGTGCCGCGGCCAATGCGTGCATGTCGCTTTTGAGTGGCCGCCCATCCCAAAAGTCCGTACGGTATTTGAGATCGACACCGTAGGCACTGGTGTCCTGTGAAATCACTAAAAGTTCTTTGACACCCGATCGAACCAACTGCTCGGCTTCGCGCATGATCTCACCGACCGGTCGACTAACAAGATCGCCGCGGAGACTGGGGATGATGCAAAAGCGGCAGCGATGATTACAGCCTTCTGAAATCTTGAGATAGGCATAATGCTTTGGGGTTAATTTCACGCCCTGCGCGGGTATGAGATCGATTTTCGGGTCGGGTTTATGCTGGTTAGGCAAGACGCGTCTAACCTCTGATAAGACCTCTTCATAGGCGGCGGGACCCGTGATCCCCAAAACCTTGGGGTGGCGCTCGAGAACAAGCTCGGCTTGATCACCGCCACCCATACATCCGGTCACTAAAACGCGACCGTTTTCTTCAAGAGCCTCACCGATGGTCGCAAGAGACTCTTCCTTGGCGCTGTCTATAAACCCACAGGTATTCACAATAACAACACCCGCATCCTCGTAAGAAGGGGAGACCTCATAGCCGTCAAACCGCAGCTGCGTGAGAATCCTCTCAGAATCGACGAGAGCCTTTGGGCAGCCGAGCGAAATAAAGCCGACTTTTTGTGGGTTTGGCATTGCGTTAAATCCGACTGAAATCGAGGAGCTAGTATCTCACAGCGTCACGTTTCGTTCGCTTCCGTAGGTGCGGACCGGTAATTCTGCACGCAATCGTTTCAGTAAGTCCTCGGCTTCCTCCTTGCTTAGGAACTCGCCAAGGCTGGTGCGCGATTCGCGGTTGTGAAGCCACAAGGAGGGGCCTTCCCACTGGTTTTTAGCATTGATGACATTGACGGCTGTGTCCTCTCGCTCCCAAAGCCACGATCGTTTCGGAATAAAATACCCCTTTTCGATCTTTACGTTGCGTTCCGACACAGTCACAACCTGACGGTACTCAAGGTTCCAATTGACATAATAGAGCGCGGCTCCCAAGGCGATGAGCTCTAAGCCTGCAAACGGTAATATGGGCCAAGCACCGAGCAGCGCGAAGCCAATGCCTGCGCCTAGTGAAGGAATGGAAATAGCGATTAACGCATAAAGATTAGCGCGCCAAGTTGAACTTTTATTGGGCTTAATCACAATAACCCGCGCATCGCTCTCAAAAAAATCGTTGATCAAGCTACGTTCCTTTTCTTGTAAACACGCCGGCCGGCAGATGTTGTCATAACTCAAACGGTATAGGGCTGAACGCTGAAATCCAATTGCCTGTTGTCGGTGACCGAAGCGTGAGTCTCGTCGCGTGCAGTAATAGTCGTTCAGACGCTGCCAATGCTGACGGGTGGGCATACATATCGCAGCCAATTATGGGATGACCGAGACTTTGCATGTGGATCCGCAGTTGATGCGAGCGGCCGGTAACAGGCTTCAGACGGACGAGGGTGCGGTTGGATGCGCGCGCCAGGACACAAAAGTGTGTCAGCGCGTGTTTTCCGCGCTCATGGCAAATCATTTGTTTCGGACGATTGGGCCAGTCGGTCGCAATAGGGAGTTCGACCGATCCGTGATCATCGCTGAGCTCCCCCCATAAGATCGCTGTGTATTCTTTTTCTACCTCTCGACGTTGGAATTGACGAGCAATTTCCGACAAGCTGACTCGGTGCTTTGGAACTACCATGATACCCGACGTATCCAGATCTAGACGATGAACCGCCTGCACATCGGGGAATCGCCCCTGCAGTCGCTTAATCAGGCTGTCGTGATTTAGCGGATGACGTCCCGGCACACTGAGCAGGTGGTGTGGCTTATCGATTATGAGTAAATCGCTATCGTCGTACACAACCCGCGTGTCTTCCTGGCTGTGGGGGACCAGATAGGGCGGCAGCTCGTCAATAGCAGCCGACAAGTCGGCGGATTGGCTCACTCAACAACCCGGATCGCGAGCGCCTCTATGTAGCGATTAACGCTGTCGCTAAATCCATGACGTAGCGCATCAATTATCAGGGCATGCCCAATAGAGACCTCAAGCAAGTGTGGGATGGTGAAGTCCGGTAGGTTAGAGAGATTCAAATCATGGCCGGCATTGACGCCAAGGCCTGCCTCGTGTGCGGCTATCGCCGTGTCTTTAAAGCGTGCTAGCACGTCTTTGAACTCGCCCTTTGCGTGCGCATCGGCGTACGACTCAGTATAGAGCTCTACGCGATCGGCACCGATCTCAGCCGCCAGTGCCATGCTATCTGGCTCGGGATCCATGAAGAGGCTGACACGGCATCCCCAGTCTTTTAGCTGTGAGATGATAGGTATCAACCGCTCTCCATCTGCCTTTAGATCAAAGCCATGATCTGAGGTGAGCTGGGCATTACCGTCAGGCACTAAGGTGGCTTGAGCTGGGCGGATCGCGTCAACTAACGCCATGAAACCGGGATAATCGTCAACCCCATGTCTGTCACTGACCATGGCGTTCGAAAAGGGGTTGCCCTCGATATTAAATTCAACATTGAGCGACTTCCCCAAACTATGGCAATCGCTGACACGAATATGACGCTGATCGGGCCTGGGGTGCACCGTTATCCCACCAGCACCAGCTGCGATAGCCAGCGCGGCGAATTCGGTTGGTGAGGGTGAGGTGGTGTCGCGTGAATTGCGAATCAGGGCCACCTTGTTCAAGTTGACGCTTAAAACTGTCATGGTGAGACACGAGTGACGTTGAGCAACACAATCGGATCAATTGGCACATTCTGCAGTGGCATTGGCCCCTTATCTGACATCCCCATCGCGTTACCAGTAGGTGTTGAAGCCATGAAGTCGACGATCCGCATGCCACTAATAACCTCGCCAAAAACAGTGTAACCAGGTTTGTACGGTGTCCAATCAAGCCTAGGGTTATTGCGTTGATTGATAAAAAACTGACTTCCAGCCGAGTCGGGGTCACTGGTTCGTGCCATAGCGAGTGTGCCGCGGTCATTGTGCAGGCGATTTTTTGACTCGTTGATCACACTTCGCTCTGTCTGTTTTTGCTTGAGATCGACGTCAAAGCCCCCGCCTTGGACCATGAAGTTGTCGATGACACGGTGAAACACCAGATTTTGGTAAAAACCCTCGTCGACATGAGCGAGAAAATTAGCCACTGTTTTTGGCGCTTTATCGGCAAAGAGTACGACCGTAATGTCGCCTTCACTTGTTTGTAGTTTGACGATTGGATTTGCAGCGATTGCGTTTGCGGTGCAGACGAGCAATGAAACGGCGGCCAACAGCGTTAGTAAAGAGCGTCTATACATGTTTGATCATCTCATCGTTGTATCGTAGGAAGAGTTTGTAGTTTGCTTAGCGCCAACCACCCGGCCGACGGCGCTTTGCGGTGAGACGGGGGAGCACGAGCGCGATGACAATACCTGCCACTAAGAACAGCACGCCCTCCAGCCGTTGATTGCTCGCGACTCGATCACCCAGTCGCGCATTTTCAAGTAATAACAAATCATTCTGCGACGTGACATTCTCGATCTTGGCCGACAGCTCCTTGGTAAGCTGATCGAGTTGCATCGCATTTGATGAAATGCGCTTAATTTCAGCCAGTTCGGCTTGAGTGTCGCTTAAGACTTGCTCTGCAGATCCTGCCTCGGAGCTGATCGATGTCAGGCGCGCCTGCACGTCGTTTAATTCTGCGCTCAGTCTTTCGGCGCGCTCATTGCTCTGTGCAAGCTGCGACTGCAGCGTGTTAATTTGAGTGGCTCTCGGCGTTTCCGTTTGCAAGTACTGTGCTCTCAGATAACCCCGAGTTCCCCCGCGTGTTTCAACTTCTGCCCAGACACCATCGTCGGTTGTACCGAAATAGGTGACTGATGTACCCGATGGCAGACCCTTATTGACGATTCGGTAATCACCACCGGGGCCTGTTCTCACGGGTGTGAAAATGAGGTCCGTTATGTACCGCGTCTCGCCCTCAACTACGGCGGTGCCTGACGCATTGGCATCGTCTACCGGTTGTCCCTGCGCGGCGCTTGCGATGAAGGCAGCGACAAGTGTAATGGCCACCATTGATTGAACTATTGCTGCCTTAAAACTACCCATAGTTTAACCGCCTCCAAGCGGTATTACGGACTGATTGTGGTCTCATCGTTAGCCACTTTTTGTGCGTTTTTGATGTGTGGTCCCATGATAATACCGAGCAAGATCATCCACGGAATCGTCAATGCCAGTGGTGACCAGAGCTTATACGTCACCCAGGTGTCCATCGAATAGTTAAACCCGACGTAGAGGTTGAGAGCCCCCACCATGAGAAACTGAAAGGTCGATACGATGGTCACTTTTAGCCATGCTGACTGTGGCAGTTCAATCTCGCTGGGCAGCAGCGCTTCAAACAAACAGCGGTGTCGTACGATGTGCCAGCCTGCGCATACGGCGGCAAAAGTCCAATTTAAAACGGTTGGCTTCCACAAAATAAACACGGGATCTCTAAGTAGGACAGTGGCACTGCCAAAGACGAGTACGAGGGCCGCAACGGCTAAGAGTCGCTTTTCAACTGACCCCCAAATGACCTTCACTAAGATCACCTGCAACAGCGTCGCGACTATAAGAGCAAGCGTGGCGGTATAAATGCCGTCGAATGTGTAGTCGAACTCTGCGATGGTCAGCGTGGTTCCAGATAACTTAAAAACGACTACAAAAATAACAAGTGGTAGGAATTCAAGGAGTTGCTTCATGTCAGCTCTGTTACCATATGATTTCGTTATTAGTACGAGCCGTCAGTGCTCGGAGATTAATCTTTGTGATCGTCGACTTCCATACGCATTCTCTCGCCTCGGATGGCGCATTATCGCCCGAGCAGCTCCTCGTGCGCGCAAAAGAAGCCGGTGTCACTCGATTTGCGATCACCGATCATGACACAACTGCTGGATACGACGCGGTTAAGGATAGCAAAGAAGCGCGTGAGGTTGGATTGATTTCGGGCGTCGAGCTGTCTTGTAAGTGGGCGACCACCACGATTCACGTTATCGGACTGGGATTCGATGCGTCTGCTCCCAGCATGATGGCCATGGTAAGTCAGCTGACGGAAGCTCGACAGCAACGTGCAGAAAAAATTGCGTCGCGGCTCGAGAAGGTGGGAATTTCGGGCGCATTGCACGGTGCACGCAATAGAGCGGGTGACAGCCAGATTGGTCGTCCTCACTTTGCGGGCTGGATGGTCGACAATGGCTGTGTTTCGTCGATTACAGAGGCGTTTGATAAGTACCTGGGTGCGGGTAAGCCCGGTGATGTGAAAATGTTTTGGCCGTCCATAAGCGATGTTGTGGGCGCGATCACAGAGTCACAGGGCGCGGCGGTACTGGCGCATCCGCTGAAATACAAGCTGACAGGAATGAAGCTGCGCGCCTTAGTAAACGATTTCAAAGCAGCGGGTGGAGTGGGGCTGGAGATACTGAACGGGCGTCAACCCCCTGTGGATTTGAAGCGGCTGGTTCAGTTGGCGGATGCCGCCGAGTTAATTCCCTCGGTGGGATCGGATTTTCATCGCGATTTTGAATACGGTCCAAAGCTGGGTGTAGACGCGGACCGATTACCCGTCAATCACTATATTTGGGATGCTCTGGAGTCGTTCCAGTGAGTCAATTTTTCACTCTACACCCTCAGACCCCTCAAAGCCGCCTGATTAATCAAGCCGTCGGTATTCTGCAAGCGGGAGGTGTCATTGCCTATCCAACGGATTCGGCCTACGCATTGGGTTGCCTGCTCGACAATAAAGCGGGTGCTGAGCGAATTCGGCGGATTCGTCAGTTAGACGACGACCATAATTTTACCTTGGTGTGTCAGGATTTGTCTGAGCTGTCCCGGTTTGCGCGGGTAGATAACTCGGCATATCGTCGGATCAAGCATGCGACGCCCGGACCTTACACCTTTATTTTTGAGGCGAGTAAGGAGGTTCCGAGGCGGTTGATGAGCCCGAAGCGGAAAACCATTGGTCTCAGAGTCCCTGATAACGCCATAACACAAGCCTTGTTGGCTGAACTAGGACAGCCTCTTATGTCTGCCACACTATTGCTTCCCGGAGATGACTATCCGCTCAGTGACCCGTACGATATAAGGGTAACGCTTGAGCGGGATGTCGACCTGGTCATTGACGGTGGCTATTGCGGACTAGAACCGACCACTGTTATCGATATGAGCGGTGAGGATATTCGCCTGCTACGACAGGGCTTGGGCAGCTCAGACGGCTTGGTATAGGGCCTCGGATAAATAGGGCCTCGGATAAATAGGGCCTCGGATAAATAGGGCCTCGGATAAATAGGGCCTGGGTTAAATAGAGCCTGGATTAAATAGGGCCTAGGATAAATAGGGCCTGGGATAACGTGACTGACATAACTGAACATACAGACCCAGATGACTCGGCCCCCGTTCTTACCGAGCAGGTAGCTAGCGTCGAGACCCAGTCGGTTGTATCGCTTCGTGAATCGAAGGCGGTTGAAAAGCGAATGGGCCAGCCTCAACAGGGAGAAATGCCCTTTGCCATTGTGTTGGGGGAGGCGCTTACGGAGCTCCCGAAAGACCTCTACATCCCGCCGCGTGCCTTGGAGGTGTTTTTAGAAGCTTTTGAGGGGCCGCTGGATTTGCTGCTGTACCTTATCAGGCGGCAAAATTTAGATATTCTCGATATTGATGTTGCCAGCATTACGCAGCAGTACATGCAGTATGTCGAACTCATGGATGCCATGCAGTTTGAGTTGGCTGCTGAGTACCTTCTTATGGCCGCGATGTTGGCTGAGATAAAGTCGCGGATGCTGCTGCCTCGCTCAACCGATTCGGATGAGGAAGAGGAAGACCCTAGAGCCACTCTGGTTCGGCGCCTGCAAGAATACGAACGTTTCAAAAAAGCCGCGGAAGATATGGCGGACTTGCCTCGCGTCGAGCGTGATACTTGGGTCGGTTCGGCGGAGCCACCCATATCTGATCTTAAAAAGCCGTTACCTGACGTCGATTTGCAGGATCTGGTCATCGCATTTTCTGAGGTATTAAAGCGCGCCGATTTGTACGAAAGCCACCAGATAAAGCGCGAGTCCCTCTCGACACGAGAGCGTATGGCGGATGTGCTTCAGGCATTGCAAGAGCGGGAGTTTTGTTCCTTCGATTCCTTGTTCAAGGTCGAAGAGGGGCGACTGGGTGTCGTCGTAACCTTTATTGCGATATTAGAGTTAATTAAAGAGTCTCTCGTGGATATTGTGCAGTCTGAGGCGTTCGCACCGATCCACATTAAGGCGAGAAGTGAGTAAGGCTATTTATGGATGATCATGATCTGGTGGAGATCGTCGAAGGCGCGCTCCTGGCGGCTGGAGAACCTCTGACAAAGAAGCAGATAGCTCAACTGTTTGATGAGCTGGATCGGCCGGCGGCGAGTGATATTAGCGCGGCCTTGATTGAGGTCGGTAAGCGCTGTGAGGGTCGAGGTTTTGAACTCGCGGAGGTTGCGAGTGGATATCGATTTCAAGTGCGTCAGCACTTGTCGCCGTGGGTGAGCAAGTTGTGGAGTGAGCGTCCCGCTAGGTACTCGCGCGCCCTGTTAGAAACGTTGTCACTCATAGCCTATCGTCAGCCCATAACCCGCGGCGAAATTGAGGATATTCGAGGCGTCGCGGTGTCCAGTAATATTATGAAAAGTCTGCTTGAACGAGATTGGGTCAAAGTGGTTGGGCATCGCGATGTGCCGGGCAAGCCGGCCATGTATGCGACAACGCGCGCGTTTTTAGATTATTTTAACTTGAAGTCACTCGATCAGTTGCCGCCTTTGGCCGATGTAAAAGACCTAGAAACTATGACCAGCGCATTGCCCTTAGAGGAGTTTCACGATTCGCGTGGGGAAGAGAATGAACCTGACCAACCAGATGATCAGGGCATTGCCGTAGACTCTATTCTGGATCATGAGGCGATCGATTCAGAATGAAAAAGCGCAAAGAGCAAGTTGAACGGCCTGTTGAAAAGCCAAGTGTAAAGTACGACGAAGTTAAGCCGGATGGCGAGAAGCTGCAGAAAGTACTCGCGCGGTTAGGTCTGGGTTCGCGCCGGAAACTAGAGGAAAGCATACAGGCCGGTGAGATCAGAGTGAATGGCAAGGTTGCCAAGCTGGGTGATCGCGTCGTTACGGCTGACAAGATTAAGATAAAGGGTCGTCCGGTGGTGCTGGATGACAAAATCGAGAATCGAATTTTGCTGTATCACAAGCCCGTAGGTGAAGTGTGCTCACGCAAGGATCCTGAGGGACGTGCGACCGTATTTGATGGGTTGCCGCGACTAAAGTCTGGGCGTTGGGTCTCTGTCGGTCGGCTTGACTACAACACATCGGGTCTACTGTTACTAACAACCGATGGCGAGTTGGCTAATGCCCTCATGCATCCGTCACGGCAGGTTGAACGCGAGTACCTGGTTCGGGTTATGGGTCGAGTCGATGACGCGATGCTCAATCGCTTAAAGACAGGTGTGGATTTGGACGATGGACCGGCGCGCTTTACCGACATCCAAGAGGGCGGCAGTGACAGCGATGGCATCAATCGATTTTTCTACGTGGTCTTGTCCGAGGGCAGAAACAGAGAAGTCCGTCGGTTATGGGAGTCTCAGGGTGTCACTGTGTCGCGCTTGAAACGCGTTCGATACGGTGACGTTTTTATTCCGTCAAAACTTAAAAAAGGCCAGTGGATGGAGCTGGGTGCGCGAGACGCCGACGTGGTTTACACCATGGGTCAGCTGGAGCCCAAGCCTGTGTACCAGCCGCCCAAAAAGCTCGCTGACAAGCGAGAGAGGCAGGCTCAAAAGAGCGGTAAGCATATTGCAAATCGGGGCAAGGTCCGCGGTAAGTGAGGCTGTACTAGGGCCCGCCTCACTGCGCATTAAGCGCTTGTCCGTTTAAATGGGCGCTGGCATCACTCATCAAATAGACCCATTCACGGATAATATCCGTCGGATCTGGGTTTGTCGTTGGCGGCTCTGCAGGATAGGCAGATCGCCTCATCGCGGTGTTGACCGCGCCAGGGTTGAGACTATTCACTCGGATTGAAGACGTTGCCTCTAATTCGTCAGCGAGGACCTGCATGAGCCCTTCCGTCGCAAATTTTGAGACGGCATAACTACCCCAATAGGCACGTCCCGTTCGGCCGACCCCCGAGCTTGTAAAGACCACTGATGCAGTGGGTGCCTCATTCAGCATGGGTAGCAATACTTGAGTGAGCATAAAGCCCGCGTTGACATTAACTTGCATGACCTCGTGCCAGGCTGTGGCTCGTGTTTGCGCAATGGGTTTGCGATCTCCGAGCAGACTGGCGTTGTGTAGGAGCCCATCGAGCTTGGGTAGCGCCTCACCAAGTGACCCCGCAAGCGTCACAAAGTCGTCATGGGTGGCTTTCGCCAAGTCCATTGGCAGGAGCGCCGGCAACGGTCCATCCATTGCCACGATCTCATCGTACAGCGATTCTAGTCGGGCCTCGTTACGACTTAATAAAAGCACCTCGGCACCAGCACTCGCGAGGGCGAGGCTGGCCGCTCGTCCAATACCTTCGGCAGCGCCCGTCACCAGGATTGTTTTACCCGCTAGTTCGTGAGCTGCGGCTGACCAAGAAGCGGGTGCTATGGGCATGAGACTTGTTCCTGTATCCATTGGCTAAGTGCTTCAGGTGTTTCAATGCAGAGGTCTGCACCCCATTGCTCGGGTTCGTCGTGGTCCTCTATATAGCCGTACTTGACCGCGATGGTAAAGCAACCGGCAGCGTTACCGGCCTGAATATCACGAACATGGTCACCAACATAAACCATATCCTCGGCTGATATTGCCAGCTCCTTTGCGGCCAGAAAAATAGGTTCCGGATGTGGCTTTGCCATGACGACATCGCAAGGAGTGACCAGGCTACCTGCGGGTGGATCGAACGGCATGCTAGCCATCAAAGGCTCCGCGAACCGTCGAAATTTGTTCGTCACCACCCCCCACTTCTTGCCGTTGTTGCTTAGCACTTTAACCGCGTCTACCAGTCCATTGTATGGGGTCGCTGTTGTTCCTAAGACGGCCTCGTACCAGTCCAAGTACTGCTGACGATAGAGCTCCCAACGGGGGTCTCCCTCTTCGATGCCGGTAGCTTCTGTGACTAATCGCCCTGAGCCGTGAGAGATCAGTTTGCGCGCTTCATCAAAGGGCTTTTCGCCGCCCCCCAGTTCGATACAGAGCGTTCTGTAGGCCGAGATGAGTTCGCTTGCTGTATCGACTAATGTGCCGTCTAGATCAAATACGAAGGCCTCAAAGCCGCGATCTCTCATGCAGGCTTACTCGTTCTAATCATATAATTGACCGATACATCGCCCTCTACCAATCGGTAATGCTTCGTCAGCGGGTTATAGGTCAGGCCTATCGATGCCTCGACTTTTAGCCCCGCGGCGCGAGCCCATCGAGCCAATTCTGAAGGCTTAATCAGCTTGTTGTATTCGTGCGTGCCCTTAGGCAGTAGGTTTAGGACATATTCGGCGCCCACGATGGCAAAAAGCCAAGCTTTAGGGTTGCGGTTGATCGTAGAGAAATAGAGATCGGCGCCCGGCTTGGCCATGTCGGCACAAGCCTGAATGACTTTCGAAGGGTCGGGAACGTGCTCTAACATCTCAAGGCAGGTTACGACGTCGTAGGTTGCCGGGCGCTCCTCTGCGATCGCTTCCGCCGTGGTTTGCCGATATTCAACGTCGAGTTGTGACTCAAGAAGATGAATCCTCGCAACTGAAAGGGGCGCCTCGCCCATATCGATCCCTGTCACGGTTGCACCGCGATGCGCCATTGCCTCACTTAATAGGCCGCCGCCGCAGCCGACATCGATAAGTGATTTACCCTTTACTTCGCTAAATTGGTCAATCCAGCTGGCGCGCAAGGGGTTGATATCGTGCAGAGGCTTAAACTCACTATTCTCGTCCCACCAGCGCGACGCCAGGGCTTCAAATTTAGCGATCTCATCAGGATCAACGTTGCTATGTGTCATGGCGTGCTCGTCTATGTCGTTTGGGTGCTTGGTCATGTGGGGGCTTGACGTATACGCCAACCCTAGCCACTAAGTTTAGCGCGCCAGAGCGCTGCTGTGTCGCGTAACGCGGCAATGTCTAAGTGTTGCAGCTGTCTATTTTTGACAACATTATTTCCTGACACCCAACTCCAAGTCACCTCCGTGCCTGATGATGCGTACACAACATTCGACTCTACTTGGTGATTCGGCGCCATATTAATCTCTGAAAGATCGACCGCAATGAAGTCAGCTGACTTGCCGGGCTCCAGGCTCCCAGTCACATGATCAAGTCCCAGTGCGCGAGCGCTATCAAGCGTTGCCATGCGGATGCTTTCGCTGGCAGAGAGTGCCGTGGGGTCACCGCTGTCCAATTTTGCGAGTAGGGCGGCAGCTTGCATCTCGGCGAGACCATTGAGTCGGTTGTTACTGGCAGCCCCGTCTGTTCCGAGGGCTACATTGACCCCCGCATCTTTGAATTTTTTTACGGGGCAGGCGCCTGATGCGAGCTTCATGTTGGAGCGTGGGCAATGGATGACATGTGCGCCGTATTCAGCGACGGTCGCAATATCTTGATTCCCTACGGCTGTCATATGCACGCATTGTGTTCGTGGCCCCAAGAGTCCTATGCGAGCCAGCAGGTCGATCGGACGTTCGCCGGTGGCCTCGACCTGAGCATGCACCTCGGCGGCGGTTTCATGGAGGTGAATTTGCACCGCTGCATCTAGCTCATTGGCGAGCATTGCTGTGCGCGATAGCACAGCCTCATCAACGGTATAGGTCGAATGCGGACCGAAGCCGATGTCGATCAGATCGTCGCCTTTAAAGTGATCTCTCAGTGCCAGCCCCTTGTCTAGATACGCTTGGCTGCTGTCCGCCCACGCAGTGGGTATGTTCATGACTGGGAATACGATCTGCGCGCGCAAGCCGGCTGCTCGCAACCGCTGGGCTGCAATATTAGGGAAGAAGTACATGTCGCTACTGGTAGTAATCCCGCTCAGTAGCATTTCCGCCGCGGCGATATCAGTGCCGTCGCGGACAAACTCGGGGGAGACCCAGCGACTCTCGAGTGGCCAGATAGCGTCGTTGAGCCACGCCGCAAGGGACATGTCATCGGCGTAGCCCCGCAGCAGGGTCATGGCCGCGTGGCCATGCGCGTTGACTAGGCCGGGCATCAGCGCGTGTCCGGGAAGATCGATATGATCCACGTCCCGGAGTTCTCGCGCATCAGAGCTGGGGAGAAGTGCAGCAATGACACCGTCCCTCACCACAATGCTATGCTTTTTCAGTACATTTTCCGTGCCCGATACGGGAATGATCGCGTCTGCGTGAACCACAAAATTCGCTGATGTCATAAAACCTAAGCTTCCGATTTGTAGTGCTGCTAAACGTAGCTTTAACAGGCTGAATTTGATAGTATTTCCAGCTTATTAACTGCAGGGTTTCGTCGGCACACCCGTCGAATAAAAAAGATCATCGGATGTCAGATCAGCAGAAAAATTTAACGCCAGAAGTGCTCCCAATAAACATAGAGGACGAGCTTAAGCAATCCTACATGGATTATGCGATGAGCGTCATCGTAGGCCGGGCGCTGCCCGATGTCCGAGACGGCCTCAAGCCCGTTCACCGCCGTGTCTTATTCGCAATGAACGAGCTCAATAATGACTGGAATAAGGCCTATAAAAAGTCGGCGCGAGTCGTGGGGGACGTCATTGGTAAGTATCACCCGCACGGTGATTCGGCTGTCTACGACACGATCGTCCGCATGGCGCAAACCTTTTCCTTGCGATACCCACTTGTTGACGGTCAGGGTAATTTCGGTTCGATCGACGGCGATTCAGCAGCGGCAATGCGCTACACCGAAATCAGAATGTCGAAGCTTGCGCACTCACTCTTGGCCGATCTCGAGAAAGAGACCGTTGATTTTGTCGAGAACTACGATGGCACAGAGCACATTCCCGTTGTTATGCCCACCCGTGTTCCCAATCTGCTGGTAAATGGGTCGGCAGGTATCGCTGTCGGAATGGCAACAAATATTCCGCCTCACAACATGCGAGAGGTCATTGCGGGTTGCTTGGCGCTGATCGAAAATCCAGAGATAAGTATCGACGAGCTTATTCGCTACATTCCTGGACCCGACTTTCCGACGGCGGCCATCATCACCGGTAGGGCGGGCATTATTCAGGCGTACCGCACAGGCCGCGGACGTATCTACGTTCGCGCAAAAGCCGAGGTGATCACTGATGAGTCCAAAGGCAAGGACACCATCATCATCCATGAGATCCCCTATCAGTTGAACAAGGCGCGTCTACTAGAACGCATCGCTGAACTGGTCAAAGAAAAGAAAATTGAAGGTATCACTGAGCTCCGCGATGAGTCCGATAAAGACGGTCTGCGTGTGGTAATCGAGCTTCGTCGCGGTGAAATGGGCGATGTGGTGTTAAATAATCTCTACGCGCAAACCCAGCTTCAGTCGGTTGTGGGTATTAATATGGTGGCCCTTGTCGATGGGCAGCCCAAGCTACTTAACCTGAAAGAAATTATCGAGGCATTTGTTCGGCATCGACGGGAGGTTGTCACTCGACGAACACTGTTTTTGCTGCGCAAGGCCCGTGAGCGTGGCCACGTGCTGGAAGGCCTCGCGGTTGCGCTTGCCAACATCGATGCGATTATCGAGCTCATCAAAACATCACCGACTGCAGCTGATGCACGTGAGCGGCTGATTGCAGCCTCTTGGATGCCGGGGGATGTGAGTGCCATGCTAGAGCGTGCCGGTGAGTCGGCATGTCGTCCAGAAGAGCTCGAGGGTGATTATGGCCTGATTGACGGTAGGTACAATCTTTCGCCAGCACAGGCTCAGGCGATTCTAGATTTACGCTTGAACCGCCTGACAGGCCTGGAGCATGAAAAGCTATTGCAGGAATACGCTGATAAGGTGGCTGAAATAGCCGATCTTCTGGATATTTTGGGCGACCCTGATCGTTTGAAGTTGGTGATTCGAGAGGAGTTGGAGGAGATCGTCGAGGACTTCGGAGATGAGCGTCTTACCGAAATCACCGACTCCGCGCACGACTTGACGATCGAGGACTTGATTACCGAAGAAGATCGGGTTGTTACCATCTCGCATCAGGGTTATGCAAAGACTCAGTCGTTAACCGACTACCAAGCGCAGCGCAGAGGTGGTACGGGGCGCAGTGCAACGGCAGTGAAAGAGGAAGATTTTGTTGAACACCTTCTGATCGCGAGTACGCACGCGACTGTTTTATGCTTTTCAAATCTAGGCAAAGTGTACTGGCTCAAGGTCTTCCATATACCGTTAGCAAGTCGCAATTCACGAGGCAGACCGATGGTCAACCTACTGCCGCTAGATGAAGAAGAGCGTATTACCTCCATCCTACCCATTGATGGCTACGATGAAGATCATTTCATCTTTATGGCGACCGCGAAGGGGACTGTAAAAAAGACAGCTGCGACACAATTCGCGCGTCAGCGCAGCGTTGGATTGCGTGCGATCGAATTGGATGAGGACGATGTGCTCATTGGCACCGCAGTGACCGATGGTAACAGCGACATCATGCTTTTCTCCTCGGAAGGCAAGGCAACTCGCTTCAATGAGAGCCAGGTTAGGGCTATGGGTAGAACAGCTCGCGGTGTTCGTGGGATCAATTTAGCCGGCGAGCACCGCCTGATATCGCTGATCGTGCCAAAAGAAGGCGGGCGCATACTGACAGTCACGGAGCACGGCTACGGGAAGCGAACTGAGAACGACGAGTTCCCAGCCAAAGGTCGCGGTGGCAAGGGTGTGATTGCCATGTCTACGTCCTCGCGAAATGGATCTCTTGTCGGCGCGGTACAGGTTTGGGACGGCGATGAGATGATGCTGATATCCAATCAGGGAACGGCAGTTCGCACGCGGGTCGATGAGGTCAGTTTGTTGGGGCGCAACACTCAGGGTGTTCGTGTGATTCGAACGCGCGATGGGGAAGCGCTTGTCAGTGTAAGTCGAATAGCCGAGGATGATATTGACGCCGCGGCACCAGCTGCCGTGCTGGCTGACGACGCTGCGGGCAGTGAAAGCGACGGAATCGACGGTACAGAAGAGTGACCAGAGCACATAATTTTTGTGCGGGGCCCGCTGCGCTCCCTGTGGCCGTGTTGCAGCGCGCGCAAGCAGAGTTACTCGACTGGCAGGGTGCGGGCGCCTCCATCATGGAGTTGAGCCACAGGAGTCCAGAGTTTGTCGGGGTGGCCGAGCGCGCTGAGGCAAGTTTGCGGTGCTTGCTGAACATCAGCGATGATTATGCGGTGTTGTTTCAGCAAGGTGGAGCGTCACAGCAGTTCGCATCGGTGCCCCTCAATTTATCTCAACCGGACGACACAATCGATCAAGTAGTTACGGGGCAGTGGTCGAAAAAAGCGTTAGCAGAGGGCCAACGTCACGTTAACGTCAATGTTGCCACGACATCACAGTCGTCCAACTTTACGACTATCGATAGTGAAAGCGAGTGGCGCCTGACATCGGGAGCGGCTTACCTGCACTATTGCCCCAACGAAACCATCGGTGGTTTGGAGTTTGGGTTCATTCCCACGGCACCGTCGCCACTGGTTGCTGATATGTCATCCACTATTTTGTCGCGCCCAATAGACGTGAGTCGGTTTGGTGTCATTTATGCGGGTGCGCAGAAAAATATTGGCCCTGCTGGGCTCTGCATAGTCATCGTTCGCCGAGACTTATTGGATCGTGCGCGATCGGATATTCCGGCTATGCTGAACTGGCAACTCGCCGCTGATAACGACTCGATGTACAACACGCCACCGACGTTTGCCATTTACCTGTCAGGTTTGGTCTTTGAGTGGATTGAGTCACAGGGCGGCCTCCCGGCGATGCAGGCGCGCAATGAACGCAAGGCGAAGACACTGTATCAAGCTATTGATGATAGCGATTTCTATGCAAATCCAGTCGATATCCCCCACCGCTCGCTAATGAACGTCCCCTTTACCCTGGCTGACGCTGCGCTGGATGCCCTTTTTCTTGAAAAAGCCGAAGCCGAGCTGCTGCTTAACCTGAAAGGACATCGCTCCGTGGGCGGCATGCGCGCCAGTATTTATAACGCCGTAGAGCAGTCATCCGTTGATGCGCTGTGCGATTTCATGCATCGTTTCGAAAAAGAGCATGGGTAGCACGCGTCATGGCATCTGATGACCAATTAGCGGATATTCGAGCAAATATTGATTCGATTGATCAGCAGTTGCTGGCGTTGATCAATGCGCGTGCAGAATGCGCGCGTCGCGTTGCAGCGATTAAGTTAGAAGCAAGTCGCGGCGAGGACACGCTGTTTTATCGGCCTGAGCGTGAGGCCCAAATTCTGCGTTCTATTCAGGAACGAAATCCAGGTCCCTTACCTGCAGACCAAGCAGCACGCATCTTTCGAGAAATAATGTCGAGTTGTCTCGCGCTAGAGCGGCCCCTAACGGTCGGTTTTCTGGGGCCGGCGGGCACCTATTCTCAGGCAGCGGCGTTAAAGCATTTTGGTCAGTCTGCTATTTTAAGGGCGCAGCCGACAATTCGAGATGTCTTTCGGTTAACAGAAGATCGCGCCTGCGATATGGCCGTAGTGCCCGTGGAGAACTCAACCGAGGGTATGGTTGGACAGACCTTGGATTGCTTTCTCGAATCGCCCTTGCAGATCATTGGAGAGGTCGAGCTACCCGTTGTTCATCACTTGATTGCAGGCCAGGCTACGGATTTATCAGGCATCTCTGTTATCTGTGGTCATGAACAGGCACTCGGCCAATGCCGTGACTGGCTCGATAGCAACCTACCGGGTGTTCCCCGAGATATTTGTCGAAGCAATGGCGAAGCGGCGCAACGTGCGCAGAGTGAGCCGGGTGTTGCCGCCATTGCGGGTGATCTTGCGGTAGAGCATTACGAACTGATCAAACTCGCCGAGGCGATACAAGACATAGCCCACAACACGACGCGATTTTTTGTGGTCGGCAGAGAGACCGTGCCGGCGAGTGGGTATGACAAAACATCCATTTTGATTGCCAGCCGAAATCGGCCAGGTGCGCTGTTGAGCTTGCTGCGCCCTTTTGAGGAGCGGGGCATCAGTTTGACCCGAATTGATTCGCGCCCTTCCAAGACGGAGAAGTGGACGTATATGTTTTTTATTGAGTTTGAGGGTCACCTGTCTGACGACGTGGTCCGAGAGGTCATGGCGGCATTGGAAGAATGCTCCATTTTACTGAAACCTTTGGGCTCGTATCCAAAAGCACCCATCTAATGCCCGAATTCTCCTCAAGAACAGTTGCCATTATGGGGCTTGGTCTTATCTCAGGGTCGCTGGCGCGCGCCTTAAAGGCCAGTGCCTGGGACGGCGAGATCATTGCCTGGGGTCCACGTGAGCCCAGTTTGAAGCTGGGTCTAGAATTGGGCGCGATCGATGATTACTCACTGAGTCTTTCTGACGTCGTTGCGCGAGCCGATATGATTGTTGTGGGTGCACCGCCCGCAAGCACTGGATTAATCCTGCGGGAGATTGTCGATAGTCTAAGTGATACAAAGCACGCGCCAGTGTTAACTGATTTGGCCAGCATTAAGGGCCATGTGATCGACACTATGGCTCGTGACTACGCGGGTTTTGTGCCCGGTCATCCCATAGCAGGTTCCGAGCACAGTGGCGTCAAGTATGCAGACGAGGGTCTCTTTAGAGGGCGAGAAGTCATTCTCACGCCTCTGGAGACGACTGATTTGGCAGCGGTTAATGAAGTTGAGGCCATGTGGCAGTTAACCGGGGCCTATTTGAGTCAAATGGCGGTCGACCAACATGATGCACTGCTCGCGGCCAGCTCACACATGCCTCATATGGTCTCGTATGCGCTGACGCGAGCACTCGAGAAAGATCCCTCGGATCCAATGACGCACGGTGGCGGGGCACTGCGCGATATGACCCGAATTGCCGGATCTGATCCATTGATGTGGACAGACATAGCGCTGACTAATCGTGAGGCCCTGTTACTCGCGATTGATGCCTTTGAAGTCGAGGTAGCTGCGCTTCGCCAGATGGTTGCTGACAGCGATGGTGATCTTATGAATGACTATTTCTCAATTTGTCGCAGGCATCGCAGGGAGCACGATCATGTTCTCAACCCTATGACTCAGAACGATACGGACAGTACAGGATGAAGTTTATTGTCGATCCAGGTGGCTCGCTGTCGGGGACGATACGAGTACCCGGTGACAAATCGATGTCGCACAGAACCGTTATGTTAGGTGCGTTAGCCAACGGCACAACAAAGGCCTCGGGATTTTTGGAGGGGCAGGACGCGCTGTGCACTGTTCAGGCCTTTAAAGATATGGGCGTCACGATCCGAGGACCGATCGACGGATATATTGAGATCGATGGTGTTGGTCTGCATGGCCTCAAGGCACCTGAAGCGGTGCTTGATATGGGTAATTCAGGCACCAGCATTCGCCTGCTGAGCGGTTTAATGGCGCCTCAGGCGTTTGATACAACTATGACTGGCGATGTGTCCTTGCAAAAACGTCCAATGGGGCGTGTGACGGTTCCCCTGGAGCAAATGGGTGCGGTAATAGAGAGCGATGGCGGGAAGCCACCCCTGCGGATTAAAGGGAGCCAGCGGCTAAAAGGTATCCATTACGAGATGCCTATTGCCAGTGCTCAAGTAAAGTCATGCGTATTGTTGGCAGGTTTGTATGCTGAGGGTAGGACGTCCCTTATCGAACCGGCGCCAACACGCGACCACACGGAACGCATGTTGCGGGGATTTGGTTACGACGTAGATTGTGAAAATGACGTGATCAGCATTCAAGGTGGAGGGTCTTTGCAGGCCACGACCCTCGATATTCCCGCAGACATATCATCGGCCGCTTTTTTCTTGGTGGCGGCCACCATTTCTAAGGGTTCGGACGTAACCCTTGAACACGTTGGAATGAATCCAACACGCTCGGGTGTCATCACGATACTCACGCTCATGGGTGCCAACATAGACGTTTTTAACGAACGGGAAGTGGGTGGCGAGCCAGTTGCTGATTTGCGAGTGAGATCGGCGGCGTTGACAGGCATCGTTATTCCAGAAGAGCTCGTTCCGCTTGCGATCGATGAGTTTCCGGTGTTGTTCGTCGCGGCAGCCTGTGCCTCAGGTAGAACGGTTCTGTCTGGTGCGGAAGAGTTGCGGGTAAAAGAAAGTGATCGTATTGCGTCGATGGCGGAAGGCTTGACGCGCTTGGGTATTGAGACTGAGGTCTTTGAGGATGGCATTATCATAGCGGGTGGCGAGATGACGGGTGGTCAGGTGGATACCTTCCACGATCATCGTATCGCCATGTCATTCGCCGTGGCTGCCTTGCGCGCGACGGGCGCCATTCAGATAAATGACTGTGACCACGTGGCGACATCGTTCCCGGGTTTTGCCAGTCTCGCACGACGTGTTGGATTTGATATTGTCGAGGCGTTCGATTAACGATGGTACCTGTCCTATGTATCGATGGACCGAGCGGTTCGGGTAAAGGCACGCTGGCCCAACGCCTGTCTGAGATATTAGGTTTTCATCTATTGGACAGTGGTGCACTTTATCGAGTCGTCGGTTACGCAGCCCTAGATAGCGGCATTGACTGGCAAAACAGCGTCGCCGTAACTCAGATCGCAAGGAGTCTGGATGTAGAGTTTATGCCATCGCAGCAGGGTGTCAGAGTCATTTATCGAGACGTCGACGTTACCGATCGAGTGCGGTCTGTCCTGGGCGGCGAAGGTGCTTCAGCTGTGGCCGCAATACCCTCGGTGAGAGAGGCTTTATTGGATCGCCAACGCGAATTGGCCCGAGCGCCCGGGCTGGTGGCTGATGGCCGCGATATGGGCACAGTCGTATTTCCGCAGGCACCGTTGAAGGTGTTTTTAGAGGCATCAGCCCTGGCGCGTGCGCAGCGACGGCAAAGCCAGTTGCAGCAGCAGGGCGAGGATGTTAGTCTGCCGCGCCTTTTGGAGGCCATAGAGGCGCGCGATAATCGCGATCGAACACGATCGGTATCGCCGCTCGTTCCGGCGGAAGACGCGGTCATTGTCGACAGTACTGACATGGCTGTGGACGCCGTCTTGGAGCGGGTTATGTCCCTTGTTACCGCCAGAGGAATTGTGCGCTCAGTCGATTAGAGGTCCTACCCCTAGACTCAGTGTTTTTTTAACCGACCCAGCTTGGTAGGTAGGCTGGTGCTGCGATGTTTGCAGCGATACTGCAGGTACAGTCAATGAGCGAATCATTCGCCGAGTTATTTGAAGAAAGTCTTAAGACCGTAGACATGGAGCCCGGTTCGATCGTGACCGGCGTTGTTATTGATATCGACAACGAGTGGGTAACAGTTCACGCGGGTTTAAAGTCAGAGGGAGTCATTCCTCGCGACCAATTTATGAACGCCAATGGCGAGTGCACCCTAAACGTGGGTGACGAAGTCCAGGTAGCGCTTGAAACGGTTGAGGATGGTTTTGGCGAGACTAAGTTATCTCGCGAGAAAGCGAAGCGTGCTGAAGCGTGGACAACACTTGAGGCCGCACATGTGGCGCAAGACGTGGTTATTGGAGTCATTAACGGTAAGGTCAAAGGTGGATTTACCGTCGACGTCGATTCCATACGCGCATTTTTGCCGGGTTCACTGATCGACGTACGTCCGATTCGCGAGACCGCCCACCTCGAAGGCAAAGAACTAGAATTTAAAGTGATCAAGCTCGATCAAAAGCGCAACAACGTTGTTGTCTCGCGTCGTGCGGTCATGGAAGCAGCAAACAGTGCCGAGCGCGACGAGTTGCTCGAGAACTTGCAAGAAGGCCAGAGCGTCAAGGGTGTGGTTAAAAACCTTACCGATTACGGCGCGTTTGTTGATTTGGGTGGAGTCGATGGCTTGCTGCACATCACAGACATGGCATGGAAGCGAATCAAGCATCCGAGCGAGGTCGTGGAAGTCGGTCAAGAGATGGATGTTAAAGTCCTTAAGTTTGACCGTGAGCGCAATCGTGTATCTCTCGGACTCAAGCAGTTGGGTGAGGATCCATGGGTGGAAATCACCAATCGTTATCCTGAGGGTAGCCGCGTGAATGCGCGCATTACGAACCTCACCGATTATGGTTGTTTCGCTGAGATTGAAGAGGGTGTAGAAGGCCTAGTTCACGTATCAGAGATGGATTGGACCAACAAGAATGTTCACCCGTCGAAGATTGTGCAGTTGGGCGATGAGTTGGAAGTGATGGTGCTTGATATTGACCAAGAACGTCGCCGTATCTCTCTCGGTATTAAACAGTGCCAACAGAATCCTTGGGACGCTTTTGGTTCGCAACATGCCATTGGCGACAAGATCTCTGGTTCCATCAAGTCAATCACGGACTTCGGTATCTTCATCGGCCTTGCAGGTAATATCGACGGGCTGGTTCACTTAAGCGACATCAGCTGGAACGAGACGGGCGAAGAAGCGGTTCGCAACTACAAGAAGGGTGACGAAATTGAAACAGTCATTCTGAGTATCGACCCTGACCGTGAGCGCATTTCTCTCGGTATTAAGCAGCTCGAAGAAGATTCATTCTCGATCTATGTTGGTGAGGCTGATAAGGGCACCATCGTCACTGGCGAAGTCACCGAAGTTGATGCGAAAGGCGCTGTCGTCAAGCTCAACGAAGAAGTCGATGGTTACCTTAAGGTCGCTGATCTCAGCCGCGAGCGTGTCGAGGATGCGCGTTCAGTGCTGAGTGTCGGTGAGAAGGTTGAAGCTAAGATTGTCGCCATCGATCGAAAAACGCGGTCAATTGGTTTGTCGATCAAGGCCAAGGACATGGACGACGAGAAAGAAGCAGTTCAATCTTTGAAACAGCAGGATAACGCAGCATCGCCGGGTACGATTGGTGATTTGATTAAGGCGCAAATGAGCGACCAATAAGCTCAGTCTGACAGCGTAATCCACAAAAAACCGGCTTTGCCGGTTTTTTTTTTTGCTTTTCGCGGCGCCAAAAAAATGACACATTAAGGGTTATGAAAGCATACAAATGTTTTACTAAGGCAATTATTTTTAGTGTGGGGACAGTATCTGCCTTCTCAGTCCACGCGCAGGATATTAACGCCAATTGGTTTACCCATTTTGAGTTCGATACCTCTGATGCTGCTGAGGCTTCAGATCGAGAATTCGAGTGGGGTGAGTCGGCATTATTTCTAACGGGCAACATAGGAAGGTGGTCTTTTTTATCGGAGGCGACGTTTCAGGCTGAGAAATACCGCGATAAGCAGTTTACCCTGGAGCGCATCCGCGTCCGGTACGAGTTTGATCGAGACAATGCGATCAGTTTTGGAAAAATGCATACCCCGGTAAATTACTGGAACGACAACTTTCATCATGGTCGGTATTTTTTTCCAACGATTAACCGGCCAGCCTCGTTTGGACGCTTCATTCCAGTTCACGAAATCGGTATTCGGCTGTCGGGACAAAGCCCTATGGTTGACGGCGTGGGATATGACCTGGTTGTTGGAAGCGGACAATCTGCAGGAAACGACGTTTTCGCCGACGGCATTCAATCCTATACCGCGAGTTTTAGTTGGTTGCCAACTACTGGGTCCAAAAGCGTGTTCAGCTACTATCGGGATACGATTCTTGATCACGAGGAAAATCCCTTCCACGGCGGTCATCATCTTGGGGGTCAATCAGGTGTAATCCACGACTCTGCCTCATCCGCAGGTGACGTGCGCTCTGAGTCAGGTGAGGACATCGCTTACGAGCTGCTGTCGTGGTCCCTGCACCACGAGGGCGACATGTGGCGTTCTCTCACCGAGCTGTCGTCAAATAGGACAGATCAAGGTGATTGGAACTGGGCCGGGTTTCAGTACCTGGGTTATCACCTAAATGATGCTCTTTCTGTTTACACGCTATTCGATTACGTCAACGTGTCGAGAGATGAAGTTCATTTTACGCCCGGGATTGTACAGCGATACGGTATCGGTACCGAGTGGTTTGTGACCCGTGGTGTCGCACTGAAAGTGGAACTCAGGGAAGAGCAAAATCGGTCGACACAAGTCAAAACAGAGGGCTCTGTCTTGGAAGTCCAACTATCGCTCGGATTTTAACGTCGTATATGCCCCGACATCTGCTCACATTACTGACTACGATCGCGCTCACCGTGACGCCTCCCGCAGCCAACAGCACCTGGGCGGCTGATCTGTTTATTGTTGTTAACGCGCCTTCAGGATCTTCGGTAGATCAAGGCGCGCTTGAGAGTCTTTTAACGGGACAGCGTCGGAACTGGGATAAGGGCGATCCAGCAAAAGTGATCCTCCCCTCTCGTACATCACCGCACTTTGATACCGTGGCGCAACAGCTATTTGGCGCTTCAGGTCGGGTTATGCAGCGCTCGTGGTTTCGTTTGGTGTTCAGTGGACGGGCCAATGCGCCTGACTACGCCGAAAATAACGAGGCTGTGATAGAGCGTGTTGCAAGTCAGCTCGGTGCCCTAGGTGTCGTCGTTGCCAGCGCGGCGCCAGAGGTCTCCGAGGAACTGATGGTGATTAGCCTCAGGTGAATAAGTCAGTACTCTATCAAGTGGCGGCACTAATGTTGTTAGTGACGAGCTTGGTGGGCTTATTGATGCTGTATGTTCTGCCAAATCGTCAAGAGGCGGCCCTTGAAAAGAGCATGCGCGATGAGCTGTCGAGTCTGGCGGTAGCTTACTCTTTAAGCGTTCGATCGGCTTTAGAACAGGAAAATTTATCGGCTTTATCTGACCTTAATGAGCAAATTAAGACTGACGCGCGCGCGCCCATCATTGCCGTTTTAAGTGACGAAGCGGACCAGCGACGCATTTTTGCGGCCTTTCCGTCGAGCGAGGAACTTGCTTCTGTCGCAGAGATTTATAGTCCTCGCTTTCTATCGGCTGAACGAAATTTCACGAGCGATATTTTCGATGGTACGGTAGTGGTCATGTTTGAGCGAGGTGTGCTCAAAGCACGATTGTGGTCTTTGAATCAGCCATTGTATTTCGCATTTGGCGTGATCTGTCTTCTTCAATTGGTATTCGCCAGACAACTATCGACTCGCGTACTACTGCCGATCATTGAGGCGGCTGGGCTGGCAGATCGACTTGGAGAGGGTAACTATTCTGATCGATTGTTTAAGAGGTCGCGTGATGACGAGATCGGAAAGCTTGCTGCCAGTTTGCGGCGTTTAAAAACGAAACTGCGCTTACAGGAGCGGGAGAACAGACGATTATTCCTGTCACTCGAAGAAACTGTTGAAGAGCGGACGTTGGAGCTTCGCGAGGCTCTGAAAGCAAAGGATGCGTTTACCGCCAGCGTGAGTCACGAGCTCAGAACCCCACTTCATAGCATCATTGCCTCCTTAGATTTGATGTCCGTGCAAGGAAATATCGACGAGTCAGACCCTAAATACCTCTCTATCGCTAGGCGCGGCGCACAGACCTTATTACTGCTGATAAACGAGCTCTTAGACTTTCAACGCTGGGAGCACGAGCCGATCATGCTGGTTACTGAGCCTACTGATTTATTTGAATTTCTCAGTGATATCGCCACGACCACGGATATTTTGTTCGACGATTCTCCAATCAAATTCCATTCGGCGATTGATGAAGTTAAAGATTTTCGTGTCCAAATCGACGGTCAACGTGTTGGCCAGATCCTCCTAAATCTGCTCGGTAATGCGCGCAAATTCACTCGTCAAGGCGAGGTGAGTCTGGAAGTGTCAGTGCTCAGTCAGTCAGTTTATAACGTGGAAATTTTATTTGTGGTGGCCGACACCGGTATCGGAATAGCGCCTGAGCATTTAAGTAAGGTCGGTGAACCATACTTCCAAGCAGCAGAGGGTCTCAACCGGAAGTTCTCTGGTACCGGTCTGGGACTGAGCATTGTTAAGAGGTTGCTGGAGACTATGGGTGCTCAGCTCAATATCTCGAGCGTTGTAGATAAGGGAACTACGCTTGATTTTGCACTGAACTTTGCAAAGTTACCCGCCGAGGATGACGTGTTAGTTGCCGGCGCTATTGTCGACGACGATGCGATGATGCTGGAACGAAAAAAAACCCTTGATATTTTATACGTCGAGGACAGCGTCACGAACCGGATGGTAATGTCTGCCATGATGGAGCGCCTGGGTGTTAATCTCACTATGGCGTCCTCTGCTGAAGAGGGTCTAAATATCCTCAAGGCAACGCGGTTTGATGTATTGATCACAGATATTCAGATGCCCGAGTACTCTGGGCTCGACTTGCTCCAGTGGATACGTAATACGCCCATTGCGTCCAGCGACCTGCGCGCTTACGCATGCACAGCTAATGCTGGTAGCGATGCTATTGAGGAATTCGAAGCGGCGGGGTTTGCAGGTGTTTTGACCAAGCCGCTCGATCTGCAGTCGCTCGAAAAATTCTTGGCGCGCCTCTGATCATCTGCTACGCCCAGCTCATCGCCTATAAAGTTGATTGAAATGAAAGACTTGTGTGTCGGGTGTTGGAAGTGGACAATGGTCGCCAGAGGGGGTGGTAATGACTAGAAGCGAACTCATTGAATTAATGGCATCACAGCAAAATCAGCTGACATCTAAGGATGTTGAGTTGGCGATAAAGCTAATGATTGATCATATGGCCGAGTCGCTTGCTTCAGGCGAGCGCATCGAGATCAGGGGCTTTGGTAGTTTCTCTTTACACTACAGAGAGCCGCGTCGAGGAAGAAACCCAAAAACGGGCGATGCTGTTGAGCTCGAAGGAAAGCACGTGCCACATTTTAAGCCAGGAAAAGAGCTGAGGGAACGCGTAAATCGTTCAATCAAGGCGGTATTCTAATGCTCAGCTGGCTCCGTGCCGCGCTGACCCTGACGACGCTTTGTCTATCGATCTTTTTGGGCGCAATCTTCGCAAGTCAAAACACCGGTCTGATCCCACTTGTCCTGTTTACAGTGACCCTGCCCGAGCAGTCGGTGGCGGTTTGGCTACTTGGCTTTTTAATTCTAGGTGTTGTTGTCGGCAGTCTCATAAGTTCGACGCTTGTGATGACACAGCGCGCGTCGTTGATGTCGCTCAGGCGGGAGAATTCGAAACTGCGGCAGCGCTTGGATAAAGACGTGTCTAATGGCTGAGCCGAGTACGCTCCTCCTGGGGTTATTGTTTTTGGCCGTAGCAGCAGGATGGGTGCTCGGCCGAAGTGCATCGGCAAGCGATAAGGGGGAGGATAAGAGCCCACCTTCGCAATATTATCTTGGCCTGAACTTTTTACTCGATGGCGAACAGGAATCCGCGCTGAAGGCCTTTAGCGATGCGCTGGCTGTGAACGCTGAAACGTTTGAAACCCACATCACATTCGGCAGTTTGCTCAGGAAACGAGGTGAGGTGGACAATGCCATCAAAATTCATCAGTCACTGTTGTCCCGAAGCAAATTACCTGACGTTCAGAAGAACCAAGCTCATCTTGAACTTGCCAAAGACTTTATCGCAGCAGGCTTATTAGACCGTGCAGAGCAGCTGTTAAAAGATCTGATCGAGTTGTCGGTGGATCATCAAGCCGATGCCAGGGTGTTACTCATCGAGGTATATGAAGCGAGTCGTGATTGGGTGCAGGCGCGACAGCTCGCCGAATCTCAGCTTGTGGAAGTCTCTTCTCAACAGGAACCGGCCGCCGTCGCCAGAGCCTCTGCCATCCGAGAGAAGTTGGCGCATTACTGTTGTGAGGCCGCCGAAGACGATGATATGCGGGGCGACACCGAGTCCGCTGGGCGTTTGGCGACTGAAGCATTGAACTGGTGTGACGATGCTGTCTGGCCTCAGATTATTTTGGCAAGGCTGGATCATAAGGGCGATAAGGCACAGGAGGCGTATGATCGACTAATGCGTCTAGCGCAAGCCTCGCCTGATCGATTGCCTGAGTTTATTCAGGATCTGCTGGTGGTCAGCGATGAGATTGACCGTCGCGATGATGTGACAGACCTTCTGTCTGCATTACTCGAGCATACGCAGGATCCACAAATGAGAGTCATTGCTGCTGAAGAATATCTAGCCCGTGGACAGCAGGCGCGAGCGCTCGACGTTATCAAACAGGGCTTACTGACCCAGCCGAGTCCAAAGCTGTTGAGACAGGCGATTGAGCTTTTAGGTGAGGACGTGGTGAGCCCCGAAGTTATTGCAGGTGCCCAGAGGCTGGCATCGCGCCAGTCCGCTTATCTGTGCGGTGTCTGTGGTTTTCACGGACCGAGCTTCTACTGGCAATGTCCGGGTTGTAAAAGCTGGGATACACTGCACCGCCCCAAACAGTAACTCCGGTGCTCGATGAGAATGATATGTTAAGTCCGTTAATTGTCGCCCTTGATTATTCGACGCTGGATGACGCCATGGCTTGTGCGCGTCTGCTCGACCCCGCAAAAGTGCGCGTAAAAGTAGGGAAGCAATTATTTACGAACGAGGGTCCGAAGGTCCTAGATGCACTGCATGCACTTGGCTTTGACGTGTTTCTTGATTTGAAGTTCCACGATATTCCCAACACGGTTGCCGGCGCAGTGGGAGCGGCGGTAGACCTCGGTGTGTGGATGGTAAATGTGCATGCCGTAGGTGGCCGTCGCATGATGGAAGCCGCGGCGGAGGCGGTCGAGCGCAGTAACAATCATCAAACACAGCTGATAGCGGTAACGGTTCTGACAAGTATGGATAGTGGTGACCTATCCGAACTCGGAATTAATGAGCAACCAGCAGACTATGTTGCGCGTCTAGCATCCATCGCACAGTCGGCAGGGTTGGATGGAGTGGTGTGCTCCGCGCAAGAAGCACGGTCTTTGCGAGCGCAGTGTGGTGATAAATTCACTCTAGTCACGCCTGGTATTCGTCTACCCGATGACGACGCAGGTGATCAGCGACGGGTCGTTACGCCATGGGATGCAGTAGCGGGAGGGTCTAACTATCTCGTTGTCGGTCGCTCAATCACGGCCGCAATCAATCCAACAGATGTCATCGACAGCATCATAAGTCGCCTCACCCGAGCCTAAGCCACCGTTTTACTGCCTGCCTCTTCACTGATGATGCAGCAAACTAACCAAACTCCTAGTCTGATGTTGAGCGCAGACAGCTCGTTGAATAAAAGCTCGTTGAATAGGAGATACTTTATGCAGGCAGTGCAGATGTTAAAGCGGGGTTTAGACAAGGTGGGGTCGTTGTGGCTGGTGTTAGTCACGGTCCTTGCACTTACGTATTTTTCGGTCAGTCAGGTAAACGCAGTCGAGGCGGTAAATATCAACACTGCTGATGTTGCCACCTTGGCGTCTGAATTGGTGGGCGTTGGGCCAGAGATCGCGAAGCGTATTGTCGAGTTCCGTGAGCGTCATGGTGCTTTTAAGAGCGTTGAGGCCTTAGTCGATGTTCGCGGTATTGGTCCGGCACTACTCGAGAAAAATCTATCCATTTTGACCTTAGAGTGAGAAGGGCTAAGTAAAATTTGGCGGGGTCACGATAATATCCCTGGCGACTTCTGATAGTATCCTCCCCGCCAACACGGGGGGTGGATACATGGATTACGATGTCTTCAATGGCGATGCGGATGGCATTTGCGCCCTGATTCAATTGAGGCTCCATGACGCGCGTCCAGATGCAATATTAATCACTGGTGTGAAACGGGACATTCAGCTGTTAGAGCGCGTCCCTTCAGACTCAGTGGGACGTGTTACAGCGCTCGATATTTCCTTCGATAAGAACCGTGATGACGTGTGTCGACTGACTGAGGCTGGCGCAGAGCTCTTTTTTTGCGATCACCACTACGCGGGCAATGTACCAATGACTGCGAATCTCGATACGCTTATCAGCCCTGCGTCCGACGTGTGTACGAGTGCCCTTGTGAACGGACGTTTAAGAGGCGCCTTTGCCGAGTGGGCCGCTGTCGGTTGCTTTGGCGATAATCTGGATACTACGGCGGACATAATTATAGGGAACCTATCGACAGCGGTTGATCGCGATGCGCTCAAGCGATTGGGGGTTTGTGTTAATTACAATGCCTATGGCTCACAGCCCGCGGATCTTCACTTCCACCCTGCAGCGCTCTTTCAACGGATGCAGCAATACGCGTCTCCCTCCGCGCTGCTTGAAGATGACGCTGATCTCCTCGCTACCCTAACGCGAGCCTATGATTCAGATATGCATGCGGCGATATCAGCGCCGCGCGTGATAGACGAATCAGAGCTGGTAATCGTTGCCCTACCTGATGCTCCATGGGCTCGGCGTGTCAGTGGAGTCTACGGCAATGAGCTGGCCAACAAGTCGCCGGATACGGCTCATGCGGTGCTCACCGATGTTGCCGGAGGCTATCTCGTGAGCGTGCGAGCTCCTCTTACCAATCGGACTGGAGCGGATGAGGTGTGCCGGCAATTCGAATCGGGCGGCGGTCGAGCAGCTGCTGCCGGCATCAATCTGCTGCCGGAGGGTGACTTGGGTCGATTTATCGACGCCTGTCGAGCTCAGTATGGCTAGACTACTCTAATCCCTCGTCCTTAGGAGAGCTTTGATTCGATTCTCGCCAAGGCTTCTATGATGGTGTCGTGATCCGCGATCGAGGCGCTGGGCGGCTGTTTATCCGAATCGGCATCGACGCGATGTAGGTTGAACAGTCCAATGACATTTTCAACTACCGATTTATCGAGGCCTTGTGCGCGCAGCACCAAGGTTCGAGCGGAATATTCAAGGCTGCCGTAAAATACGTCACGCATTTGCCAGATTGGTGTGTTTGCCTGGAATTCCTGTTGATTGATGCCTCGCTGCATAATGGCATCAAATACGCGGACATACTCCCGCACTTGCGGCAGCTGGCGACCCGGTTCGTCATGCCGCATGCCAGCGCGGGACGTGATTTCAACGAGTTTAAAGTCAGTGATCAGGGATTGCAGGTGATAGTGCGCCAACTCGCGCAGTTGCTCCGTGGCAGTGGTATTGTCGGAGATCGCAGCGATTGCTCCTAGGGTAAGTTCTCTCCAAAAACGATCGACAACGGCCTCAAGTAGATCGTGCTTATTTTTGTAATAGAGATAAACCGTTCCCTCGGCGACATCCGCTCGACGCGCTATTTCTGCCATGCGCGCACCGTCGACACCCGACTCGCCTAGAACAGCGGTAGCCGCAACTAAAATGGCTTCTTCACGCGCTTCTAGTCGCTGCCGTTGAGTGTCTGCCATAGCCTCTGCTTCATCATGTCACTTCGTTGCTCGTTTAATGCGGTTTAAGCGCTTGCCGCCACATTTTGTTGCGCCTATAGTGGTGAGTATGCCTCATTAATAATGAGTCGCAATCATTTTAGCGCGGGAGATCACCACACACGATGAGCAAGACAATCAAGATAGGGGGTGCGACCGGCTTCTGGGGTGAGACAGACATGGCTATGTCTCAGTTTTTCTCAGAGGGTGATCTGGATTACATCGTGTTCGATTATCTCGCGGAAATAACGATGTCTATTTTAGCTCGAGCCCGCGCTAACGATCCAACGCTGGGCTACGCGACAGACTTTGTATCGGCGATGGTCAAACCTAATCTTCAGCGCATTGCAGACTCGGGTGTAAAACTCATTAGTAATGCGGGTGGTGTCAATCCAGAGGCCTGTGGTCAAGCGCTACGTGATGTTATCGATGCGGCAGGCTTGAATCTAAATGTCACGGTCATTACTGGCGATGATTTGATGGCAGATCTCGACACCTTGGTTGCAACGGGAAGTACCGAGATGTTTTCGAACGAGGACTTCCCGGCGTTGGACAAGATTGCTAGCGCCAACGCGTACATAGGTGCTTTTCCTATCGCCGCCGCGTTGGACGCGGGTGCGGATATCGTTGTCACAGGACGTTGCGTGGACAGTGCAGTGACACTGGGTGCCTGTATTCATGAGTTTGGTTGGTCTGCATGCGACTTGGATAAACTTGCCGCGGGCTCGGCTATCGGACATTTGATTGAGTGTGGTCCTCAAGTGACAGGGGGCAACTTCACCGACTGGGAGCTCGTCGCCGACACGCTGCACAAAGTGGGATATCCGATAGCAGAAGTATCGGCGGATGGCTCCTGCGATATTTACAAGCCCGCCGGGACGGGAGGCATTGTTAATCGCGGCACTGTTGCCGAGCAACTGCTCTACGAGATTGGTGATCCAGCCGCCTACGTACTGCCTGATGTCATCTGTGATTTCACGGAGATTCAGCTAAACGAGGTTAGTGAGAACCGCGTTCAGGTGTCAGGCGCCAAGGGGCGCGGTGTTCCCGCCACTTACAAGACAAGTATGACCTGGGCTGACGGCTGGCGAGCGGGCACAACGTTTTGGTGTGTCGGACGACGAGCCGCCGACAAGGCGCGTATTTTCGCCGAGGAAGCGCTGGCGCGAACCCGTGCCAAACTACTGGCCATGGGCGCCCCTGATTTTGATGACGTGGCGGTCGATATTATCGGCGAAGAGAGTTTCTGGGGCGCACATGCGACGGCATCTCCAAGCCGTGAAGTCGCGCTAAAGGTTGCGTGTAGACATCAAGATGCGCGGGCTGTCGGTCTGCTGCTGCGCGAGTTATCGGGAGTGGCTCTTGGTGCGCCTGCCGGCATGGCGTTTTTTGCCGGAGCTCGTGCTAAGCCCTCGCCGGTTATTCGATTGTTTTCGACTTTGGTTGATAAGACGTTGCTCAACCTCAAACTGATTGACCAAGCCGGGCAGACTGACTTTGAGCCACCGACGACCCCGTCGGCTATTTCCCCGTTTACTGAGGCACCTATCCCCGCTCAAAAGGCCTTAAATACTGAACTGGTCGAGGTACCTTTGGAGCAACTGGCCTGGGGACGTTCTGGTGATAAGGGTGACAAGGCCAACATAGGCATTATTGCGCGGAAGCCAGAGTACCTGCCGTGGATAGCGGCGAGGCTGACAAGCGATTATGTCGGCGATCGGTTCGCGCACTTTATGACATCTCCCGATATTGACCGTTACTACATGCCGGGCTTGCCAGCCCTGAATTTTCTATTACACAACGCATTGGGCGGTGGCGGTATAGCCAGCCTGAGAAATGATCCTCAGGCAAAAGCGTATGCACAGGTCTTACTCGACACACCCATTGCGATCCCACAACAACTTTTGGAGGCCTGATATGGCAGTGCTTTCGTCAACGGTTCAGCCCGCAAGCGACAGCTTTAAAGAAAACAGATCCAGCATGTTCGAACTGATCGAGCATTGGCGATCACTCGAGCAGCGCACCATTGATGCGTCCAATAAGCGATTGAAAACCTTTAGAGCACGCGGGCAATTGTCGCCTCGGGAGCGCTTAGAGCGTCTGTTGGATCCAGGGATGCCATTCTTGCAGATGCACTCGATGGCCAACTACTGTGTCGAAAATCCGGATCGCGATACGAGCGTGCCCGGTGGTTCGGTCATTGTCGGTGTGGGTTTCGTCGAGGGTGTGCGGTGCATGATATGGGTCGACGATTCGGGCATCTCGGCAGGTGCCGCGACCGAGTCGACCGGTTTCGTATCGACTTCCATTCTCGAGATGTGCATGCGCCAGAAGCTTCCCGTTATCCACTTAGTGGAGTCTGCTGGCGCTAACCTGCTGAAGTACAAAGTCGAGTTGTGGTCACGCTTCGGTAACGTATTTCGGGATCTGGCGCGATTGTCCGCAGCTGGCATTCCCACCATGGTAGTGCTGCACGGCGGGTCTACTGCGGGTGGCGCGTACATGCCCGGGATGTCCGACTACGTCATTGGCGTCAAAGAGAATGGAATGGCCGCTTTGGGCGGTGCCGCATTGGTTAAAGCCGCCACCGGAGAAGAGGCAGACGATCGCGAACTAGGCGGTACCGAGATGCACTCAAGCGTATCAGGGGTAGTCGAATATCTGGTCGAGGACGACGCTCACGGCATCTTGAAAGCACGCGAGGTGATGAAAAGCATTGATTGGAATAAGCGTGTCACCACCGTGGTTAGAAGACCTTACGAGCCACCACGATTCCCTGCCGAAGAGTTGGCTGGCGCTATTCCTGTGGATCCTAAAATCCCCTATGACTTCCGCGAGGTATTAGCCCGGCTGGTCGATGATTCCTCGGTCGAAGAATTTAAATCTCGCTATGGTGTATCTACCGTATGTGGTTACGCCTCTATAACAGGGATTAGTTTTGGCTTTATCGGCAACAACGGGCCGATTGATCCAAATGGTGCAACGAAAGCCGCGCAATTTATTCAGCTGTGCGATGCCGCCGATATGCCTATCCTATTTTTTAACAACACCACGGGCTACATGGTTGGTACGGAATACGAACAGGCCGGCATGATCAAGCATGGGTCGAAAATGATCCAAGCGGTATCAAATGCGCGAGTGCCAAAAATTTCGCTCTACATTGGCGCAAGCTTTGGTGCTGGTAACTACGGTATGTGTGGCTGGTCTTATCAGCCCGACTTTTTGTTCGCCTGGCCCAATGCCCGAACGGGTGTTATGGCAGGGCAGAGCGCCGCCGATACGATGTCCGAGGTCGCTCGGGTGGGTGCGGCCCGCAAGGGCCAGCCGGTACCGGAGGATCTTCTTGAGCAGCAGGCGGCAACGATTCGTGCGCATTTTGATGCGCAGGAGGATGCCTTCTTCACGTCAGGGCGCGTCCTCGATCATGGCATTATCGATCCTCGTGATACCCGCAAGGTGTTGGCGTTTTGCCTTGAGACGGTACTCGAAGCACGCACTCGTGAAACACGAGCCAATGCCTTCGGCGTGGCGAGGATGTAATCATGGCGACACTCCCCAAGACACAAACACTGGCGCTCGATTTCGAACAGGGTTGGTTGACGGTTTGGTTTAATCAGCCTGAGCGGCGAAACCCGTTAACGGATGAGGCCGTAGATGATCTCGCGACTGTCATCGCGAGCATCAAGGATCAACGGGATATCCGTGGCATGACGATCCGTGGCAAAGGTGGCTTCTTCTGCGCTGGCGGCGATTTAAAGGGATTTAACGCCATGGCCAGCGGCGCAACCGACGAGTCGATGCGAATGAGTCGCCGAATTGGACATGTTCTAGCCGAATTAAATGCGCTGCCTCAGGTGACGGTCGCTGTCATTGAGGGTGCTGCCATGGCCGGTGGTCTCGGTGTGGCCTGCTGCTGTGATGTAACAGTGGGCATGCATGATGCAAAATTTGGATTTTCCGAGACTCGTATTGGCATCACACCGGCACAAATTGCGCGCTACGTGCTTCAGAAATGCGGGTATTCGACCGGACGCCGACTCATGTTGACGGCCGCCCGATTTAAGGGTGAGGAAGCCGGTAGGCTCGGTGTTCTGGATTTCGTGGCAACGGACACCACCGAACTGGAACAGATAGAAAAACGCGTGAAGCAAGATGTACTTGAGTGCGCGCCGGGAGCGGTAGCAGCCTGTAAAGCATTAATCATTGGCATGCCGCAAACGCCTGATGAAGACAAAGTAGAGTTTGCCGCGACCAATTTCAGTGATTGTCTGCAGGGTGACGAGGGGAAAGAGGGGGTGGCTTCGTTTGTCGAAAAACGTAAACCCACTTGGCATACGGAGATGGAGTCATGAAAGCACTCACAACCATGTTAGTGGCTAACCGGGGTGAGATTGCCGTTCGGGTGATGCGCACAGCCAAAGCCATGGGCATGAAAACGGTGGCGGTGTACTCGGAGGCCGATGCCAACGCACAACATGTCCGTGAGGCGGATCAGTCGGTTTGTATTGGCCCTGCGGCCGTTGCCGAGTCGTACTTAGGCATCGAGGCCATTTTGGATGCAGCTCAGCGCACGGGTGCCGACTGTATTCACCCCGGGTACGGATTTCTATCCGAGAACCAGGTCTTTGCTTCTGCCTGTGAGGCACACGGTATTGAGTTCATTGGGCCGCCTAATGGTGCGATTGAGGTCATGGGCGACAAGGCGCGCGCAAAGAGAGCAATGATCGAAGCTGGCGTTCCCTGTGTGCCGGGTTACCAAGGCGATGATCAGTCTCTGGTTACATTGGTTGCTGAGGCGAAGAGTGTAGGTCTGCCCGTTATGGTCAAAGCTGCTGCAGGTGGCGGCGGACGTGGCATGCGCTTAGTTCATGAGGCGTCCGAACTTGAGTCTGCAATAGGCCTTGCGCAGTCCGAGGCACAAAACGCATTTGGCTCAAGCGAGTTAATTATCGAAAAAGCTGTCGTTCGTCCGCGTCATGTCGAGATTCAGGTATTTGCTGACAAAGCGGGCAATACGGTTTACCTAGGCGAGCGTGACTGCTCCATTCAGCGCCGACACCAAAAAGTAGTGGAGGAGTCACCCTGTCCTGTAATGACAAGTCAGTTGCGCGAGGCGATGGGTACTGCCGCCGTCGAAGCGGCAAAGGCAGTCGGTTATGTCGGCGCTGGGACCGTGGAATTTCTACTGGATGAGGCGGGTGAATTTTATTTCCTAGAGATGAATACGCGCCTTCAGGTTGAGCATCCGGTTACCGAGATGGTGACGGGTTACGATTTAGTGGAATGGCAGATTAGGGTGGCTCGTGGTGAAGATCTTCCAGCGGAGCAGGCCGATATAGATCTGTTTGGTCACGCTATTGAAGTTCGCCTGTATGCAGAGGATCCATCGGCTGGCTTTCTGCCTAGCACAGGGCCCATCAAGCTTTTTGCTACGCCTGAAGGTGAGGGTGTTCGGATTGATTCTGGCGTTGAAACCGGCGACGAGGTTACGCCGTTTTACGATGCGATGGTCGCCAAACTCATTACCTACGGTGAAACCCGCGAAGATGCTCGACTGAAGATGCGCAGTGCACTGCGCGATACAGCACTCTTTGGGCCGCTTAACAATCGTGATTTTCTGCTCGACGTGCTGGATAGGCCGGATTTTATTCACGGCGCGGCGACCACTGCTTTTATTGACGATAATTTTGGTGATGCATTTTTGCCGCCAGGAGTGTCAAGTTCCGATCTCGCAGTGGCAGCGGCAACTCAGCATGTGCTTGCCATGGAACACCACCACAGCCAGTCCGCATCTGTGAACGAAGAGTTACTTGATTGGGTCTCCATGGGACGTGTTACCGATACGCGTCGCTATGATCTGGGAGAGCAAACATATGATGTGTCTCTGGTACCACTGAGCGTTGGTGAGTACGAGGTTACGGTAAACGATCAGACACATCATGTGCGCATTACCGACATGGGTGACAGCCATGTGATTACTGAGATTGACGGCTTAGCGCACCGTTATCATTACCATGACGAGGCACCCGCGACCCTGTATCTATCATCAGACAATCTGTCGATGATGCTAGCTGACAGTACCCGTATTCCACCAGAGGCACAGGACGCAGCAGGCGGTGGCACCATTACCGCCCCCATGCACGGACAGCTGCTGTCTATCGATGTCGCGGCGGGGGAGGCTGTCCAAAAAGGACAGCGAATAGCCGTATTGGAGGCAATGAAGATGCAACATGAAATTATTGCACCGGGTGACGGTTGTGTTGTGGAGGTTGCCGCTAGTGCAGGCAAGCAGATTGGTGCTGGAGACGTCATTATGATGTTGGAGCTCGATGAGTAACGGGAGGGCGGCGTTAGTCACCGATCGCAATAGAAAAACGAAAAAGACTGTCTCGTAATGCCGCGCGCAGCGAGCCGTCCGAAAACGGAGCAACAGACAATGCAGCAAGCAACTGACTTCCGAGAGGAGAGCCTGACCTTACTCGCCCTTATCGCCGATTTGGATGACGTCGGCTTTGAGCAGGTGACGCAATTTAAGTCATGGACGATTAATGACGTGATTCGCCATCTCCACTTCTGGAATAAAGCCGTACTGGTTGCGACAGGGGGCGAGACCGCCTTTGCTGAATTCTTCGCAGGTGTTGGCGAGCATATGAGTCGAGGTGGAACGCTTCCCGAGTTTGAGAGGGACTATTTGCAGGGACTTAGTGGCCCTGCATTGCGCGATGCATGGGCTGCACTGGTCGACGATGCCGCCTCTGCGTATTCGGCACTCGATCCGAGTTCGAGAGTGCCGTGGGCGGGCCCTAGTATGAGTGCGCGCTCTGCCATCTCAGCACGTCAAATGGAGACTTGGGCCCACGGGCAAGAGGTCTTTGACGTTCTGGGTATAGAGCGTCAGGAGAATGATCGTATTCGAAATATTGTGGTGCTGGGTGTTAACACCTTTGGTTGGACCTTTGCTGTGCGGGGTGAAACACCACCCGAACTTATGCCTTACCTCGAATTGTTATCGCCCAGCGGTGATATCTGGACTTACGGTGAGTCGCAAGCGGATAACTGCATCCAAGGCGCTGCAGTCGACTTTGCTCGTGTGGTTACCCAGACCCGCAATGTGGCGGATACCGAGCTGAACGTCGTCGGGGACGGCGCTGCGAGTTGGATGTCGAAAGCACAATGTTTCGCCGGTGGCGCCAATCCACCGCCAGAGCAAGGTTCTCGCTTCAAAGCGGTCTGATTATTCTTGAAAGTACGGGTCGTACAGTCAGCGTCTGATGATCGCCCCTTATGGATAGATGATTGTCTGTACAGCGTTGAGGCGTGGGCCGCGACCAACCAGTTTGAGTATCGATTTCTTGATGATCACTTTTTTGAGATCTTGCCTCATTGGTATCGGCAAAAGGTAGCAGGGCGGGGGCCCATACTGGCGGATCTAGCGCGTTTGCTTCATCTGAAGGCGGCGCTTGAGGAGGGTGTCGATCGCGTTTTGTGGTGTGATGCGGATACATTGCTGCTGGATCAACAGTGGCGCCCATCGTTGACTCCACATACCTGTTTTGGCGAGGAATGCTGGCTTCAATACGACAAGACAGGTCGCCTCGAGGTGCGCCGGCAGCCCCACAACGCGTTTATGTTTTTTTCACAAACCTCACCCGTGCTCGACTTCCTGCGTTACGCCACAGAGTCCATTATTCGAAGAGCGGATCCAGCACATATTGCCCCGCAGATGGTCGGTCCCAAGTTGCTAAAGGCCTTGCACAGTATTGTTGACTTCGATCTTGAGCCTTCGGCGGGTGCTGTCAGTCCAGTATTACTGGATGCACTCTTGCGAGCCGATAGTCAGGTGGTTGATGTGTTCAGACGTCGCATAAAGTCACCGCCTAAACTCGTCAATCTCTGCGCGAGCTTGTTAGTGGACAAGGCGATTGATGTGCACGAGCTTCGCAGGATAATAGGCGCTCAGTTTTGAACGTCATTCCGGTGTTGCGGCGTTCGCCGGGCAAAGCCTGCGCTGACAAAGGCTATCTGTCATAGTGGGCGGTCCGGGTGAGAAAAAAGGGCGGTTTCGCTGATGACAGATGACGCTATTAAAGTCCTTGTTACAGAGGATATTGCAACGATAACAATCGATCGCGGCGATGCCAGAAACGCCCTGAACCGGGCCGCAATGAGCCAGCTGCGGGATGCAGCGGTTGCGATCTCAGACCGAGAGGATGTGCGCGCTGTGGTTATAACTGCAGTGGGGCCTGATTTTTCTGTCGGTGCGGATTTGAAAGAAGTGTCCGGGATGAAGTCTGACGGCTCACTGTTACGAGCACGGCGCGACGCAGAATTAGGGCAAAAACTGCTGACGGCGATTAAGGATATTCACCAACCGACGATATGCGCCCTGCGCGGGGTCGCCATGGGTGGCGGTGCTTGTATCGCGGCTGCCTGCGATTTTCGCATCGCCACCAGTGACGCTCGACTCGGTCTTGGCGAGGTCAAGGTGGGTATGAATTTGATGTGGAACGCTCTGCCTTTATTCATTGAGCTGGTTGGCTTATCTCGCGCAAAGCAACTGGCGATGTCCGGTGACCTTATGACGATCCAGCGATTGGAAGACTGGGGTTTGATTGACGAGGTATGTACCAGTGAAGAACTTGAAAATACTGCTATGCGGTGGGCTAGACAATACGCTGACCTACCACCCGTAGCGGTGCAAATGATTAAACGCAGTGCTAACCAATATGCGCTTGCACTCAGTGAGGCCACCATGCACATGGATCACGATCAATGGGTGCTTGCCGCACGAAGTGATGATTTTAGAGAGAGCCTGTCGGCGTTCATTGAAAAACGTCCAGCCAAAACAACGGGACATTAAAGCGCCGTTAAGCCTCCAACAAAGGAAGTACCTTATGCGTAGCAACCTCGTTTCTGGTTTTTGCGATCCCCGTTTTGCGGATGTAGAGACACAGTTCAGTCAAGCACTTGATAGTGGTTTTGAAACCGGCGCGTCTATAGCCGTTGAGCACCAAGGCCAAATGGTGGTCAACCTATGGGGTGGTCACAAAGATCGAGCGAAAACACAGCCGTGGCGTGAGGACACGCTGGTGAACGTCTTCTCGACGACAAAAGCAGTTACCGCGACCTGCCTATTGCAACTCGTTGAGCAGGGAAAGCTAAGCTTGGATGACCTCGTTGGCGATCACTGGCCTGAGTATGCATGTCATGGCAAAGAAAAAACCAAGGTGAGTGATTTTCTATGCCACCGAGCGGCTATGCATGGTTTTCAGGGCGGCGTCCCTAACCTTGACTATCGAGACTGGGAGGCTTGGACTCAGGCTTTGGCGGCTCAGAAGCCGTTTCGAGAGCCGGGCTCGACGCAGGGCTATCATGCACTGACCTACGGCTGGTTGGTCG